>Ga0209006_10001328_pt1 | contig 22457 bp, 30 predicted proteins | sample JacPin_JW_Ref_O2_FD_188567 | JGI IMG/M metagenome (GOLD analysis project Ga0209006, IMG submission 188567) | Forest soil microbial communities from Algoma, Ontario, Canada - Jack Pine, Ontario site 1_JW_Ref_O2 (SPAdes) (version 2) | ecosystem: Environmental > Terrestrial > Soil > Boreal... | reverse complement strand
GTTCAATTCTTTTCGAAAGATGTTCTCTTAGCTTAATAGGTAGAGCATTTGTTTCCTAAATAAAAGGTTAAAGGTTCAATTCTTTAGAGAACGAAATTAAAAATTGTAATTCATTTTTGGCGTAAAATTTTTAAATAAAATGTATTCACCATTAGAGCAGTTTGATATAGTACGAGTAATAAAATTTTCGCATGGTGGTATTGATATAGCTTTTTTAAATATTTTATTACCTTTTTTTTTAATTATTTGTTTAGTATTAGTATTAGTCTTTTTTTTTAAAAATGAAGTAAGATTAGTACCAAGTATTTGGCAATATATTTTTGAAAAATTTTATATTTTTATTTTTAAAATAGCTGAAAATTTTATAGGTGAAAAAGGAATGGTATATTTTCCTTTTATTTTTACTTTATTTAATTTCATTTTATTGTGTAATTTGTTTAGTCTTTTTCCGTTTGGGATTGCTTTGACAAGTCATATTATTTTAATAATTTTTTTGTCTACGACAATTTGTGTTTCGATATTTATTATAGGTTTAAATTTACATGGAATTGCTTTTTTAAAAATTTTTATCCCGCGTTGTCCGCCTTTTTTATTATTTTTATTGATTCCTATAGAGCTTTTTTCATATTGGATTAGAGTATTAAGCTTAGCTATAAGGTTAGTTGCAAATATTTTAGCTGGTCATACTTTGGTTTCAATTGTAAGTGCTTTTGTTTTAAAAATGTCAACAATGAAATTTATATTTTATTTTTTTTCAGTAATTTTATTATGAGCTGTAATTGTATTAGAATTTGGAGTTGCATTTTTGCAAGCTTATGTATTTACGGTTTTAGTTTGTATTTATTTGAAAGATTCGATCAGCCCGTCATTTCATTAGAAGATTATGAGCAAAAGTAGAAAACATTTATTTCATATAGTAGATTCGAGCCCTTGACCTTTAATGACTGCGTTAGGAGGTTTTTTTTTGACTTCCGGCTTAGCATTTTATATGCATCGCGTTATATGAGGCGGTTTTATATTTGTTTTTGGAATAGGTTTACTGTTTTTATCAGCTATATTTTGATTTGGCGATATTATTAATGAAGCGACATTTCATGGGTTGCATACAAGAGCTGTGAGGATAGGTTTAAGAGATGGGTTTTTATTATTTTTGGTTTCTGAAATAATGTTATTTTTTGGTTTTTTTTGAGCTTTTTTTCATTCTTCTATTTGTCCGGCAATCGAGCTTGGAAGTATATGGCCTCCGTTTGCTTTAGATGTAATTTTTGCTGGATATTATCCTTTGTATAATACAATATTATTAATTGTGTCTGGTTTTGCAGTAACTTGAGTTCATCAAGCAATGGCTATAGGTTCTTTTAAGGAAGCAATAGATGGGTTTATGGTTACTATAGGATTAGGTTTTTTTTTTATTATTTTGCAGTTAACTGAGTATTATGAAGCGAGTTTTGTTATTTCTGATGGGGTATATGCTAGTACTTTTTATTTATTAACAGGATTGCATGGTTTTCATGTAATGGTTGGCGTTGTATTTTTATCTGTTTGTTTTGTTCGACTTTTATTAAATCATTTTTTAACGAATCATTATTTAGGCTTAGTTTTTGCTATTTGGTATTGGCATTTTGTAGATTTAGTTTGGATTTTGCTATTTTTTACAGTTTATTGTTGGGGTAGTTGATAAAGGAAATTAATTATAAAATATGGCTCAAATAGATTTTGTAAACTATTTTCCTTTATTATTTTGATTTATTATATTTTTTTGTTGTTTTTATATAATTATTTTTATGTATATTATACCGATTTTTTACACTTCTTTGAAAATTCGTGAATTTTATTTAATGCATTTAATAAAAAATATTTGTTCTTTGGATTATTTTTTAGAGTTTTTACTTTTAATGCGTTCAGGGTTAAAGATTGGGCAGCTTGGTATTTTTTTATTTAGTTTAAGCTATAAATTAATTTCTATAAGGTTAGTTAATAAGTATTTGGTTATTGAAGGTTTAAAGTTTTAATATGTGAAAATGCCAACGATGTAAGGAATTTTTTTTAATTTTATTAATTTGTATTTTTTTTTGTTTATATTATTTTATTTTTGGGTATCGTTTACGTGGGTATTGATTTGATTTAAGTCCTTTATACATTTATCCTATAGGTTTTCTTTCTATGTTAAATTGCTTTATCATTTTATGATTTGGAACTGTAGAGTATTTTTTACGGCTTTTAATAGGTATTTTTTATTTTGCAATTTGTATAACAGGAATCCTTTATATTTTTTTATATAAATATTTAAATCTTGTTATTAAAATTAAATCTGAGTCTATTAAAAATTTGCAAAAAGAGAAATTTATTATATTTTATTTTATGATTTTATATGATGTAAAGAATCATGCTAAAAATAAAAATTTTAAAAAAGTTTTTAAAATTTTATTATTCCAATTTAAACTGAAATAATAAAATTTTAAAATTCAATTTTGTTATCTGTAATGATTTAAAAGTAAATTTAATTTAAAAAAAGTTTAAATATAGTGTGAAAAAATAAATTTAAATTTTTATAATATATGGATAAAAATATTAATGATGCTTTATTTACTGAGTTTGAAAATTCTTATACAAATAATTTAACTTTTTTGAATGACATTGGTATTGTTTTAAGTTGTGCAGATGGTATTGTTAAAGTAACAGGTTTATTGAATGTTGCTTATGGTGAAATGGTTTATTTTTCGATTGAAGATTTAAAAATTATAGGTTTAGTTTTAAATTTAGAAGCAGATATTGTAAGTATAGTTGTATTAGATAAAGATATCGAAATAAAACCAGGATATTTAGCCTTTCGAACTCATGAATTAATGAGCGTTCCTTGTGGTGAAGGTTTATTAGGACGTGTTGTTGATCCTTTAGGTCGTCCATTAGATGGAAAAGTAGAAGAAATAGAAGTTAGCGAATTTAGATTAATTGAATCTAAAGCTCCATCTATTATTGCGCGAGCTTCTGTAAATGTTCCTTTAGAAACAGGATTAAAAGTTGTTGATAGTTTAGTTCCTATTGGGCATGGGCAACGTGAATTAATTATTGGTGATAGTAAAAGCGGTAAAACTTCAATAGCGATTGATGCTATTTTAAATCAAAAAGATAAGGATACATTATGTATTTATGTGGCTATTGGTCAAAAAAGATCTTCTGTAGCAAGAATAGCTAAAGTTTTGGAAGATCATGATAGTATGTTTTATACTATTATTGTAGCTGCTACAGCATCTGATTCTGCAGCGTTACAGTATATAGCACCATATGCTGGTTGTGCGATGGGTGAATTTTTTATGAATAAAGGCTTGCAAGTATTAATAGTTTATGATGATTTAAGTAAGCATGCTGTTGCGTATAGACAATTATCTTTATTATTAAGACGCCCACCAGGTCGTGAAGGTTATCCTGGTGATGTTTTTTATTTACATTCGCGTTTATTAGAACGAGCAGCAAATTTGGCTAATAGTGGTTCTTTAACGGCTTTACCTATTATAGAAACTATTCAAGGTGATGTATCAGCTTATATACCTACTAATGTTATTTCAATTACTGATGGTCAAATTTTTTTAGAAATGGATTTATTTATGAAAGGGATTCGACCTGCGGTAAGTCCAGGGTTATCTGTAAGCCGTGTAGGTTCTGCTGCGCAAAATAAAGTTCTAAAAAAAATGGCTGGTAATTTAAAATTAGAGTTAGCTCAGTATCGTGAAGTAGAAGATTTTACTAAATTAGGTTTTGTTTTGGATGATGCAACTAAACGTTTAGTTGAAAAAGGTGAAAAATTAACACGACTTTTAGTTCAAAATCGTTATGAACCTATAGATATTACGGATCAAACTATATTTTTATATGCTGCATTGAATGGGTTTTTAGATGGAGTACCTTTAAATTTAGTTAATATTTATGAAAAAGAATTATATAGCTTTTTAAAAAAAACAGTTTTTTTTGAAGTTTTGCGTAGTGAATTACGTGAGATTTTAGAGGTTGATTTATTAGATTTTATATTAGGGGAATTTCAAAATGAATTTTTAGAAAATTTAGATAGTTTTAAAAAGGTAATAATTTAAAATGGAGTTACAAATTGAAGTTCGACAAATTTGGCTTGCTTTATTTGCTACTTATTTTATGTATTGTATTTCAGGTTATACTTTGATACCTGTTACAATTTTTATACTTTCTTTTGGTCTTTTGGAAGATATAGAAGAGACGGAAGATGATGGTCAATCTGAAGAATCAGAATATGATGAAGATGCTTTTGTTAATGATACGCCTTGTGATTTTAAATTGGATTTTTTTACATTGCAAGTAGATAATGCTTCAAAAAAAGGAAAAGCTGATAGGCGGTTTTTGAATAATGATTTTGTTTTTGAGTCAGCTAGGAATTTAGAGCAAAATTTAGTTAAAAATTTTAATAAAAATTTAAATTTTATTGATATTAATGATTTTATATATGTGTACGTCTTATTTTCTTCATCATTTTTTGTTTTTGAAGAACATGATTTTACTTTAAGAAAGGATTTAGAAGATGATTATGGGGTAGATGAAGAAGAAAATGCATTTTTTGCTCCAATGTTTGATCGTAGTCTACATCATTATTTTGATATAGGTTTAGATATTTCTGGTGAAAATTTGAAATTTGGTTTGGATAGTGAATTTGAGTTGAAATTTTTTGATTTTTATAAAGAAAAATCAAAATTTATTAATGAAAATTTTTTTTTTATTAATAAATTTTCTAAAATAGTAAAATTTCCGTTTAATATTAATTTGCTAAATAAGCCCAAATTTTCTAAAATTCAGCAAGATTTTTTTATTAGCGATTTAAATAAGTTTTATTTTGATGACATGGTTTTTAAATTGTATGAAAAAAAAGTTTCAAAAACAAAGTTTACAAAAAGGAAGAAGCTTAAAAAGGGATTAGATGGGTCTTTTTTTGAATGATCTGCTTATTCTGAGTCTAAGATTGTTAGAAGTAGTATTTCTGATGTAATATTATCTGAACGTTTTTTTTTTATTGACCCTAAATTTGACTCTTATTATGAGATGTTATAAATAGGTAGCATTATTTTAATTGGTTAGAGTAATGGTAATGTTTTTTTTATTTATAAAATTGTTTTAGTTATTTTTGAAAATTAATTTAATGGGATTATAATAATTTATAATAAAATTTATGAAATTTTTTGAAAGATGATTTTGCTCAACGAATCATAAAGATATTGGAACATTATATTTAATTTTTGGGTTAATTGCTGGGATTATAGGTACATTTTTTTCAATACTTATACGAATTGAATTAGCATATCCTGGTAATCAAATATTATCAGGCAATCATCAATTTTATAATGTGATTGTTACTGCTCATGCTTTTGTTATGATTTTTTTTATGGTTATGCCGGCGATGATAGGTGGATTTGGTAATTGATTTGTTCCTTTATTAATAGGGGCTCCTGATATGGCTTTTCCGCGATTAAATAATTTAAGTTTTTGGTTATTACCACCAGCATTTTTTTTATTAATAGCTTCGAGTTTAATTGAAGTTGGAGCCGGAACAGGGTGGACAGTGTATCCACCTTTGAGTGGGATACTTGCTCATTCTGGCGCAGCCGTAGATTTTGCAATTTTTAGTTTACATTTAGCAGGTATTGCTTCTATTTTAGGTGCAATAAATTTTATAGTAACAATTTTGAATATGCGTGTACCAGGATATGGGATGCATTTAATACCTTTATTTGTTTGAAGTATTTTTGTTACGGCTTTTTTATTATTATTATCTTTACCTGTTTTAGCTGCAGCAATAACAATGCTATTAACAGATAGAAATTTTAATACATCTTTTTTTGATCCTACAGGTGGTGGTGATCCAATATTGTATCAACATCTTTTTTGATTTTTTGGTCATCCTGAGGTTTACATTTTAATTTTACCGGCTTTTGGGGTAATTAGCCATGTAGTATCAGATTATTCAAATCGTTCAATTTTTGGTTATTTAGGTATGGTTTATGCTATTATAGCTATAGGATTTTTAGGTTTTATTGTATGAGCTCATCATATGTATACCGTTGGGCTAGATTTGGATACTCGTGCTTATTTTACCGCAGCCACTATGATTATTGCTGTTCCAACAGGTGTAAAAATTTTTAGTTGATTAACGACTATGGCTGGCGGTTTTATTGAGATTGCAACGCCAATGTTATTTGCTATTGGTTTTATTTTTTTATTTACTTTAGGAGGTGTAACGGGTGTTATTTTGGCTAATGCTGGTGTTGATATTGCTTTACATGATACTTATTATGTTGTAGGTCATTTTCATTATGTTTTATCAATGGGGGTTGTTTTTGGATTATTTGCTGGTTTTTATTATTGGATTGAGTTACTAACGGGATTGAAGTATTCTGATTTACTAGGTCGCCTTCATTTTTGATTAACATTTGTAGGTGTTAATTTAACATTTTTTCCTATGCATTTTTTAGGTATAGCTGGGATGCCAAGACGTATTCCAGATTATCCTGATATTTATTGGGCATGAAATTATGTTAGTTCTGTAGGTTCTTTGGTTTCAGTTTTTGGTATTTTAGTTTTTTTAGTAATCATTTATGATTTATTTAGCTCGAATAACTTATTTTTCCAAGTTTCAAATGTAAAAATGTTTTTTATATTAAATTTACGATATAGTAAGTTAATTAATGAATTTAGTAAATTAGATTTTAAATTTACTAGATTTTGGTTAACTTTATTTTTTGGTAAAGAAAAAAAAAAACCGGATGTTTATGTTTTTATTAAATATAATTTTTTTAGACATTTATTACCAAGATATGGTTATATTTATTTAGATCGTTGTATGATAAAAGCTTTATGAAAATCTTTTTTTCTGGAATTTAATGAGTATATTAGACCTTTATTGCATGTTTATGATTTATTTGATAATTTTGATGATTTTGATGTTTTCGTTGATTTGGGTTATCATATTAAAAATCAGTGAGTTCCTTTTTGTTTTTTAGTTTTTTTTTCAAAAGGAACGTATCAAAGACTTTTGAGGATTAGAATATGTTATGTTATTAATAGAAGATTATTGAAGTATCGTTCAAATAAAGTTTTATTTAATAGTATATTAATTTTATTACGAGAGGAGCAATATAAAATGTATAAGGGATTGGATTTTGAAATATTTACTAAACAGTATAATTATTATTAAAAATTATGCAAATTTTAATTATTTTAATTTTGGTAGGCCTTGCAGGCTTAAATATTGGGATTTTTTTTTTTTCTGCTGAGTTTATTGTAGTTATTTCATTATTATTATTTTTTTATATATTATTTTTACAATTTGGGAGCTTAGTTTCTAAATTTTTTTTTAATAAAATAGAATATATATATTTTTTTTTTTTTGAGCTTATAAGTATTAATTTGTATTTAGCAGAGCTTTTGTTAAATATTTTAGAAGAAGTAGCACGTTTTCAATTAAAAATATTTAATACTTTAGAAAATCGTATTTTTTTTTTTAAAATATTAAATTTTAATTCATTAATTGATATAAAAATTTTTTCTCATATTTTGAATAATTTATTATTAAATTGAAATTTTTATTTTTTTTCTTATGAAGTTAAGTTTTTAAGTAAATTATCTTTAGATTTAGATTTAGAGTATTCTTTATGTGTTAAATTTTATAATTTACAAGGATTTGTAAATTAATTATATTGGCAAATATATTTATTAAATTAGACTTGAATGTAGTTAGGCCTTTGGTTTAGAATTATGAAACTAAATAGTTATTAAAAAAAATGAGTTATATTTAAAATAAAAATATTTAAATTTATTATGAAACGTTTAAATAAATATGTTTTACGCTTTTATTTAAAGCATTTGCTTAGACATTATAGATATTTAATTTTTATTAAGTATGTAAATAATAAAATTTGTATTAAGTTGAAAAATCAAGGTTTACAATTAGATAATGTTGCTTCAGAAGTTTTTTATGCTAGTGTTGTAAAATCTGCATTTAGTAATTATAATTTTAGTTTTTTAAAGTCAAAATCATTAGTTTTAGCAACTAATGATTTTGATACAGTTGTTAAAATTAATAATTTTGATTTAGGATCTGATTTTTTATTTTTTTGTTTTGATGGTATTTTTTTAAATTCAGATATATCAAGATTAAATGAATTACAATCATCATATAATAATCTTTTTTTACTTAATTTTTATATAGTTTATTGTTATATTTATTTAGTTTTAGTTATATATTCATTAATATTAGTTTTTTTTGAGTTATTGAATGTAATTTTAAATATAAAAATTGATGGAATTATTAAATTATCTATACAGTAGAATTTCAAAAAATTTAAAATATGGTAAAATTTCGCATGGGGGGCGAAATTTTTTGGGCCGTATTTGTGTACATCATCGTGGAAATGGTTGAAAGAAAAATTATAGATTAATAGATTTTTATCGTCGAATTAATAATTTTGGTTTAGTTATTAAATTATGTTCTGATTGTAATAGGTCTGCTTTATTAGCTTTGGTTGTATATTTTAATGGGTTTGGTAGCTATATTGTTGCTTCTAGTAATTTAGCGAAAAGTGATGTAATATATTCGGGTAAACCTGAATTTTTAGAAGAAGCTTTGGAAACATATAATAGTATTTTTGGATGAGCTTTGCCTTTATATTCAATAAAATTATTTTCGGTTATACATATGGTCGAAAAAATTCCTAAAAAAGGTTCTAGTTTAATTAGATCTGCAGGTTCAAGTGGTATTTTTATTGGGAGGGTTGCAGGTATGGCTATTATAAAATTAAATTCTTGTTGACAGGTTTTTATAAAAGAAAATTCTATGGCTTCTGTAGGTACTGTCTCTAATGGTGATTTAAAGTATTTAAGCATAGGTTCAGCAGGTAAAGCAAGAGGTTTAGGTTTTAGGCCAACGGTGCGAGGTGTTGCTAAAAATCCATGTGATCATCCACATGGTGGAGGAAATGGAAAAAAATCTAAAAAACCATGTCCTGTTAATCGGTATGGTTTTCCTAGTATTGGTAAGGCTACTAAAAATCGTAAAATTGATATAAAAAAGCGAAGACTTTTTAAAAAATTTTAAGTTAAATTATGAGGAGTAGTTGAAAATTACCTTTTACGTCAAGACGGTTTAATAGGTTAAGTCTATATAATGATCGATTTGACGGTATATTACATGATGAAAATTTTTTTTTACGAAGGTTTCTTATACCGCGTACTCTTGAGGGTAAGGGTGTTTCGATTTATAATGGTACTGATGAAATAGATTTAAAAATTTTTCGTGGTGAAGTAGGACATCGGTTTGGTGAGTTTTCGGTCACAAAAATATTAGGTGCTGAATATAGACTTTCTTTTGGGTGGGGTAAGAAAAAAAAAAAAAATAAAAGAAGGAAAAAATAATTATGGGTCATTTAATTAATCCTATTTCAACACGGATTGGTAAATTTTCATATTGGGAAGATTTTTGATTTGTTGAGCATATTTATTATCCTGAGTATTTGCATAGTCTTTTAAAAATAAAATTATATTTAATTTATTTTTTTGAAACAGCTTTATTTGAAGATAATAAGTTTTTATATAGTCATTTTGATTTTTTATGTCAATATAGATTTTTAATAATTCGTGTTTATTTATATTTTGTTGGTTTTTTTCGGCATTTAAGTGAATTTTTTTTAGAATTAAATGAGGAATTTGCATTTTCTGCGATTTCAAAAAAGAGTATTGAAAGAAAGAGAATTTCATTTGAATTGGTTTCAAGTATTTTTATATTTTTTAAGCTTATTAGTGGTTATTATTTAGATTTGCCTAATGATAAAAAGGAGTTAAATATTTTGCTTACTTCTTTTTTTTCTTTAGATTTTTATTTATTAAAAAAAATTTTATTTTCAAAATCATTTTTAAATGCAAGGGAGAGTCAAAAATTTGAATTTTTATTTTTTTTTTCTGTTTTGAGTTTTTTAATAAAAGAATTAAAATCTGAAAATGTTTATTTAAATTCAATTTTGGAACATTTATTTATTTCGGTAATTTCTTTTATATTTTTAAGACCTTTTTTCGATTTATTGAAGCATAATATTTTAGTAATAATTAATTATTTATTTTTATTTTTTGAATGTTCATTATCTATTCATTTTTATTTTTTATCTAACGATGGGTTAACTTCAAAATTTATATCACGTTTTATAGCTGTTAGGTTTACATATAATCGTTTTTTAACGGAAGTTATTGATCCGGTAAAATTTGATTTAATGAGTACGATGAATTCGCTTACTTGTAATTTTGGTTGAAAACCTAGTCGAGTTAAAGTAAATAATGCGAAATTATTTTATAAAGGTTTATTTAAACGGTTATTTTTGGTTTTTGGTTCTATTTATTGGAAATTTTTATTTAAATATTTTAGTAAAAATTTTAGTTGAATAACGTTAGATCTTTTTTTTTTTTTTTCTTTAATTTGAGCTAAAAATTTGGGTTTAAAAAAATTTATAAATTTTACAAAAGCATATGTAAAAAATAAAGCAGCTTTTTGTTTGTTTTTCAATTCAAATTTAGTTTTTTTAAAATCAGTTTTTTTATTAGTTGTTCCTTTTGAAGTAGAAAATGTATATTTAAAAAAACTTATTAATATTGATTTTTTTTTTAATAAAATTTTTTTAGATTTTGAATCTTTGTATTTGGTATTAGCAGATAAGTTTGAGTATGGTTTTTATGATAAAGCGGTTTATGTTTGTTTTTTTTTTTTGCGTAATAGGATATCTCATAATTATAATTTTTTATTTTTTAATTTACATGATAATTTTTTAAAAAATTATCAGTTTAAAAGTAAACAGCCCAAAAATAAGATATTGGGTTTTAAAATTCATATTTCGGGTAGATTAAGTAGAAAAGATAGAGCATCTAATATCTGATATACAATTGGTTCAGTTCCAGCTAATAGATTCTCAGCTAATATAGATTATGCTTTTTATACTGTTCCTTTGATTAATAGTGTGCTTAGAGTTAAAGTTTGAATTAATCGTGGGGTTGGGAATGTTTCGTGATATATAAGAATTAGTTAAAATATGAAACAATTTCCGAAAAATTTAAGATTTAAAAAAAATCATAAATTAAGTTCTTCTATTTTGAAGTTAAAAGAGCAAACAGAATTTTTTCCTCGTTATGGTATGTTTGGGGTGAAAATTTTAAAAAATAGTAGATTAACGTTTAAGCAAATGGAAGCTTGTAGAAGAAGTTTACGCAGAAAGGTTCGATATTTTGGGCGTGTATGAGTACGTATATTTACTAATTTTTCTATTACAGGTAAATCAATCGGAATGCGAATGGGAAGTGGTAAAGGTAATCATTCGCATTGGATTAGTCTTGCAAAAGCAGGTAGAATAACTTGTGAATTTTATGGGAAATTACGTAAGCCGCAATATATGAAATATTTAGAGGGAGTAACTAAAAAATTACCTGTAAAAGCACGTGGTGTTAAGTTAAAATATTAAATTATGATTCAATTAGGGACTATAGTAAAAGTTACTGATAAAACATCTGTAGTATTAGGCCAATGTATTAAGGTGTTAGGGCAAAAAAAAAAAAGAATTGCGTTTATAGGTGATGTTATTCTTGTATCTGTTCAATGGATAAATGCAAAAAGATTTGTTTTTTTGAAAGCTAGATTACAAAAAATTTTTTATAAAGGCGCTGTTCATCGTGCATTGATTGTTAGATCGAAAGTTAATTTTTGCCGAATTCGCGGTGTTCATATAAAATTTAATGAAAATGCGGTTATATTAGTAACAAAAAATGTAGCTCCTATAGCGAATCGTGTTTATGGCCCTATATTATTAGAGTTATGTTTACGATGAAATTCTTTAGGGTGTGTATCGACTTGTATTATTTAAAAATTTATGAAAGATTTATTATTTCATTATAAATATATTTGTAGATTTTTGCTAATTCAAAAAATTGGTTATTTAACGCTAAGTACTCATCATATTTCGAAGATATCTAAAGTAATTGCATTTTTTAGTGTTAAAGATTTAGTTGATTTTGAAGATTTGCGTAATTCAAATTATTTTTTTTTATTAAAATTTCATTTTGGTAGGCGGGCATTTATTTTGAATTATAAGACAGAATTTTCATTAAATATTTTATATCATTCATTTATAATTCAGTTTATATCGAGGGGAAATAATGTGTATTTTCCTATCATTTTTATATTAGATGATTTTAAGTTTTGTTTAACAAAAAAAAGTTTTATTATTTCTCGATATAAAAATACTTTAAATTTTAAGGTATTAGATATGAATATTTTTTTAGAGCGTAAAACTAATGTAGGTTTTTTTAATTTAAAGGATAAATTAAACATTAAATTTTTTTGTTCAGGTCCAAAATTGCAAGGGAAATATTTATTTTATTTATTAAAATTAACTTAATGGCAATTTTTTGGTACAAACGAGATGCGAAGGTTCGCCCATTATTTGGCATTAATGAGATTAATAAATTAGTTTTAAAGAGCCTTTTATCAAATAAAGTATTTCAAAAAAAACATAAAGTTTATTTTGGAATACTTTTTTTCAAATATGTAAAAAATTCATCAATTTCGTATTATAGGTCATATTGTGTATTGACTGGACATGCTAAATCTGTTTCTCGCAAATTTAAAATGTGTAGGCATCAGTGTAAATCTTATGCTGCGAATGGCTTATTAATAGGGTTAAGAAAGGCGCAGTTTTAGCAGGAAGTGTAATTATTTTATTTATTTATGTCAAATTATTCATTGGGTGATATGGTTTCTAGGTTACGCGTAGCAGCTAAAGCAAGATATAAGTCTGTTGATGTTTTAGCTACGAGGTTTTCATTAGAGGTTTTAGATGTTTTATATAAAAATGGTTTAATACGCTGTTTTCATATTACAAGTTCTGGAAAAATTAGAGTTTTTTTAAAATATTATCAGAATAGGCCTGTTTATTTTGATATGGAATTAATATCTAAGCCTGGCCGTAAGGTTTCTTGAAGTTTAGATCGTTTAAGTTTATATTATAATTTGCGAACATTTGCTGGTTTTTATATTATATCGACATCAAAAGGGTTAATGACAAGTACAGACTGTTTATTAGGTGGTCATAATTCTGGGCAAATTTTGCTAAAGGTGTATATTTAGAATATAAAATTTAAAATTAGGTATGATGTCGAAACAAATTTTTAAAAAATATTTACTTAATATAAAACTTTATTATTTTTTGAATGAGTCTTATATTTGTTTGGTTAATAGAAAGCAGTTTATAATTTTTAGATTGCCATTATATTTTTTTTTAAAATTTTATTATAATGGTTTTTCTTTTTTATTTTTAAATTATTTTTTTTTTAAAAATTTTGTAAATAGTTTTCTTTTGTTGCAAAAGAAAATTTGTTATTTTTTTTCTTTTAGGTTAAAGTTTAAAGGGTTGGGTTATGGGTTTAGGCGTCTTTCAAAGCGTTTATATCGATTTTTTTTTATTTCTGTAAATTATTTTTATTTACATTTGCCTAAAACAGTATTATTAAAGTATAGAAAAAAGCGTTTATTATTTTTGGGTAGTAGTTGGGATATATTTCGGATATTTATTATTAATTTACTTTTATTGAAAAGTTTTACTTCTTATAGGTTGCGTGGGATTTCGTTTCCAAGGCGTATATTTTTATTAAAGCCAGGTAAAAAACGTTTTTAAAATTATATGGAGAAATTAAATAAACGAGTTAAATTAGTTAAAAAAGGTGATGTTTTTTTTGTTTATGTTGATAAAAATTTATTTTTTTATCAAAAATTTTTGAAATCAAATGATAAAAAAATTTCTGATTGTCTTTATACTTATTTTTATGTTTTGAAAATTATGAATCGGTTTGGATTAATTTCAACATTGGGTAATAATGATAATAAATTAAAATAATTGTTTTTATATAAGCAAATTTATTTAAAAGAACGTTTAGAAGTTCGAAATTCATTGCAAAGTATTTTTGGGGTCGGTTGATATAAATCTTTATTAGTTGCAAGTCGTATTGGCTTATCATATCCTTTTTCAAGTGATAATGTGAATGTTTATATTTCTTTATTATTTTGTTGTGTTTTAGATGGTGTAACATGACTTGAAAGTCGTATTAGGCGCATGATTAGCTTAAATATAAAAAAGCTTATTGAAATAGAATCTTATAAAGGATTTAGGCATCGTGATAAATTACCATGTCGTGGGCAAAGAACACGAACAAATGCTAAAAGTGTAAAGCGGTTAATAATTTAAAAGGAAAATATGAAAAAAGATTTAATAAAAAAAGAACATTTTTTGTTTGGTTTTGGTGGTGTGGCTTTTTTAGTTTTTAATAAAACGCATTCAAATGTTTTTGTAACTTTAACAGATTATAAGATGAAAGTTATAGTTTGTAAAACTTCAGGAGTTTGCCATGTTGGTTCGACAAAAAAAAAAAAAAATGCAGCACAAGCTGTTGAAAGCATTGTTAAAGAATTAAATTTTTTTTTTAAATTGTATAATATAAAAGTTTTAGATATCATTTTACGATTTAGGGTGACTAGTCATACTTTGATTTTAGTTAAAGAGCTTTCTGCTTTAGGTATTAATATTCGTAAATTTTTGCAGCGATTACGAATAGGGCATAATGGTATGCGTGGTAGAAAATTGAGACGAATTTAAATTTATGTTAAAGAAAGATTTATTTAATATTTTAGTTGATAATACGGGAAGAAAAATTTTTGATGTTCGAAGTGGTTTAAAATTTTTTCGTATAAAAGCTTGTATTTATAGTTATAATAAAATATGAAAAAAGGGTAAATCATTTATTTTTTTGGATTTTGGTTTAAAGGAAAAGGGTCAAGAAGATATATTTAAAATTCATAAATTTTATAATGAGCGCTTAAATAATAATTTTATATTTTATAATAGATTTTATAATTATTTATTAGGTTCAAGTTTAGGTGTAAATAGTGTAAATAGTGGTAAAAGTAAATTATTAAAAGATTATTTTTATATTTCTCGTTATGATTTAATGCAAAATCATAACGAGAAATATTCAGGTGCTATTGTTGATATTTTTTTTAAATCGAATAGATTATTAATTCGGCCTTTTTATAATAAATTATTTGATTTAGATAGATGAGTTTCGGATTATTATCCTTTGGGTTTTGATAAGTTAAATAAGCAGATAGTTATAATTAATGATTTTGCAAGTTATTGAGGTTTTTATATTGATAGAGGTGAAAATATAAAAATTGGGTTAGATTATTATAAAAAGTTCCATCAGTATTGGTTTTGCCATTTAAATAATACGAAAAAAAAATTTATTGAGTTTTTTGAAAATAGGCTTTTTAAAGATTTTTTTAATTGGGAGTTTGATATTTTTTTTTTAAAAATAAATAATGTTTTGAAGAAAAATATATTAAATAGATTTAATATTATTTTTTTATTAAGAGTTAATATATTGTGTATTTTTTTTTTATATCGTTTGTTAAGTTTTATGTTTTCACATATTTATGTTTATAATAAAGAATTTTTAATGGGTATTTTATTATTAAAAATTTTTAATATAAATGGTGGTAGATTAAGTTTATTTTTTAATAATAAATTAAAATTTTTTATTAATGTTTATGTTTATCGATGAGCCCGTTTATGAAATAAATTAAAAAAAAGGGCTTTTTCAGGTGTTAAAGCTATAAAGGATAGGGAGGTGGATGAAATAGTAAGACAGAAATTTTCATATGGTGTAAAAAAAAATAGTTATAAATTAAAAAGAAATACAAAAATTTATGATCGAAATTATAATTCGAGATTTTATTATAATCGTGATAGGGGGCGACATGATCGAAATGTTTTCAAAGGTTTTAATAGAAATTTTAATAGAGGATTGAATGGTAAATTTTCTCGTGGAGGTTACATTAGAGATCTTAATAGAGGAAAAGTTTACTATGGAGCTTTTAATAAAATTTATTACCAAAAAGTAAAGGGTTTTAGAGGATTGAAAGGTAAGTTTTTAAATAGAGGTAAATTTTATAATGATTTTAATCAAAATTTTTATAAATTTTTAGATAAATGTCAAAATAAAGGAAAATTTGATTTAGATTCAAATAAAGATTTTTATAAAAAATTTTATAAGGGTGATAAAAAGTTTAATAAGAATGAACAATTTTTTTATAAGAGTGATAAAAAATTTAATAAAGGTATTTTAAATAATAGAAATTTTTATAAAGGTTTTGTTAGGAATTCTATTAGCCATAAAATTCCTATTTGGAATTGTAATTTGTATTTGGCTTCTTTTCATTTAAATATGAAAATTTTATATAAAAAAATTTTAAAAAATTTTTCATATTTTATTATTTTTTTATATAAAAGATATTTTTTATATCCGATAATAGGATTATGTGAAAAAATTGTGTTACATTCATTTTTTTGAATGAAAAATTTTTTTATTATTAAGCGATTTTTTCGTATTTTTTATTATAAATTTTCTAATAAAATTAAACGTAATAATAATAATAGGCATAAAAAGATTAAATATAAGAAAATTTTAAAAATTAAAAAAAAAATTAATGAATTAATTCCTTCTTTTTTAAAAGCGAATAAAATAGTTAATTTGGATAATAATTTAATTAATTTGAATAAATTAAAAAAAAAATTATTATTTAAAAATTTATTATTTAAAAAGCTTTTAGCTTTTATTTTAAAATTGTTGTTTAAAAATAAGAATTGTCATTTGTTAAAATTAAAGAATATTAAGTTAATTTTGGTTTAAAGAATGCTCAAAAAAAGAAAGTTATGAATTCCTACTCCTGATAATTTGCGGATAGGCCCTAAAAGACGAAAGTTTCTTGGGTTGATGTTTTGTATTGTTAGTTCATGAAATTTTCGTCAGCAGTTATTGTGAGAGTGGAAGCAAAAATATAAAGATTTGTCGGTAATTATTTTTAAAGATATTTTAGAGCAAATGCAGTTTGGAATTTTTTTTATTAATTTTTTTTTTAAAGAGTTTATAAAAAGAAATTTTTATGTCTATTTATTTCAAAATGCATTTTGATTAATGGATAATTTTTTATATTTTTATAATTTTTATTGTTTATGTGAGGATTGGTTTACGTTGTCAAATTATTTTTTAAATGAGTTAAATTTTCGTTTTATTGAGATATTTAATTTTTCAACTCAATATGCTGCATGACCTTGAAAGTTAGATTATTTTTATAAAGATTTTTTTGATTATTATTTTATTCATGTTGATTATAAAGAGTGTGTTAAGGCTTTAGATCAGTTTTATATAAAGGTTGATGTTTTTTCATTTTTATTTCTTAAAGAAGATTTGGAGTTTTATCGGCGATTTAAATATTGAGAATATTTAACTCAATTAAATATATATTTTTTTTTTCCTCCGTATCATCGTTTTTTTTTTTTAGAGGCTGGTAATTTGCTTTTGGGTCATTATTATTATTATTGGTTTGTATGAGCTTTATGAATGAAGAATTTTAAAATTTATAAAATAAAAACATCTTTTTTAAATATTCATTATAATGTAAATCCTATGATGAATATTTTAATTTTAAGTAGTTTTGCTTCGGTTTTTTCTAGAAATATTAGACAAGCGTTTAATTTTGTTTTAAGGAAAAACATGTTTTTAACTTTAAGATTATCTTTGTATTTTCAAAGTTTACATTTAACTAAAAGGTTTCAAATGGTATCTTATAGTGGGATGCATAGACATGCTTCTTATAAGAATATTTGTTATACGTTATTTGGTATGGATGATTGTTGTATTGAAGTTTATGCAAATTTAAGCAGTAAATATGAAAAAAAGCTTTTTTTTTTAGATAATAAAAAATTTAAATATTATCATTTTTTTACAGATTTAATTAATTATAAAAAAATTTTAGATAATAATTTTTTTTTTTTAAGTAATAAGGCGTTTAATAATATTTTAACTTTACAATTTATTGAATATTTTTCAATACCGTTGGAGCGTACTTTATCAAGTAGTGTGGGGAGTGCGAGGGCAAGAAAAAAGAGAAATTTATTTTTAGGTATGGAGTATTTTTTTTTAGATTTTTGAGATCTTGGGTATATTTATTTTCATAAGATAGAAACTATTTTTAAATTTTTATCTATAAATTTTGGTTTTTTACAGTTTATAATTATAGATTATTTGATTTGATCAATAGATTTTAATTTAGGGTTTAAATCTTCAAATTTAATGTTGAATAAGTTTTTATTTCGTGAGGGTATGTTTGATTTTTTATATTCTTCACGATTAAATTCATATTTTGAGTTTTTTAGCCGGAATAAAAATTTTTATTATGTTAATAGTTTTTTTAAATTTAAAAGTTATTTTACATTTTTGAATATACGTGATTTGCTATTTAGTGTAATTAGATTAAGTGTTAGTTTGAGCATTTGTTATTATTTTTTATTAAAAGCTTTAGGTTTAATGTTAAAGGGTAATTCTTATAAGTTAATGGTTTTGAATTTGCCACCTTTTTTTTTTAAGAAAAAAAGCGAATTCGCTTTTTTGGATTATTATTTGTGATGATTTTTGAAAAGAAGTTTTAAAAATTTTGGATAATTTTTTTGTATGAGGTTTTTTATATTAGAACGTAAAATTTTTATATTATTATTTAAATTTTTAATTATTTTTGATAATAGGTTTGTAAATATTTGAATAAGATTATTTTTTTTTTTGCGAGTGCAATTTTATTTTTTAAAGTTTATGAGAATTATGTCTAATAAACTAAAAATAAACTTTGATAAAATAAGTATTTTTAATGGCTTTTTATATTGTCAAATTTTATTTTTTAAATTTTGTGATTGTAGGTTATTATTGTTTAATTTATTTATGGATTTTGTTTTTATGAATCCGTATAAATTTATTAAAAAAGATTTTGAAATTATTTTGAATTTATTTATATTTTTGTATCGGTATGAAGATATATTAGATAATAGAAATTTTTTATATTTATTAAAAAATTTTTTAGATTTATATTATGTTTATGGGGAAGAAGTTATTTTAAAATTTTTAACTAATTTGTATTTATTTGGGCAATATAGATTAATTAAAAATTTTATTAATCTTATTTTTAAATTGAATCAATATATAAATTTAGAAGTTAAATTTGTTCTGTATAAGGTATTGAATAAGTTAGATTTATTTATATTAAATAAGCCTAAAGAGAATAATAAAACTTTAGCTTTAAAAAAAAGTAATAAAATTTTATTATTTATGTTAAATTTATATTTTTTTTGATTTTTATTTTATTTGGAACGAATTATTTATATTTTTTCTAAATTTATATTTGTATTGTGAGTTTCAAATGTTAAGCGCTTTTTTTTGAAAGTTAGTATTGTTTTTTTTAATTTTGATTTAATATATTTTGATCAAATAAGTAGTCAATTAAGCTTATTTGATCAAAATATATTAAATAAATTTTTTTATAATAAAAAAATTTATTTTTTTACTTATAAATTTATTTTTTGACAAAATCATTTTAAGCGATGGCTAATAGGACGAAGACGTAAAAAAAAAGTAGTTTATTTTTTTTTTTTTAAAAATTTTAAAATTCATTCTTTAGTATAAAAAAAATAATTATTATTATTTTTTTTTGTTAAAATAATAATAATAAAATAAATACAGATTAGCTTTTTATAAACTAGAAATAAAAAAAGTTAAAATACAAATATGATAATTTTATTATGTTTGCATTTAGAAATAGTTTTACTTTTCTTAGTTTTAGCTTTTTTTATTTTTGGTATTATTAGGAAAAATAAATCTAATAATTTTGATTTGGAGGTTTTGAATTTTGCGTTATTTATCATTATTACTATGCTTTATTTTTCTTTTTCTATTTATTCTGAAATAGGGTATTCACTTATAATTGAATGCTTAGATGGGGACTTGTATATAAGTAAGTTTATTATTTTAATAAAAATGTTTATTTTATGTATTTTTGGTATTTTTATTTTGGTTTTTTATTTTGTTAAAGATGCAGGTTATCCTTATTTTGAATTAATATTGCTTACTTTTATTAGTATTTTTGGTAGTTTCATTTTATTAATGGCAAATAATTTAATGCTTATTTATGTTGGTATAGAGCTACAAAGTTTAATTTTATATGTATTACCAATAATTCCATTAGCTTCTGGTAATTGATTTAAAGAGGCTTCGTTTAAATATTTTATTTTTGGCGTTATTGCATCAAGTTTGATTTTGTTGGGGGTATCTTTTGTTTATGGGTTTTGTGGAACATTAAAAATTTATCAATTAGCATCTTTTTTTGCTTTTGATAAATTTTTAAATTTAGAATTCCGTTTTTTAATAGGTATTTTGTTTATTTTTTTAGGTATTTTGTTTAAATTGGGTATTGTCCCTTTTCATTTTTGGATTGCCGATGTTTATCAGGGGTCTCCTTTAACAATAACTTTTTTTTTTGCGACAATCCCTAAAATTGTATTAGTTCTTTTATTTTTAAAATTTTTTAATATATTTTTTATTAGTTTTTTTTGTAATTTGGTTTTATTTTTAGGTTTAATTTCGATTATTTATGGTACCATAATTGCATTATATGAAGTAAAATTAATGCGTTTATTTGCTTTTGCTAGTATTTCGCATATTGGCTTTATATTAGTAGGAATGACGCAAGCTTCTGTAGGCTCTATAAGTAATATAATTTTTTATTTATTTATGTATATGGTTTTAGTTTTAACTTTTTTTTGCATTTTATTGAGTTTACGTGTTTCAAAAGGACATAAAGTTTTTTATATTGAAACATTAACAGATTTGTGTAATATTTGAAAATTTGATAAAGTATTAGCAATTTGCTTGACTTTAAATATTTTATCAATGGCAGGGTTACCACCTTTAGGTGGTTTTTTCATGAAATATGGTATTTTTTTAAATTGTATTTTACAGCATAATTATATTTTATTTTTATTTTTATTATTTTTTTCTATAATAAATATTGTATTTTATATTAGGTTAATACGATTTATTTATTTTGAGGCTGAAAATAAAAAAGATATAAAATTTATTAAATATGAAAAAGGCTCTAGTTTGTTGTACTTTTTAATTATTATTTTATCTTTATTAAATATTTTATGTTGTTTTTATTACCCTTTTTTTTTTAGTTTTTTAAATTTAGTTTTAAGTTAATTATATAAATTATGAATAAATGTGTAATTAGGTTAAGACCGAAAGGTCGCATAAATATTCAATCATTTGATATTGTTGTTGTTCAGCGTCGTTCAAAGCGTGGTAAAAGCGGGTTAGGTGAAAAAATAGGGTATTTTCAGCCAAATTCTCCTCGTGCTTTTGGTATAGACCAATCAAGATTAGCATATTGGTTAAATCATGGCGCTGAATTAAATTTGACAGTTAAAAATTATTTAAGGGGTTTAGCGAAGTTTGGTGGTTCTCTAAAAGAATAAATTATATTTAAAATTTATGGTTTTTAATAAGTTGCAACAAATTATAGAAAAGAAAAAGTTTATAAAGTTTCGTAATACGCTTCGGCGAAAAATAAAAGGTTTCCGCCATCATACTTTTTTTTTAGTAGGAGATATTGTAAAAGTTTCATTTTTAAAATCAGTTCATCCTTTAGTTTTTGAAGGAATTTGTATTTCTTTAAAAAAAAGAGGGTTTATGACTTCTGAAGTTTCTTTTATTTTGCGAAATGTTATATTGGGTGTAGCTATTGAAGTTCGAGTTTTATATTTTTTAAATCGACAATACTTATTAAGTTTGTCAGATTTTAAGCGAAAATTTGATTCTCTTAATAAGAACAAATTATTAGAGATCAGATCTGGCTTAAATCGTAAAAGTAAAGTCTGGTTGTAACTTTTTTTTAATTGTAGATTTTTAAAGAGCAAATTTTTACAAAGCTTGGGTAATAATATTTTTATATTATTTACTTAAATTTTAATTATTTGTGTATATCTTTTCAACTGGATGGCCGCTCACTTAATTCAATGTCAAATTTTACAGTATTTCAACTTTGTGTGATAAATAAGGTAAGTTTGCCATGCTTTTGCTATCATGAGCGCTTGACTATAGCTGGCAATTGTAGAATTTGTTTAGTTTTGGTTAATAACGCTCTAGTGGCTTCATGTGCAATTTCTTCGGTTGAAGATATGGAAATATTTACTGATAATTTAAGAGTACGTCTTGCTAGGGAATCTGTTTTAGAATTTTTATTATGTAACCACCCATTAGATTGCCCTATTTGTGATCAAGCTGGTGAGTGTGACTTGCAGGATATTTCGCAAGAATTTGGCTTTGACAAAGGGCGTTTTTATGAAGATGCGAAAAGGTCTGTTGATAATTTAACATCTTCTGGCCCTTTTGTCAAAACTATAATGACAAGATGTATACATTGTACAAGATGTGTTCGTTTTTTATGAGAAGTTGCAGGATCTGCAGATTTAGGGGTTTTA
>Ga0209006_10001327_pt1 | contig 22457 bp, 18 predicted proteins | sample JacPin_JW_Ref_O2_FD_188567 | JGI IMG/M metagenome (GOLD analysis project Ga0209006, IMG submission 188567) | Forest soil microbial communities from Algoma, Ontario, Canada - Jack Pine, Ontario site 1_JW_Ref_O2 (SPAdes) (version 2) | ecosystem: Environmental > Terrestrial > Soil > Boreal... | reverse complement strand
ATGATCCGTCCCGACTACAAAGAGTTCCGAAGGCTGTCCCGAGCGTCCACGCTCATCCCGGTGGCGAAGTCGATCTCCGCCGACCTGTTGACTCCGGTCTCCGCTTTTCTAGCTGTCGCGGAAGGCGAGCCCGACGCCTTCTTACTCGAGTCCGTGGAGGGTGGGGAAAAAATCGGTCGTTACACATTTCTAGGGATCCGTCCTTTCCTGCGGCTGGAATCGCGAGGCGACCGGATTACGATCACACGTGGCAGCAGAGTCGAACATCGCGAAGGAAATGTGTTTGCAGTAATCAAGGAACTCCTGCAGCAATACCGTCCGGCTACGATGGAAGGACTGCCACCATTTACCGCAGGCGCAGTCGGCTATTGCGCCTACGATATTGTGCGACGCCTCGAAAATATCGGGGAGCACGCCCAAGACGATCTTGACGTTCCCGACTGCATCCTGATGTTTTTCGACCGTGTACTAGCCTTCGATCATCTCCGGCACCAGATAGACATCGTCGCGTCAGCGGATATCACCCGAGATTCTCCAAAGGCGGCCTATGCGCGTGCAGTGAAAGACATCGTTCGAATCGAGAAGAAGTTGGCTACCGGATGGAAGCCGTCGCACTGGCGCAAGACGGCTACGAGATCTAAGCTGGCCGTCAAAGCGCGCACTCCGAAGAATAAGTTTCTGGAAAGCGTTCGCCGCGCGAAAGAGTACATCGCCGCTGGAGACATCTTCCAAGTCGTGCTCTCGCAGCGGTGGGATTTCGAGCCTGGAGTCGAGCCTCTCGACCTATACCGCGCTTTGCGCACGGTAAATCCCTCGCCGTATATGTTCTTCTTACGTTTCCGTGCGGCGAAATCCGGGAGAAAAGGTGATATCAAGAAAAACAACGCCGGCGCTATACATGTGTTGGGCTCCTCTCCGGAAATGCTGGTACGCGTCACTGGCTCAAACCTTGAGTACCGGCCGATCGCAGGCACTCATCCCAGGGGAAAAGATGAGGCCGCCGATGCTGCGCTTGAAAAGAAGATGTGTGAAGATGAAAAGGAGCGCGCGGAACACGTGATGCTGGTCGATCTAGGACGCAACGATCTGGGGCGAGTTAGCGAATATGGATCGGTTAAGGTACGCGACTTGATGTATGTTGAGCGTTACTCGCACGTGATGCATCTGGTGTCGGCGTTGGAGGGCCGCTTGCGCCCCGAGTTTGACGCTGTGGACGCGCTGGCCGCCTGCTTCCCGGCTGGCACCTTGAGCGGAGCGCCCAAAGTGCGAGCCATGCAAATTATCGAAGAGCTGGAACCTACGCGGCGCGGCGTCTACGGAGGAGCTGTACTCTATGCCGACTTCGCCGGAAACCTCGATTCGTGCATTGTCATTCGTACACTGCTGATGAAAGGCAAGAAGGCCTACTTGCAGGCGGGAGCGGGGATTGTCGCCGATTCTGACCCGGTCAGCGAGTTCAAAGAATCGGAGAATAAGTCAGGCGCCATGTTGAGAGCGGTCGCTATAGCTCGAGGCGTCCAATAGCGGCTCGGCAAAATGATATCGAATTAGAAAATGCGAAAAGCTGGCGACCATGATCGCCAGCTTTTCGATTATTATTCAATCTTCCGGTCGAACTTATTTTTCTTAGATCATCATTTTTGTTTAGTCTTTGAACGCCCTCGTTGAAGCTGCTCCGCACTTACTTAAACTCAAATGCTTAAGGTTTACGGGGCTTTTGTTCTTCGCGTGGAGCGCTCTGCCGTGGTGCTGGCGCGTTTGAGGCACGCTCCGCAGGCGGTTTCGATTCGTGCTCGGGTGCCGGTTTCGATGCGCGCTCTGTTTCAGGTTTCGGCTCATTCGCTTTAGCTTTCGCCGGTTTCGACTCCGGTGCTTTTGATGCATGAGCCACGGCCGGTTTCGTCTCGCGAGTCTTCACAGGCTTGGACGCATGTTCAACCGAAGGCTTCGACTCGTGGGTCTTGGCCTTGGAAGCATGTTCGACCGCCGGTTTTGTCTGTTTTGTCTCATGAGCTGTCTCATGGGCCTTCTCAGGTTTGGAGCTGTGCGCGACGGCTGGTTTAGACTCGCGAGTCTTTGCCGGTTTCGCAGCGACCGGCTTAGCGGCGTGTTCTTTAGCGACTTTGGGCTCGTGCATTGGCGATTTTGAGGCACGCTCAGCGGCGGGCTTCTCCTCGCGCGTAGTAGAGCGCTTGGAAGCATGCGCAGTTGTTGTGTTTGTCTTTGTCTGTGTTTCAGCCTTTGTCTCACGCGCGGCCGAAGGCTTAGCAGCTCGCTCGGCATCGGACCGGCGCTGGGTGGCGACAGCAGGTTTCTTGAACTCCCCCGGTTTGGCACTGGCCATCACCGCCGGACGCCCATGGTTCACCGAGGCATACTGGCGGCGATCCGCGCGAGCCGTGCGCTCATGTTCAGTCTGCGCGGAGGTAGCTGCGACGTGATGCTCGCGTGCAAACTCTTCCTGGTGTGCCGTGGGACGAGCATTGATGCCGCCGCGACCACCGTTGAACGCTATGCGGCTGTGCCGGTCAACCACTGTCTTGGAATAAACGTTGTGAATCACGGTTACGTTGACGTTGTTCACGCTCCGGTTGTAAAAGAACCGGCCGCCGTTCCAGTACCCGCCCTCATAGCCCGAACCGATATAGCCGAATCCATAATCCACGCCACCATAGAAACCGACTTCTGGCCCCCAATATCCCGCGTTCCAAAGGTAAGCACCTTCATTGAAACCCCAATAGCCAGGTGTCCAAAGGAAACCGACCTCCGGTGCCGTTGCCCACGTTCCGGGAACCCAAAAGTATCCGTCGTCGCCATAGGCCCAGTAGCCCGGAGTCCAAATGTAGCCATCACCTGGGCAAACTGGCTGCGCATATACCGGAAGCTCAGGCGGAGCGATTGTGATTGCTACTCCAACTCCGGCGAATGAACTCCGCGCTGAAACCGCCAGCAGGAACAATGCGAATACAACCGCAAGTAAAGCCGAACGACGTGCGACCACGCGCATATTTTTTATCCTCTCGATGGCTCGTCGAGCACTGCCTGATCTTGTTCTTCCTTTGACCGTGCAATATCGAACCCGCTCTACCGAGATATAGCTATTGGGCTGGCGTTATTGCATACCATGGGTCGTGTATTTTCACGCTCCGAAGCACTCATCCACCCGAGTAAAAACTTTGCATGTAAATGCTGCAAAAACACGCATCTTCCATCGAATGCGCAGGAAATTCTGTCTGATTCGGAAAGCTTGCTTGTTTTTTTGGCGAGGGGGCGGGTTGACGTTCGCAGGCGAGCCGAGGATCAACAAGTTGACATAAGAGATTCAATTTTCGAAGTCGGCCAAGCGGCAGATGAATCCCCAGCCACCACCAAGTTCGCTCACTGCAAGCATCAATTCATTCCTGCCTTGTTTCAATGGAAGGTAAATGGCGTCGTCGTCTGGACTCACGATGCCGAGAAACCCGGGGTCGCGGAAAGCTTGGGCGCTTCGTCCACGAAACAGAATTTTGCCGTTTAGAAAAACGCTGACGTCGTCGCTATAGCCGATGTAGAGTTTTTTCATCTGATCGCGCTCGGAATCGATACTCGTGCGTGCATACATGACCTTCGTTCCGGGTTGCGGTTGCAGGCGTGTCGAGAAATCCGTTTGAAACGTGACTTTGAGATGCGGGGCTTCTCGATAACGATAGAGGACGACAAATCCGGGCGGCTCTGCCTCGACATCCTGCCAATGGATAGTTTCGATTTCGGCAGCGGTAAGCGGGTGCTCCAGATTTCGCGATAGCGCATCATATGCGGGCGACAGACTCCACTTGGTGAGGGTGCCGGGGGGCATCGGCGGCAAATGGCGTTGCCAAGGTGTGTCCGGTTTAATCTGTACTTCGAAATTCGAGAAATACGTTTCGCCAGACAGTACGTACAAGGCCACCTGCCCTTTTTGAACATCGCTTTTCAGATCGTCCATCACCAAGGCTGGCTGATTCATATCCTTCACATAGAGCTTGGCCTGCGCGCCGGCAACCTCGAGGCGCAGGTGGAACCACATCTCTTTGGGAATATCGACCGCGCCAGTGAATCCCGGCCCGCTATAAATTTGCCAGTTGGCTCCTGTGTTTAGGATCGGCGTGTACTGCATGGCATCGGGCAGTCCGGACTTATGCTGGCGCAAGTAAACCCACTCGCCGTTTGCGCCATCTTTATCGAGCCGAAACTGAATGCCGAAAAAACCCCGCTTGGCAGGAGTGGCAACATCCACATCAAAAACTCCGTCACGCAGTTCAAAATCTTTCAGAACGGCGGCTCCGCCGTCGAGCAAGAGTGCCCTCCGTCCCTGGTACTCCGCAATCTTGGCTTGCCCCTCCAATTCCCAACGCGGAGAGTCGGCAGGTATCGAGAGTGTCGGTGGGGTCTGGGCGGCACCCGAGGAAGGCGAGACGAATTGAAAAGCCAAAGTAACCACGTAAAGCGCACAAAGACCGCGACGTCGAAGCATGCCTTGCCTCCAGAGCTGTTGCACAGGAATGGACCCTGATGTTTGAGTCACCGCGAGTTTTTGTCTCTAATAGTTTTTGTCTCTAATACAGTCGCGATAGCGAACCTACATGCTCAGCTAAGACGCCTAGGTTAAAGAATAGTTAGCAGGCAGTTCGTTGCGGCTGCACCGCGGAAGAATTTGTTGCGCGGCAACACGGCCGACACGCCGAAACCGTGGGGTGAGCACATTGTTTTCAGGATCGAGGTTTTCAGGGTCGAGGACCAACTTTTCAGAAATCATCCGTACGGAAGCGGGGGCCGTCACCCCCGAAGAAAATTCGCAACGAGTTTCTTGCCCTCTCCGGTCAACACGCTTTCGGGATGGAATTGCACCCCTTCGACGGCGAATTTCTTGTGCCGCAAGCCCATGATGACTCGAGTGCCGTCGCGATCGTGCGTCCAAGCGCTAACAGAAAGATCGTCGGGAAGACCGTCTGAAGCCACGATTAACGAGTGGTACCGGGTTGCAGTCATGGGCGAAGATAGGTCACGAAAAATAGTTTTGCCATCGTGTTCGACCGGGCTGGTCTTGCCATGCATCAGGTTCTTGGCACGGACCACCTTTCCTCCGAAAGATGCACCGATCGCCTGGTGACCAAGGCAAACGCCGAGCAGTGAAATTTTGCCCGCGAAATGTCGAATCAGTTCGATGCTGATCCCAGCTTCCTGTGGAGTACACGGTCCGGGAGAAATCACAATTCGTTCCGGACGCAAAACTTCGATTTCGCCAATCGTCACTTGGTTGTTGCGGCGAACTTCGACCCGAGCGCCCAGTTCACCGAAATACTGGACAAGGTTATAAGTAAACGAATCGTAGTTATCGAGAACAAAGACCACGATGAGATTCTAAACCCAGCTTTCCGGGTTTCACGTCTTGTAAGAATTTTCAAACACTGAAAATTGGGGTAGTGCCTCAGTTTGAAATTGCTTTCTAATCCAAGTGATGCCGCCAAGTTCGGACTGCATCAGCCACTAAGGCGAGTGCGATAAGGATGCCGACAATGGCTGGGCCCAAGAACATCCCAGATCATAATGGATTACACGGATGACGTGGCGGAGCGGCAGGAACTCCAAAAGATGAAGCCCAAGCGAGTAGAGGTAGAAGTTGCCTAATCGCTTTTCTTCCATCGCGCCCAAACTGAGGCACTACCAAAATTGGCTTTTGCTTGACACGCCGGAGACTAATTGCAATGCTTACAGGCGATTTTCGGCAAATCTTTGGAATTGAGAAAGTTTGAGGTTTTGAAGTCTTGCCCTGAGGAGATTCAATGACTGAGACGAATCGGGACAGCATGCAAGAACCTGAAACGAAAAAAGATAAGGACAGCGACAAGCGAGCCACGCGCCGCTTCGCTCTTCGTCTGCCCGTAAGCGTCCGGTATGCTGAAACTGAGGAAGAACATCCGGCGCAAACTCGCGACGTTAGTGCGCGCGGTATTTGCTTTTACATCGATTCGGCGATTCAGGCTGGAGCTGCAATCGATTTCACTCTAACGCTGCCGCCTGAAATCACCCTAACCGAGAGCATTCGCGTGCGTTGTAAAGGCCGTGTCGTGCGCGTCGAGGGCGGAAGTCCCGCAAATAAAATGGCGGTTGCGGCTGTTATCGATGAATACGAATTTCTCGCCGATTCTTAATCCTCGCGACTTTTCAAAGGTTGCCATGGCGAGCGCTTTTTCCGCCAGCCTTTAAGAGTGGTATGTTTGTAACAATTGAGAGTTTTGGTTAATAATTTCCAGCCGAATCCTCCGTTCCGAAGCGAACGGCGCCGCTGCGGTTCGTCCGGAGATTTATGCGCGGCGCTTGCCGTTGGGATGTTGATGTTTTCTGCGTTGCAGCTTCGTGCCCAAAACACAACAACGACCGAACCGCACCCTGCGACAAAGACAGCCTCCAAATCGTCCGCTTCAAGAGCGAACAGTCGCGTTGCGGCGGTTAAGGAATTTCGGATTGTGCAGGAAAAAGAGGGACAAGCACTTGAGATTCTGTCCACCAAACCGTTGGTTCCGCTGATCCAGGCGATAAGTGATCCTTACAGGGTCGTAATCGATCTGCCGAACGCACGTGTCGACACTCCAGAGAAGAAAATTATCGTCCAAGCCGATCAGATTACATCGATTCGAGCTGACCAATTTCAGCAGAGCCCTCCGATCGCGCGAATCGTGGTTGATCTGCTGGCGCCTCGCACCTTCACCTGGGATGCAGCAGGAAATCGCCTGATAGTTCATTTAGGTAAAAGTTTGACTGATGGAAAAGCTTCGCCCTTCGAATCGGCAGGGGTTCCCAATCTCAAGGCTTCACCTCAACCGACGGTCTCGGTCGTGCGCGCTCCTGGACCCCTGGCGTTTGCGGGAGAAAACGGAACTGCTGCTTCTTCGATTACGGCTGGTCCTGACACGGCCATCCTCCGGCTCTCGAGCGGGGGCGAAATGCACGTGTGTCCCGGAACGACTGTAGCAGTCACTCCGTCGCAGAATCGCCACAACGTGATGTTCAGCATGAATACCGGCGCTTTGGAAGCACACTTTGGCCTGGATGCGTCGTCAGACACGATTATGACTCCGGACTTCCGCATCTTGCTGGTGGGGCCTGGACAATTTCATTACGCCATCAGTGCGGACAACCAAGGCAATACTTGTGTTCGAGCGTTGCCTGGAAATACTGCATCCGCGATTGTTTCCGAATTGTTGGGCGACCGAACTTATCAAGTTAAAGCCACCGATCAGCTGGTATTTCGTTCCGGTCAACTCGATCGCGTCGATCGATCGGTGCCACTTGAGTGTGGATGTCCGCCGCAAAGAGAGGCCCCTTTGCGGACGATGAACAACCTGCCGACGCAAAACGACGTCCAGAGCAAGCCAGATAACCAACCTCGGAGTGCGAGCCTTGCGCCGGCTGAAAAGACGGTTCCAGCTGCAGCATTACCCGCGGCAGTTCCGCAAACTCCGCTCAACGCCTCCGGGACGCCGAATGAACTGCATGTGGAAGTGGAAGCGCCGCTTGTATACCACGCCCCTGTCACCCCACCCGCACCCGTTGCCGAGGTAAGCGCTCTGCCCGTTGATTCGCGTGCCAGCGGGCAGCCCGGGGCGGTAGCTGCGCTTCCACCCGCACAGGCGAAACTGCCGGATACTGATACGGCAACGACGAAACCGGCGCCGCCGCGAGGATTGCTGCGAAAAATAGGTGGCTTTTTTTCTTCACTATTCCACTGATCACCATTCCATTCAGCTGCCCGACCGGGTTGCGTTTGAGGGCAAACTATTCCACCGCAGAGGCATCTATATTTCACTTAAGGCTCGTGATTTCTCTGCTCAACCTCTGAACGCCGGGAAGGAGTAGTACGCTGTGCCAAGATTGTGGATTCTTGTTTTGACGTTGACGACAGCCAGCGCCGCGTGGGCGCAAATACCAACTAAAGGAAATGTATTCTTTGGCTATTCCTACGATCGCACTCCGATCGCTTCGAATGACTCTTCAAATCTGAATGGATGGGAAGCCACCCTGGAAGGAAAATTTCTACCCTGGATCGGGTTGGTCGCTGACGTCGACGGACACTACGGCAATCACAATTTCGGTGGCACGAACGCGGACATCACAGCCCACAATGTTCTGTTTGGTCCGCGAGTATCGGTGCAGGTCAAGCGTTTTCGGCCCTTCGCGGAATTTCTGGTGGGCGTTGGACACATCAGCCGAAGTAATGGAATCTCCGACTCGGATACTTCATTCGTTAATGGAGTTGGCGGAGGACTGGATTATCGAATCTTTGGGCCAGTGACGCTCCGCGGACAAGTTGACTGGATCAACACTCGTTTCTACGGTGACGGCCAGAATGGCGTGCGCGTGACGACTGGTATTGCGATTCACTTTTGAGAATCGCAAGAAGGAAGTTAGACAACTTGAGGTTGAGTCGCGAGCTCTGTTTGCTCCGCACATTGAGCAAGAATTGCCGGAACCTCGGACAACGCACGGTTGGAGTATTGGTTGACCTTGAACTGAATGTTGTTGAAGGTTTCGCGCTCCAATAACCGTGACACCGCAGAGGCTATTTTCCCGAAACTGGGCACAACCATACCGTAACCGTTTTCCGTCACCCACTGCGCGTTGTAGCGCTCTTGCGGTAAAGTTTTGGAGTTGCACTCCACAATCACGGGGAGGTGGAGTTGTAAAGCTTCGCTGATGGAGCCGGGACCTGGCTTTCCGATGAAGAAGTCCGCTAGTGCCATGTAGTACTCGACGTTTTGAACGAATCCGACGATGGCAGTTGGCTTTCGGGTCTGAAGCTTCTTGAGTTCGTCAGCGAGCTTCTGGTTATGGCCGCAAATCAGAATTAGTTGGACTTCGTTCTCCCCTTGGTTGAGTTTTCTGGCGATATCAATCATCACCTGCGAACCGTGGCCTCCAAACATCACAATGCCTGTTTTGCAATCGGGATCCAAGCCAAGGCGTCTTCTTTCAACGATGCGATCCATGAAAGGCTTCTCGTAGAATTTCGGCTTCAGGATCATTCCAGATGTTTGAAAAATGTGGTCATCCGAATGTCCGAGGGTCGAGGCTTGTCGTCGTGCACGTTCTGTCCCCGCGATAATGTATTCCGATTCGCGCTCGATCCAGAAGTGCGGGGGATAATCCGCCAGATCCGTCATTAACGTCACGAAGGGTGTTTTAGTGTCAGGTGTCGTGCCGGCAGGTTGGAGACTTTCAGCGATGGCCCGATTGAAATGCGGAACTACCGAGAGGACCAGATCCGCCGGATTTTGACTCCAATGCGACCGGAGCAGTTTCACGATCGGAGAATGGTAGACGCGAATAGTCGCTTCAAGAATGACCAGGAGTTGCGGTGTGAACCGCGTCCAGCCTTTGCGCAGAATCAGATTATAAGTGTCCTGAATGCGCAGACCCGTAGCGCGCCGAATGAGGTCCAGAGGATCGAGCAATTCCTGAATATCGAGAAGGCTAACGTCCCAAGGGTGTTCCTGCGATGAGAGCCTTGTTTTGAGAGCCTCAGCCGCACTGAGGTGCCCTCCACCGGCGTGGTGAAAGATGATGGTCAGTTTGCGCAAGCGTCACCTGAATTGGCCTCATGGGCCAACACCTTCGTATTCGCTATCTTCTTGTGTCGCTTCGAGAGGCAACTCTTCAGAATCTCCCGAGTTCGCTCTGTCGACGGCAGCTTCGCCGCCAGCCGGCTCGATGTAGTCGTGGAGGACAACTCCGTCTTCGCTGATAGTGATGTAGGTGGGATGAGCATCAATCCAAGCCCCTGAGTTGAAATAGTCGATTTCGTGCACAGTGTCGCGTTTGTGCATCGCAGCGTGAGTGTGACCACAGAAAATGCGGGATGCCTGATGGTGAAGGGCATGAGCGAGCGCGCCATCCGCCACCTTCTCGGAAAGCCGCTGCCAGCGTGTACCCAAGCGGTCGATGAAGCGACTCAGGGACTTATCTTTCGTATCCCACTTTTGCAACTGCAAATAGAGCAGCGTGCCGAACCAATAATTGAGACGGACATTTTTAATGCCAAAGCTGTCGAACTGGTGGCCATGGACCGCGATGTGATGTAGACCCTCGTACTCCCATCGATATTCCTGGTAGACGCGAACTCCGACTAAATGAGACATAATCTCGGTGAGGCCGTGATCGTGGTTGCCTTCGACCCAAACCACCTCCACGTTGCGCTTTGGATTGGAAAGCTTGCGAATGAAGCTGAGAAATTTCCAATGCTCTTTCTTGAGGCGTCCGAAATTGAGGTCGGCAAAAATGTCGCCGAGCAGAATCAGGCGCCGATATTCGTGTTCTTGTAAGACCTGCAGTGCCTCGCGAGCGCGACTCATGTCTGCGCCGAGATGCAGATCCGAGAGGATCAGCGTGTCATAGGTTCGGGCTATGACCTGCGACGCCACGACTCAATTGTCGTCAAGGAGTGTTACGAGGTTATGAATTGGATAGGCAATTCGATGCGGAGGTAACTGCTGAGTAACCATCCGTTCTAGTCACCTAAATGCGACGGGTGCTGCGATCCCTAAGATTTCGGCGGGTGTGTGCTCAGTGCGTTGGAGGGACATATTCGGCGGGACGCTCAGAACCCTCGCCAAAGAAAAACTGCTCCATATGTTTCACGATGACTTCCTGATCCTGTTTGCGGGCGGGGTTCAAACGATATTCGTTCAGCAACATCTTGCAGTGTTCCATCCACTGTCCCCACGCTTGTTGCGAGACATTTTCGTAGATTTTTTTTCCGAATTCGCTGTCGAAGGGAGGCTCGGGAAGTCCGGGCAATTCCTGTTTCAATTTCGCGCAGAAGACTTTGTAATCTGACATAAATTTGTTCTGAAATTATCGCACAGCGTCACGCCTGCACTCTGTTGCTTTGTGCAAGTTCTGCTGGGAACACGTCGCAGCGTTCCAAATCGCTCGAACGATTCAGGCACGTACTTCACCAAAATCGTCACGCGGAGTGAAATTTATGTTGACAAATTACATACGAATGGCAATATCTTGTGGTAGGACAGCTGCTCATACAACTAGTTGAGTAGCCCGGGCATCAAGGTGCCCTGTCGAACCTTGGGAGAACAAATCGTTCAAACGGAGGAAATACTTCATGGCAACCAAGAAGAAAGCCGCCAAGAAAAAGAAACACTAAGCGGACGGATGCTCGTTCAGAAATTCCCCAAAGCCTCTCAGGAGAAGCACCTCTTGAGAGGCTTTTCCGATTGTGGTGATTGAAGTCATTTTGGAAAATACAACGATGTCGATGAAGTCTGGCGCGGGAGAGGCGCGCGCTCACTCCTCGCGTCGCGTTGCCTTGTGGTTGTTTGCTTCTTTCCAGTTCTTCTACCTGCTGACCTCGACCGGTCGTGTTCGCACACCAGACGAATACAACACTCTTTACACGACCGAGAGCCTGGTGCTTCGGGGGTCGACGGCGGTTCCGCAAGCCGTGCAGTTGCATAATTTTTATGGAAGGTATGACTTGCACGGCAACCCGCGCGCAGCTTATCCGCCGGGACAGGCGTTGCTGTGTGCTCCTTGGTATGCGCTCGGACAATATCTGCTGGCGCGTCTGCCGGGCGTACCTGCAGATGATACCGATTTAATAGTGGCATTCTCTGCCTGCTTGAGCAGTGCGACTTTTTCTGCGTTAACGATCACATTCTTCTTCTTGTTGCTGACCGGAATCGGGGTCCCCGTTCGCGCTTCGCTATTCGCGGCAGTGATGGTGGGTTTTGCGACGCCGATCTTCGCTTATTCCGGATGGCTTTATTCGGAACCAGTATCATCGGCAATCTTTGTAGGAGTTGCGCTACTACTTTTTGGGCGTTCCCACGACCTGATTTCATTGCAGGCGGCGTCCCTCGCTGGTCTGATTATGGGCCTTGGAGCCTTTGTGCGGCCCACCAACGTGCTGGCGGTCCCGATATTCGCAGTGGCAGTTCTGATACGTGATGGAAAGCCGGCGCTACGGGCTGCATTTGCATTTTGTGCGACTTCTGCGGTCGGCGTCGTGCTTTTGCTTACGCACAACGCCTTCTTGTTTGGCGGGCCATTTGAGTTTGGGTATCCCACGGCGGCTGAGGGAGCCAAGCGTCTGAATACGTTTGATACGCCGCTGCTAAAGGGCCTGTATGGATTCTTGCTATCTCCCGGCAAGTCCATTTTCATCTTCGCGCCGCCCGTGATCCTGGCGCTAGCCGGCGTGCGACGACTCTGGAAGTTGGAGCGCGGTGCGGCGACTGTGGCTGTCTTGTTTCCACTGATTTATTTGATTTTCTATGCTCGATACACGCAATGGGAAGGCGGTTATTGTGTTGGCCCGAGGTATCTGGTGCCTTCGATCGTGCTCCTCTGTCTGGGATTGGGGCCGAGGCTTGCCGAGGGCAGGTCCAACATGAATTCGAACATAAAGAAGCTTGCCGTATTTGCGCTCGCCCTCGGAGCCCTTGTGCAATGCGTTTCGCTGGCGACAAGTTTTATGGAAGACCAGGCTCCACGGGGACGCTACTACGATGCCAATTGGACTTACCGCCTTGGCTATTCGCTGGGTGGGCAGATTCAGCTCTTAGGGAAATACTTGGCTAGCGCTGAACCGGCGCGCCTCGGGTTGGGCTGGGATCGCTGGTTTGTATTTCTCTACAAGGGCGGAGTTTCCGCGACAACTCTCGTGGCACTGGGTTCGGCTATGCTGGCCGGTCTGATGGTCGGCATGATTGGACTGGCGAGAAGCGTGCGCTCCGCAACGTAGATGGTCTACAGCTGCGACCTACGTGCACGGCCTGAAAATGCCCTTGCGCCGGGTCATTTGTACTTCTGAGACACCTTTGGGGGTTGTCCGGTGACTCGGGTCGTGCTAGAAACGGTATACCGGGAAACGGAAGCGGCATCTATGAGCCTCCGCAAGAAAGTGTCGAAGAAAACAGCTCGCAATTCCGAAATTATTATTCCCGACAAGCTTTATTTTCGCATCGGTGAAGTGGCGGGCTTATGCCGTTTGCCGGCTTATGTGCTGAGGTTCTGGGAAACGGAATTTCCGCAGCTGAAGCCAGTCAAGAGCAGTACCGGCCAACGGATGTATCGCAAGCGCGATGTGGAATCCGTGGTGCGCATCAAGAAGCTGCTATATGAAGACGGATTTACCATCGCCGGAGCCCGCGTCCAGTTGCGGGAAGAGAACAAGTCCGAGCGGAACCAGAGTGCTCTGCCATTTCCTATTAACCCTGGCGTGAATACTGCCCATCTACGACACGAACTGCAGCAGATTTTGCATATCCTTTCAGCTCGGCATTAACCACAAAAGGATTTTTGAAAGAGCCGAGGGGGATTCCCGGCTCTCCACGATGGCGACACTTACGCCGATTCGCGCAGCGGCTCTGCCTGAACCAGCGGGGCATCGACCAAATGTTCGCTGAGAAACCAAACTTGCAGTTCTCCAGGGCGAAGCACATCACTCACGACAAGATCGTTGGTCCCAGGATCTCCTAATTTATCGGCTCGCTCCGCCAGTTCGCGACAGTGAGTGATGATGACCTGGTGTGCGTCCAGTAGACGAGAGAGCTGGACCGGGACATCTTCGCGGCCCTTGGGCGGACGCGTGATACGGGTGAGTTCGGCGACATCAGGGGCCATAGCAATGCTAATTCCGCCGAGGAGCTGAATCCGTTCTGCGATCGTGTCGACGATCTCGTTCTGCTCTTCATAATGTTTATCAAACAGAAGATGGAGCTGGTAGAAGGTGGCTCCCGAGACTTGCCAATGGGACTTTTTGTAGAGATCTCGAAGGGTCATCGTATCGGCCAAAAGTTGGTTGAGCTGCTCGGTCATTTCCAGCCGCACCGGCTCGATCAGTTGAAGTGGCGGGGCGCTGGTCACAGTGCCAAATGCCTGGAGTTCGCGAGCGGATTGGTGGTAGCGAGGTTGGGCGGAAGCTTTATGCGAATTACTTGAAGCGGGTTTTTTAGCCATCAGAGTATCTCCTGAAACTGCGATTTAGCGGGCACGCCAGAAAGAAGAAAGTTCCCAGGACAGGACGACCGACTTCGGTCCGGTCCGCCGGTTCAGCTGTTTTCGATGCAAATCACAATAAAATCGATTCCTTGCGTTCCCGGCCAAAAGTCTACCGCAGACGGCACCACTTGCCTTGCCGACTATCGGCTCACCGACTCTCAATGTGATTCTCGGGGGATTTCGTCGCCCCTACACCCAGTCAAGAAATCCAAATCTGCACCCGTATTGGCCTGCATCACTCGTTCCACATAGAGTCTCTGATAGCCGCCCTTCATCTTACTTACGGACGGCCGCCACTGGATGCGCCGCCGTTCGAGCTCGTCTTCGGCGACCTCAAGATGGAGACGCCGGGATTTCACGTCAAGCTCTATGTAATCGCCGTCTTGGACCAGCGCCAAATTCCCTCCGACCGCCGCTTCAGGACACACATGCAGGACAACGGTCCCATAGGCTGTCCCACTCATGCGGGCGTCTGAGATACGTACCATGTCAGTGATTCCTCGCTTTAGAAGCTTGGACGGCAAATTCATGTTGCCCACTTCCGCCATTCCGGGATAACCCTTTGGTCCACAATTCTTCAACACCAGAACGCAGGTCTCATCGACGTCGAGATCCGGACTATCGATGCACGCCTTGAAATGTTCGATGTTCTCAAAAACTACGGCGCGACCGCGATGTTGCATGAGACTTGGCGAAGCCGCAGAAGGTTTGAGTACAGCGCCGTCGGGAGCCAAGTTGCCGCGCAAGACGGCGATGCCACCGTGCTCTACGAGCGGGTTTTCAAGCGGGCGTATTACCTCGGCATTCCAGTTGGGGGCAGACTGGCAGTTTTCCCATATCGTTTTACCGTTGACCGTCAGAACATCTCGATGAACCAGGCCGCGTTCTGCGAGCGTGCGAATGACGGCAGGCAAACCGCCAGCGTAGTAAAAATCCTCCATCAGGAAACGACCGGACGGCATTAGATCCACCAGCGTGGGTACGTTCTGGCCCAAGCGGTCCCAGTCGTCAAGAGTCACCTCGAGACCGACCCTTCCGGCGATGGCGAGCAGGTGAATGACTGCGTTCGTCGAGCCGCCGACGGCTCCATTTACAACGATCGCGTTCTCGAAAGCCTGTCGCGTGAGGACGGAATTAATGCGCAGGTCATCGTGCACCATTTCGACAATCCGGCGACCTGACATGTGAGCCAGAACGTAGCGGCGGGAATCGACGGCTGGAATCGCCGCATTGTGCGGAAGTGAAAGGCCAAGAGCTTCGACCATGCAGGCCATCGTGGAGGCTGTTCCCATCGTCATGCAATGACCCGCAGAGCGAGACATGCAGGCCTCGGCCGCCATAAAATCTTGCCGGGTGAGAGTTCCGGCTCTCAGTTCCTCTTCGAAGCGCCACACGGCAGTTCCCGATCCGATCTCATGACCTTGATACTTGCCGTTGAGCATTGGACCACCGGAAACAACCAGGGCGGGAACGTTACAACTGGCCGCCCCCATCACCAATGAGGGGGTTGTCTTGTCGCAACCGCACAGCAATACAACTCCGTCAATCGGATTTGCCCGTATTGACTCCTCGACGTCCATACTGACCAGGTTTCGGAACAGCATTGCGGTGGGCCGGATGTTCGCTTCTCCCAACGACATGACAGGAAATTCGACTGGAAGGCCGCCCGCCTCCCAAACACCTCGTTTCACGTACTCCGCGATCTGACGAAAGTGTGCGTTGCAGGGCGTAAGCTCCGACCAAGTGTTGCAGATGCCGATGACTGGACGTCCATCAAATACGTGGTCGGGCAATCCCTGATTGCGCATCCAGCTGCGGTGCACAAAACCATCTTTATCTGTTTTCGCAAACCATGCGGCTGAGCGATAAGTACGTTTTTCGTTTGGCACAGTATGGTGAAATCCCTTCTGACAGGTTCGGAGACTGTATTGGTTACGATACCCGATTCGAGGCGAATCAAATTCACCGATGTTAACAATAGTGTTGACATGCTGTACATTGGGATAAGTAATCTGTCGCGCACTGGTTCATAAAACGAAGTCATTGAAAGTCCAGGGACGATGAGAAATCTCAGGTTGGATTTCTAGAATCAGAGCCCGAGGGGAAACGACAATGCAGCAGCGAGTCAAAGAGAAAAATCGCAACGCAACCTGTCTAATTAGATTCACCCGATCCCTCTCACTGGTAGTGCTCGGACTCGGTCTTATCACGCAGTTCGTCAGCGCAGCGGATCAGGATGCGGCGGGCGTTATGCATCGGGGGAACAGTTGGCTCAAGGAGCACCTGCTGAATGACAACGTTCAGTTGCCATTGTCATTCGCTTATGACAGGCAGGGATCCAGCGCATTGCTGAAAGTCTGGCCACACAAAAACGAAAGCAGACAACTAGATGAAGGCCGCACCGAGCACGTTGTGGTCTGGACTGATCCAAAGACGGGCTTGAGCGTCCGCTTAAGGGCACTGGAGTTTGCGGATTCTCCTGTTGTTGAGTGGACGGCATATTTCAAGAATGAGGGAAAGGCCGATGCTCCGATGCTCGAATATGTTCAGGCGCTTGATCTTTCGTTCCCTGTAACCGGCCAGGGCATCCCGACCATTCTTTACTCCAAGGGCTGTGGAGTGATGGATACGTATGCGCTTCAGAAAAAACCATTGAATCAACTGGAATCCTTTCAGTTGACGAGCGAAAGCGGCGGCAAGTCGGTGGATACGATACCGTTCTTCGACATTGTGACGGGCGGCCGCGGTTTGATTGGCGCCGTGGGATGGCCGGGCAAGTGGGCGATCTCGTTTTCGCGCCCGACGCAGGGTGCGATCGCGGTGACCGCCGGCATGTCATCGACTCATATCTCGCTTCATCCTGGTGAGGAGATTCGTACCCCGGAAATTCTCTTACTTCCCTGGGTAGGAGACGACATTGACGCTCACAATGTATTGCGGCGGCACATCCTGAAATTCCACACCCCGCAGTATGACGGAAAGCCGGTGGTGTTACCCGTTTCCCATCTGGGATGGGGTGGGATGAAAACCTCGACCAGTTTGAAACTCATCGAGCAGATCACAAAAGAAAAGATTGGTTTTGAAAACTTCTGGATGGACGCGGGCTGGTATGGCGCGGACCGACCGGTAGATGAATTTCAGGTATTCGGAAAAGAAGACTGGTTTTTGCACGCGGGGAACTGGCGGGTAAATGAGGTGCCGCATCCGGACGGCAAAGGATTGAGACCGATCAGCGATGCCGCTCATGCGAACGGGATGAAGTTCCTGCTTTGGTTTGAGCCGGAACGCGCGGTGGTTGGGACCCCGCTAACGATTCAACATCCCGATTGGTTCATTGGTGAAGTTACAACTCACTTCGAAGGAAACACCGAGCGGCCGTTGGTTAAATTTCGAATGTTCGATTTTGGCAATCCGGCGGCGCGCCAATACATGATCGATTCGATGTCGGAGCTGATCACCAAAGAGGGCATCGACATCTATCGCCAGGACTGCAACTTCGCTCTTGCGCCGTTCTGGGCAGAAGCAGACAAAAGCGATCGCCAGGGGATTACAGAGATCCGCTATGTAGAAGGTCTGTTGGAATTTTGGGATGAGTTGCGGCGCCGACATCCGCAACTGATCCTCGATATTGTGCAGCGTGCCGACTTGGAAACAATTACCCGCGCCGTCGACCTCAGCCGGGCGGACTATCCAGTTTCGCCGGATGCGGATCCGATCGGGGCGCAACTCAGTACTGAAGGCCTCGCCTACTGGCGACCACACTTTGGAACACTACTGCAGGTGCGGCCGAGCGACACTTATCATTTCCGCAGTGGAATGGCTCCGGGATTGGCTTTCGCCCTGTTTAACGTGGCCGGCTATCCAAACCAGATTGGTAGTTTTATTCCGGCTGATTTTCCTTACGAATGGATGCGCAACATGGTCGCCCAACTGAAACTCGCGCGGCCTTACTACTACGGAGACTACTATCCCCTCCTGCCATGCAGTGCAAACTCAGATTGTACTAGCGATCTGAGCAAGGAGCGGAGCGCTGCGTTCGAGTGGGCGGCCTGGCAATTCAATCGTCCGGAACATGGAGACGGAATGGTGCAAGCCTTCAGGCGGGAAGAAGATGAAGATTCAACGAAGGATTTACGCTTGCGCGGACTCGACCCGGCGGCAAGTTATGAGATCACCGATCTCGACGCAAAAGAAAAGAAGACTGTTTCCGGACAAGAGTTGATCAACCACGGACTACACGTCGAGATCCCTGGAAAACGAGGAGCAGTCGTCGTTCTCTACAAAAAAATCAGCTAACTGGCGGCGACTTTCTGGTTTTGTTCCCCGAGGCCAGATATACCAAGTCGAATGCGATTTCCCGGCTGAAGGTACACGGGAGGTTTCTGCCCGAAGCCTACGCCAGGTGGAGTACCGGTTGAGATAACATCACCGGGCTGCAGGCTCATAAACCGACTTAGGTAGCTGATCAGATAAGCCACTCCGAAAACCATCGTTTTTGTTGATCCGCTCTGGTAACGGTGACCATCCACCTCCAGCCACATTTCCAGATTTTGGGGATCTGGAATCTCATCGGGAGTTACCAACCAAGGACCAATGGGACCAAACGTGTCAGCACTCTTCCCTTTGACCCACTGACCGGTGCCTTCCAGTTGAAAGGCACGCTCCGACAGATCGTTGATCACACAATATCCAGCAACATGTGCGAGCGCGTCGGCCTCTTCGACATACTTTGCAAGCTTGCCAATTACCACACCGAGTTCCACTTCCCAATCGGTTTTCTTCGAGCCCCGAGGAATGACCACCTCATCATCGGGACCGCAAATGGATGAAGTTGCTTTCATGAAAACTATGGGTTCCACGGGCACCGATGCCCCGGCTTCGGCTGCATGATCCGAGTAGTTCAACCCTATACAGATGAATTTGCCGACAGTTCCCACACATGAGCCGATTCGAGGCTGGCCGGGAACTTTCGGCAGCAGAGATAGACTGGTACTTCGAAGTTTTGCAATCGAATCGGGAAGCAACCAATCTCCGGCAAGATCCGGAACTACACCCGACAAATCCCGGATGGCCCCATCGGCATCGATTATTCCTGGCTTCTCATGTCTCAGTGGGCCGTAGCGCAACAATTTCATTTTTTCTCCAGGGAATTTGAGGATGCTAAAGGCTGAAACCACCATCAATGATGCAGGTTTGGCCGGTCATATATTGGGATTCGTCCGAAGCCAAATAGACGGCCAGCGCCGCAATCTCTTCGGGGCTTCCGAAACGGGCCATGGGTTGACGGGCAACGAATTCGGCTCGGGCCTTTTCCGCGTCTCCTCGGGCGGCTATTCGCTGCTCAAGCGACGGGGATTGTACCGTTCCAGGACATATCGCATTGCATCGAATTCCATTGCGAATGAAATCGACCGCGATCGCTTTCGTTAACCCGATGACCGCAGCCTTTGTGCTTCCGTAAACAAAACGATTTGGCGCGGCTTTGATGCTGGATGCTGCCGACGACATGTTGATGATATTTCCTTTTCCCGCTTTCAACATCCCAGGCAGAAAAGCGCGGCATGTGCGATACATCGATTTGACGTTTAAATCGAACGAAAAGTCCCAGTCGCTATCCGCACAGTCGAGGATGGTGCCATGATGAACATAACCGGCACAGTTGAACAATATATCGACAGTTCCAACGGCGGTCGCAAGATCGCTGACTTGTTGAGATTCGCGGACGTCGACTCGAAGAGTTTTTATCTCGGGCCGATCGTGAGTGAGCGCGGCAAGAGCCGTCTCGTTAATATCGGTGGCCCATACTTCGGCACCTTCGTCGGCAAAGGCGAGAGCCGTGGCGCGGCCGATACCTTGGCCAGCTGCCGTCACCACTGCATTTTTCCCTGCGAGCCGTCCGCTCATATTGCTTTCCAGAAAGTCATTGGTTTATCGGATGTTTGCCTGAGAAATTACAGCCACGCTAAGTTTCTATCACGGTGACAGCAGCCTCCGCTGTGGTAGGCTAGTCGAGGCATTTTCTCATGTCAACACTATTGTTGACATAACGCGTCACTGCTGTCGAATCAAAGCCTTTGTTGGCCGTGAACCTTCCGTCAATGGAATTGAATATCGAGAATTTCGATGCGCTGCGCGATTATCTCGAAGCGCGAGGATATGTGAAGTCAGGCGAGTCGGTTTCATTGTCGAAGCTTGATGGTGGGGTATCGAACCGCACCGTAAGGGTAGTGTGGCCAAGCGGTCGCGGATGGGTTCTGAAACAAGCACTGGAGAAATTGCGCGTCGAGGTGGATTGGTTCAGCAACCCCAATCGAATCGCAGTGGAAGCCAAGGCTTTGCGTTGGCTTAATCGATGGGCACCGCCGCGGACAACTCCAGCTTTCATTTTTGAGGACCTGGGGAATCATTTGATGGGTATGGAAGCGATTCCCGAAAAAAGCGAGAACTGGAAATCAGCCCTGCTTTCAGGCAAGATCACTTCCGACCATTTCGAGCAATTTGGCATATTGCTCGGCACGATCCATCGCCACTCATCGGAGTCGGCGCCGGAAGTGTCGAGTACCTTCTCGGACACCAGTTACTTCGAGAGTCTGCGGCTGGAGCCATACTATCTTTATACCGCCCTATGCGTTCCCACCGCTGCAGATTTCCTGAAAAACTTAGTGCAAGAAACATTGGGTCACAAGCAGAGTCTGGTACATGGTGATTTTAGTCCCAAGAACACGCTCATCTATCGGAGCAAGTTAATCCTGTTGGATTATGAAGTGGTGCACTTCGGTGACCCCGCATTTGACGTGGGCTTCGCGTTGACCCACTTTCTTAGTAAGGCTCATCACTTACCGACAGTGCGCTCACGTCTGGCGAGCGCAGCGGAGTTATTCTGGCAAGTTTACCGGGAAGGGATCGAATCGCTTGACTGGGCATCGGCGGTAGAGACCAGAGTTGTGCATCACACATTGGCCTGTCTCTTGGCACGGGTTGCGGGGAAGTCACCCTTAGAGTATTTGACGCCGCCTGAAAGAAAACGGCAACGAGAAGTCATATTGGCCTTAATTGCAATGCCCCCGGCGACTGTTGCCGACCTGATCACAGAATTTGTTCATAAAGTTGAAACCTATGCCTAAGATTGAACGTCTTTCCGGCCGTGAGATTCTCGACAGCCGTGGTCGGCCCACTGTGTTAGCCACATGCACACTCGAAGGTGGGACAACTGCGGCCGCATCTGTGCCCTCGGGTGCTTCGACAGGAACAGCTGAGGCGTCTGAACTGCGGGATGGGGATCTTAAGCGATATCGAGGCTTGGGTTGTCGTAAGGCTGTCGCCAACATAAATGGGGTGCTGCAGAAAGCGCTTGTTGGACGAGAGTTCGCCAATCAGTCTGAGATAGACCGAGTGATGATCGCTCTCGATGGAACCTCATCAAAATCTAGTCTGGGCGCTAATGCGATTCTCGCCGTCTCGGTGGCTTTTGCGCGAGCCTGTGCGCTGCAACGTGACATTCCTCTCTTTCAATATTTCTCTGAAATGGTTGGTACTACACTGACAGCGCTGCCTCGATTGACTATTAATCTTTTCAGCGGGGGCAAACACGCGGGCCAGCAAGTGTCGGTGCAGGACGTGTTGATCATACCGGTCTCCGCAAAATCGATCGATGAATCTCTGGTCACTGCGTTTGATGTCTACCAGGCAGCCGCGGAGCTCATATTCCAAAGATATGGCATGCGGCTGCTCACGGCAGATGAAGGCGGCTTGGCGCCGCCGTGTAAATCCGCCTCGGAGATGTTGGGTTTGGCGGTGGAAGCCATTCAGCGAGCGGGATACGTTCCCGGCAAGGATGTCTTTCTCGGAATCGATGTCGCCTCGACCCATTTTTACCAGGATCACAAATACTACCTGGATGCAGAAGTGCTTGATAGTGAAGGCATGATTCAAGCGATCGGCAAATGGCTCGATCAGTATCCAATTCTGAGCGTGGAAGACGGCCTTGCTGAAGACGACTGGCAGAACTGGCCTAAACTCCGTCAAACAATCGCCGACCAGGCTCTTACCTTGGGCGACGATCTACTATGTACCAATCCGAAGCGCATCCAGCGCGCAGTGGAATCCCATGCTTGCGATGCTTTGCTTCTGAAGGTGAACCAGATCGGAACGCTTACAGAGGCGATCGAAGCCTACCAGAAGGCGCGCGCGGCAGGGTGGTCCATCACGCTTAGTGTCCGAAGCGGAGAGACTGAAGATAACTGGGCGGCCGACTTGACTGTGGGATGGCAAACCGATCAATTCAAGAATGGCTCCATCCGGCAATCCGAGCGCCTAGCGAAATACAATCGTCTGCTGGAAATCGAAGAAACCACGCACATGCCTCTCGCAGCGTGGCCGCGGCGAAGTTAACGGTTCGACATTCGATGAGTCAATTCGTGAAG
>Ga0209006_10001326_pt1 | contig 22462 bp, 15 predicted proteins | sample JacPin_JW_Ref_O2_FD_188567 | JGI IMG/M metagenome (GOLD analysis project Ga0209006, IMG submission 188567) | Forest soil microbial communities from Algoma, Ontario, Canada - Jack Pine, Ontario site 1_JW_Ref_O2 (SPAdes) (version 2) | ecosystem: Environmental > Terrestrial > Soil > Boreal... | reverse complement strand
TCTTATTAACAGCGATACCCGCCCTGGCCCAGCATCCTTATTTGTGGCTTGACTCGACAGAACTGGCATTCATGCGCAACAAGGTCGCTTCGAATTCCTCCGATTGGCAGGCCCTCGAAGCGCAATGCGATACGGTTGCGGGAGTGAGCGGCACACCTTACGCGGTGATGTATCCCTCCGGCAATGCGGCTGGCAACGGCCTGGCTCGCGGTTATGTATTCAATCCAAAGGGCGCTCCCGGCGTAATCGCTGCTGGCTACTACGGAGGCAACTGGGACAGCACGTTGGATCAATTGGGAGCCTGCTATCAGGCGATCCGTACGACCGATTTAGTTCGCGCCCAGGCCTATCTCACCGAGGCACATTACATCATCCAGGCGATCGCACAGCCGCTCCTTCAAATGGTGCGAACGCGCGACGGAGCGATACGCTATGCGGTTTCGATCAATAACACTGGCAAAGATCTCACCAACGGTGAACAGGTCCAGGTTTACCTGCCTTACAACTCGGGACTGGCCGCCGGTGACATCTGGACGATTAGCGGAGCAGCCGGCTGCGCGAATCTAAACGGCACGTACAAGATTTCGTCCATCAGCGGGTACTCAGTTTATTTCACCAACCCCGATGGGTCCCAGGCAACGATTACCGGCAACTGCACGCTCTATTCCGTCTCTCCAACAGCGGGCGCGGGTTTTGGTGTGCGCTTCTACATGCCCGCGCTGGCGAAAGCCTACGACTGGTTCTATGGAGATTCGACGTATGGCGGTCTGATCTCGAGTTATCCGGATGATCTCGTATATCTCACCGCATGTATGACCGCATGGACCACGGAGTTGCAATATGTTACGTATGGCACCGCCGGACCGGAACAAAATTACGTCGCGGGCTACATATGGGGAGCAACCGCCGCCTATGTCGGCTTTAACCCGGATCAGCCGGTAATCGGTACGCTAGCCGGAGGTGTGATCACGGCGCGTTTCGGAAGTCCGTACGAATTTGGTCCGTACAATAATTTCTGGCTCGGCGGCGGTGGAAACGGCGAGGGATTGCAAGCCTACGGTTATGACTCGATTCGCCGAATGCTTGACGCGGAATTTGCCATGAAACTCGCCGGAATCGACTGGACGGCGGCGCCTTACAACTTCACCTTTCTCGATGACAATTTGCAGTACTTCATGGAATTCACCACACCCTCAAAGCTTTCGCTCGACGACAATGAGTATGTCTATCCTATCGGCGCAGCCTACATTCCCTCAGGCAGCTATGCGGGCCAGTGGTTTCCCACGGAACCGGTTTATATTCCCCTGGGGGATGCCGCGATGTATACGGCGGTCGCGCGGCGATTCAACAGCGCCTACGCGGCAACATTTCAGAACTGGTATGAAACCGTGTATGGCGCCGAGCAGGCTTCTGCAGGAATTTCTGTGCCATCGTGGAGTTCCGGCATCTATCAATCGCAGCCATCGTTGTCGGACAACTTTCTTTGGTTCGATTCCCAAGCGCCATCTTCCGATTGGACCGTGACTCCGCTTCTCTACCGAGCATGGGGAGGAAACTACGCGGTCACCCGCAGTGACTGGAGCAATACGGCAACTGAAGTAACTTTGCTCGGCGGGCCATCGGTAGGGGCCGCGGGCAATGGAAAGACTCAGTTCGATTCCGGTGCGATCAGCATTCAGACTGGAAACAACCGTCTGCTGGTCTACGGACTGGGTGAGGCATCCCGCGCTGCCGACATTATCAATGCAGCGCAGCATGCTACGCTGCAGGACGAACGTGGAACTTATGGCAATAAGAAAAATTCCATCTTCTGGGCTGGCGCGAATACTTCCGAAACCCGAAATCAGGGCCTGACCTCGCGCACTCCGCCTCCAGGCCAGATTAATACAGTGAATAGTTGGCCTTCTTCCATCGACCGGGCAGAAGATCTGCCACCCTACACTTATCTGCGCGCGAATCATCTCGAAGCCAACAATGCAAAGAGCAGCATCGACGGCCAATATCATCAACTGGGCTGGACGCGGGAAGTATTCTTTCTGCGCCCTAAGCTGACTGTCGTTCACGACCGCACGACAACTCTTGGCTCAAGCGACGATCGCGCCATGTTCTGGACTTTCGGGCGGAATATTGCGCAGGTTTCCGCTGGCGTGCCGGCGGGTATGACTCGCTATGATGCCTTCTTCCAAGGCATTTATCGCGGCGCGTTCTGGTCCGTTCTGCCCGCGGAGGCCGACGTGACGGTCGTTGATCATGACGACTTGCACTTTTTGTATCGTGCCGAAGTTCGGCCGTCGGCGATGAATCACACCAATGACAATTGGCTCGCCGTCTTCGATACAGCGACCAGCCCGCAAGATGTCAATACGGTCAGCAGCGTCTCCGCGGTGAACGCCGATGCCGTGCAATTCAATGACGCCGGCAACAGCATCGTCGCCTTCGCCAATGTGGACCCCCACGTAATGAATGGCGCGACGATAGGGTGGCCGATCAACGGCTCATCGGCGCAGTACATCCTTGGGCTGACACCCGGCGCATGGTACGGAATTTCGAGCATCGGGCAAACCCTCGTCGTTTCCTCGAATGGCACCTATCAGGCCAGTCCGGCAGGCGTCCTTGTCTATCTCAGCGGTTGCTCGCTTTCGATCCCGTCGGAGTCCTCTTTGCACTCCCCTCTGAGACACGCAATTTTCTGCCACTACAACGTCAAATAGCGTGCGGCATTTTAACCGTCCCGCAACAGTTGGTCGGTATAATCGCCGCCTTTATCATGCGCGGCAAACGAGAACTTCTGGCGAAATTGTGCACGGTCGCGGGATTCACCGCTGTGTGTGAGCAATGGCGGAAGCGGCCGGCGCTGATCGTACTGAACTATCACCGCATCGGCGATAGCGCAAAGACACGATATGATCCGGGAGTCTTTTCCGCGACCGCGGAGGGTTTTGCATGGCAAATCCGCTATTTGAAACGGCACTTTGAAATCGCCACGCTCGATGACGCTATAGCGATGATCAACAGCGAACGATCTCTGCAACCAAGTGTGCTTATCACGTTCGATGACGGCTACCTTGATAACTACGAAATTGCATTCCCGATCTTGCGAGACGCGGGCGTGCCGGCAACATTTTTTCTGCCCACTGCATTTGTTGGATCGAATCGGCTGCCCTGGTGGGATCTGATCGCTTACATCGTGAAAAATGGAAAGAGCAATCGTATCCGGCTTTCTTATCCACACGTGCTTGAGTTGGACCTGACGCGGCAAGGCCGTGCCGCCGCCGCCGTGGCCGTGCTGCGAACGTACAAGCAACCGGATATGCAAGACCACGACCGATTCATCGGCGAGTTGCTGCAAGCATCGGAGAGCAATTTGCCCACCGTCGGCTCGGAAGTATGCTTCCTGAATTGGCAGCAAGCGCGAGAGATGCAAGCGGCACGAATGACATTTGGCTCGCACACTCATAATCATGAAGTATTGAGCAAGCTCTCTGCAGAGCGACAGCACGAAGAGCTCAAATATTCCCGCGAAATTCTTGAGCGGGAACTCAACTGCAGAATTATCACTCTGGCATATCCGGTCGGAGGCAGCCACGCTTTTTCCAGAAGCACGCAAGAGATTGCCAGGCGATGCGGCTACCGGTCTGCATTTTCGTTTTATGGCGGATTTAATTTGCCGGCTGAGATTCAACCTTACGACGTCCGCAGATTTGGACTGGAGGGTCAGAGCCATCCGCGTTTTCGTCTGCAAATGGCCCTGGGCAGCGCCTCGGGAACAACCTGGGTATGATTTCAATGGCCGAGACAGCGACAAAAAGCGAAATGCTCGCACGGGCGGAGTGTTTATTCCATTCGTTGCTGGAATCATCGACCACCGTGATCGTTCGCAATGAAATCCAGATAAGCGCTGAAGAGCTTGCGCAACGAGCCATCGCGCTCTCTGACCAGCTTCGGCCGCTTCGCGGCAGACGAGTGGCGCTGCTCTCACCCCGCATCGATCACGTGATCATCGCTCTGGCTGCCGGCGAGATGGCACAGTGCAGTATTGTTCTCTACCGCGAAAGTAAACTTCCTGAGCGGCTCGTTGAGTTGTGGAATATTGCAGCGACGATAGGTACCGCGCTCGATGTGCAACCTTTGAAAAGCACGGCACCCGTTGACTCCTCCCCGTACATTTGCATCCCGACGTCAGGAACCACGGGTGACCCTAAGCTGGTGCGGCAAACTATGCCGGCGCTCCTCGGCCGCATACGGCGAGACGAAAGTTCTCGTGCCCGGCCACGCTGGCTCTTCACCTATCATCCGGCCACGTTTGGAGGATTGCAGGTGATCCTCACCGCCTTGAGCAATTCGGCGGCTCTGGTTTCGTCTTCCAATACTTCAATTTCTTCTTTATGTGATGCGGCATTAAAGCATCGGATCACGCATGTCAGCGGGACACCGACATTCTGGCGGGCGTTCGTTTCGGCATTGGGCGTACAGGCTGAGGAGTTGCGCCTCGAGCAGATCACGTTAGGCGGAGAAATTGCGGATGAATCCGTTCTGCAATTGCTGCGGATAACATTTCCCAGCGCACGCATCCGTCATATTTATGCATCGACGGAAGCTGGCGCACTATTCTCTGTGCGGGATGGTCGAGCCGGTTTTCCCGCGGAGTGGTTGAAGACCGGCGTCGATGGCGTTCAACTACGAATCTGCAACAACATTCTGCAGGTGAGCAGTCCCCGCGCAATGCTAGGGTATGCGGCATCCGCCCGGGCAGTAATGAGCGATGACGTATGGCTCATTACGGGAGATTCGGTTGAGCAAGTCGGCGACCGCGTGTATTTTCGCGGCCGTCAGGATTCGATTCTGAACGTCGGCGGAGCCAAGGTGAATCCGGAGGAAGTGGAACATTTGATTCTGTGTATGCCCGAGGTCAGCGACGCGCATGTCTACGGCGTGGCCAATGCGCTCACCGGCGTCGTTCTTGCCGCCGACATTGTGCTGCAACCTGGCCAGCAGGATGCCGAATTACGCCCGGTGATCAACAGTCGGTTGCGTTCGTCGCTTGACGCCTACAAAGTGCCGCGCATTGTTAAATTCGTCAGTGCTCTTACCTTGAGCGCGGGCGGAAAAAAGCAAAAGAAGCAATGACAACGAACAGCCAACGCGTAGCATTGGTCACAGGCGGCAGCCGCGGACTCGGACTCGCGATCGTACGCGACCTTCTCGCTTCCGGATATCGAGTGGGAACCTGCAGCCGCAAGCTATCTCCCGAATTACGCCGACTTCTTGAACAGCACGCCTCAGGAAACTCTCTTTACTGGAAAGATTGCGAGATTGGAGATTCCCCAGCGGAGGAAGAATTCTTCGAAGGCTTTCTGCGGTGGTCCGGACGCCAGGATTTCTACGCGCTCATCAATAATGCCGGAGTCGCGAAAGAAGGAATTCTTGCCAGCTTTCCCAACGTCGAGTCAGAACGAATAGTCAGCGTGAACTTGCTAGCAGCTCTGCGTTTTTCACGGCTCGCGCTGCAGGTATTTCTGAAAAGAGCCGGTCCGGCACGCATCATCAACATCAGTTCCATCATCGCCATGCGCGGCTACACTGGCTTGGCCGCTTACTCGGCATCAAAGGGCGGCCTGGACGCAATGACTCGATCTCTGGCGCGCGAGGTCGGACGGCGGCAAATCACCGTGAACTCCATCAATCCCGGATATCTTGAAACTGACATGTCGAAATCGCTGCGACATGAACAGCGCGATCAACTCATCCGCCGAACACCGCTGAATCGCCTGGGTACGGTGGCAGACATATCTCCGTTTGTGAGCTTTCTGCTCAGCGACGAGGCAGCATTCATGACCGGGCAGTCTCTCGTGATCGATGGCGGGATCAGCGTTTGAAGCGAAACGCTACAAACAGGCGGCATCCCAATCGATCATGGTCACGCGAAACTTCGTGATCGAGCGCATGGCAGCCGTCATGGGAAGCACCCGTAATGATTTTCGGCGATGCTCGCGAAATCCGGATGCCAGCAAGCCTCCGCGGACGGCTGACTCCGTCGTGACAGTTACGATTGTGGCTGCCTGAGGGAAATCCAGCCGCGCGGCCATTTGAGAACACACGCCGAGTATTTGCGCAGTTTCCGCATCCATGTCTGCGGGGCCAAAATCGATCAGCCGTACCTCTCGGCCGACCTGCGCCAACAAGAAGTATCCGGCCGAATCGGACGCATCGTTGAAGACGTATGCCTGCACCTGCTTGAATCGTGGACAAGTCGAAACATACGTGAGCAAACTTGCATCTCGCGCACTGGCTGCTTCATCCGATGAAGCGGGCGGAAAACAACTCTCAGGAATTTCGGAAACTTGAACCGGTTGATAAGCCCATCCCTGTTTAATGTTTGCTCTTGGGATAAATCTCCAAACGGCATTGCGCACGGAGCTGGCCGCAGACCTTAGATTTTTGTCGGCGTCGTCAAACACGGACTGCAGGAGCAATGGCCGCCTTAGATCCCACACTTCATGCGCCGCTTTGAATCCAAAAGCCGAAATCACCTTTTGGCTTGCCGGCGATCCGCCAATCGCGAAAACACCAGCCGCGCTTTTGGCGCAATCCCGCAACAACTTCATGCCCGCACCCGGCATAGCTGGATCAGCGACCCAATCAATCAAATGAAAGGTGTCGAGGTCGCCGAAACGCGTGCGCATTCGGATAGGCCACCTGGCTCCGTGGCTGACAATTCGCTCATTCGCATCCAGCACATACCCGCGTGAACCGGCATACAGCGGGTGCGGTGCCCAGTACTTCCAATCCTGAAACGAAGGTTCAGTGGCCGCGCCACCGGGACGAAGATCGAGACTCCGCCTCATCAACTCCGTGATTGCCTCACGATCTTCAAGCTGCGAGGGTCGGCCGCGAAGTTGCATGTTCGCGAATATAGCATTCAACTGAATCCCGCGTCTGGCGCGTAATCCGTGGCTTTCCGCGGGCAAAATTCATCAACCATTCATTTTGCATTCATAGTCTTTTCTTAGTTGGCGTGTAGTGTGGCCCCCTGTCGAGTTGTTGTGACCTCCCAGGGCGTTGTTGTTGCTGCCTTCAATTGAAGTTGTGGAAAACTGCGACTGCTAAGTCGCCATGGCGAAGCCTTGCTTAGCTCATACGCAGGCGGCCTGATTCAGAAAGAAAAAAAGCAGTTTTGGGGACACCACCATGGGCAAGCCTTTTGAAAATCCCGGCGGAGTAATGATGCACTCAGTCGAGGGCAACGCTATGCGGGCAGAAGCGGTCGTCGAGTTCGGCAGAAAGAAATCCCCCGCACATCCCGGCCCATACGAAGATTCCCTCCTTGGTAATTCAACAACTGCCGATGCGGAATTTGCCCCGCTCCATCTCGCCGATCTGCCACTGGTTTCGCTGCCTCGCGAGATCGATAAGCCTCTCGTAACTTCCAACGATCGCTTCGTGAAAGAGGCAATGGAGGCCTACAAGAGTCTGCGCACTCGATTGTTGAAGGGGCAGGCGAGCCATGGATTTCGCTCGATAGCAGTCACCAGCGTGAGCCGGTCGGAAGGAAAAACGCTGACAACTTTTAATCTCGCCTGCAGCTGTGCGCAAGTCGAAAATGTTACGGTCCTTCTGATTGATGGCGATTTGCGCAATCGCAGCTTAAGCAAGCTCGTTCGAACGCCATCGGTCGGGTTGGCCGATGTGATGAGCGGAACAGCGGCTTACGAGCAGGCACTGGTGCGTACGGATGTGCCAAATCTCTGCATCATGGGTGCCGGCAAAAGCAGTCTATCGCCGACTGAACTCTTCTCAACGGGAAAGTGGGCGCAGGTGATTCGCCGGAGTCAGCAGCACTTTCGGATCGTTTTGATCGACGCTTTGTCGGTTGGCGAGTTTGCCGACCTCGAACTCATCGCTTCGGAGTGCGACGGAATTCTGATGGTGGTTCGAGCGCATAGCACGCATCGTGAAGCGCTCAGCATGGCGCTGGATCAGATCGACCCCAGCAAGCTGGTCGGAGTCGTTTGGAATGGCAGCGACGGGGCCAAGAACGGTCTTTACTGATCGTCTTTATCGGTCATCAAAGGTTTCCGACCGCATGAGGTTTCAAGATGAGATCATTTCCAAATTCTCTATTAGGTTTTATCGTGGCTGGCTTGCTTCTGCGCGGTTTGACCATCGGCGCCACTCTGGCCAGCGCGCAACAGGGCCCCAACCCTTCCACGGGAATAACAGTCGGGGCGACAAACATCCCCGCCGGCAGCGCGGGCGAATACATCGTCGGCGAAGCGGATGTATTGCGAATTAACGTCTGGAAGCAACCGGAAATCTCTCAGTTGAGCGTGATGGTGCGACCGGATGGAATGGTTTCGGTTCCGCTGGTGGGGGAAGTCAGGGTCAGCGGCATGACGCCCTCGCAGATTCAAGAGACTCTGGTTTCCGAACTGAAACGTTACGTCAATGAACCACGAGTTACCGTGGCGGTCGCAGAAGTTGGCAGCAAGACAGTTTACGTCACAGGCGAAGTGCAACATCCGGGCGCGTATCCCCTGGTTACAACGGTCGATGTTCTGCAGATTATCGCGAAGGCCGGAGGCGTGACCCCATACGCCCATCGGAGATCGGTTTTCGTATTACGGCAAGTCAACGGGAAGAAACAAAAACTGCCGGTCAACTACAGCGAAATTTTCAAGGGCAAGAGTCCTGAGAAGAACATCGATTTGGAACCCGGCGACACGGTTGTGGTTCCGTGAGTTTTTTTCACAATCGAATCCTTCTTATTGTTCTGATCATGAGTTCCCTTGTGAGTTGGCTGCCGGCGCAAAACACAAATCTTGTGCCATCCACGTTGGGGCCTGATGTGGCCCTGCCTCAGAGTAGGGCCGGGGCTGGACAGAATGGAAGTTCTTCCGCAGGCTGGGGGTTCAGTGATTGGCCGACGTGGGGAATTCCAGGAGTTGCGCCCCTTGGAGATCTGGACGGAGCGGGCGTGCTATTCGGCGCGGGCATATCCGAGGGATACGGACACGTGGACAGCAATATTCCGGGAGAGGCAACTGGATCGATCTCGGTGGTTCAGCCCTATGCCGGAGTTTTCCAAGCCGGTCCTCGGCATAAATTGCTTCTCGAGTATTCGCCGACCATCGATCTGTATGAGCGCGGTGCTTTCAACGGAAGCGTTCTTGAACGTGGGAGCATCCGGGCATATGACGATTTGAGCCGACGGTTGCGTTGGGTCTTTGCCGGAAACACGACCTCGGGCAGCGAATATTTGAGAGAACTCAGCGGTCTTGGGATGGGCGAATATCCGGGCTGGCTGACGTTCACGATTCCATCGGAGCAGGTTTTGCTGACTTCTGCCGAAACCGGACTACACTGGCGCAGCAAGCCGCGACAAGAGTTTTCCTTGATCTTCGGGGACACGTACAGCTCGGTGCGCAATGGTCCTGAGTACGATTCCGCCCTGGCGCGGTTGCAGATGACAAACTATTTCGGCCGGGATTCGAACTGGTTTGCATTCGGCCAGGCCGACCGGTTTTCAAATCAACCGGGCTGCACGAGAATCGAGCCGGGAGCCGGGTTTGTGATTCACTTTCCGACGAAGACGACGTTGGCTCTTGAAGGTGGACCGGAGATTGCCAATGGACCCTGCGTAGTCCGTTTGACGTCGAACTTCTCTGGCAAGCTCGACCAGAAGATCACGCGGAAAATAACTCTATATCTCAGCGCAGGCCGCGATCTGGTCGAGCCATATTTGCTGCAGAGCCGGTGGACTGACATTTTTTCCGGGAAGATCGGCGCAAAAACCAGCCGCAGCACGATGCTTTCCGTCGGAACCGCGTACGCGCGTAGCAGTGACCTGCCCGATACACAGCTCACACGCTACCGCGGATTCCAGGCATACTCCGAATTCAGCTGGCACCTGTCGGACACTGTGAAATTCATAGCGTCCTACCGATATTTCAAGCGGGATTTCAATCTCGCGAACCCCTCTTTGACCCCCAGCAACGAGGACCGCAACTCCTGGGCATTTGTTTCCCTTGTCTGGCATCCAGCGAGCCGAAGTATGCGACGGGGAAATTAAATTTCGATGCAACTCGTTTTGTGCGCAGGGCGAGCGCCGAGGAGCATTGCTGAGGTAACTTTCCAATGAATCATAATGAACGCCAGGATCCACTTCGTCAGGCCAGAGAATTCTGGGGCATAATTGTCCGCCGGCGCTGGAACATTCTGCCCGCGACCGTCCTGCTCGTTTCCTTCGCAACGATCATCATTACGATGTTGCCCGATTCTTATTCCGCGAGCACCACCGTACTCTTTGACCCGCAAAGATTGCCCGATAAATACATTGCTCCGACCGTCACGGCAGATCCAGCGCAGCGGCTGAATACGCTCACGCAGGAAGTCCTAAGCGCGGAAAGACTTCGCGTGATCAGCCAGCAGTTGCATCTCAGCGATGCGTCGAAATCGCCGTCAGCCGTTGTCGACCAGATGCGCAAGGCCATCGTCATCGACATGAAGCCGAATCCCGGGCACGACATGAGCGCGTTCGGAATCACCTACAGCAGTCAGAATCCGCAGACAGCAGCTGCGGTAGCCAATCGTCTGGCGCAAAGCTTCATTGAGTGGGATCTCGCCAATCGTGCGCAACAGGCCGCGAGCACGGCTGATTTCATGAAAGATCAGTTGCAGGATGCCAAGCAAATGGTTGATGCCGAAGAGTCCAAAATTGAGAACTACCGCGCCAGGTACAAGGGGCAACTGCCGGAGCAACTGCAATCCAACATGCAGACACTGACCTTGCTCCACTCCAGACTTCAATCCAACAGCGAGGCTCTGGACAAGTTAGAACAAGAAAAAACGATGCTGACCTCCGCCCCCGCCGGTGATCACGCGGCTTCATCCACTCCCTCCGCGCACGATCGCCTGGAGAACGAGAAACGGGATCTCGAAACTGAATTGGCGAGCCTTCGCGCCCAGTACACCGAGCAATATCCCGATGTAATCACGGCGCGGGAGCGCCTGGAAGCATTGAATCGAAAGCTCAGTCAATCAAAGTCAACTGAAGTCTCATCTTCCTCCGTGCGCATGCAGATCGTTGAGCGTGAAATTACGCGCCTGCAGGATGAGGACAAGAGCATCTCCGACCGTATAGAAACATTTCAATCCAAAGTTGATGCGACACCGTTGCGCGTGCAAGAACTGGAAATGCTGAATCGCAACTACAGCACCGTGCGCGACCAATACGATGGATTCCTCGACAAGAAAGTGCACGCGGATATGGCGCTCGATTTAGAACGTCAGCAAAAGGCGAGCCGGTTTATCGTCGATCCCGCGCAGGTTCCGGGAAATCCCAATAAGCCCAACCGCCTGTTGTTATTCGGGCTTGCAATTCCGGTGTGCTGCCTGCTTCCCGCGGCATTCATCGTCGCGCAGGCGGAGATTCGCGGCACGGTAAATAGCGAGCATGCGTTGCGCGCGATGCTTCCGGACGCAGCTCGTGTGATCGGCCGTATTCCCATGATTGAAACCCCATTAGGAGCCCGCAAGCAACGGCAGTGGGCGTTGCTTAGCATTTTAGGATCGTTCCTCTGTTTTCTTGCAGTGGCCGTCTTTTTGTGGGGTGGCCCTGCAGCGCGCATGAAACAAAATCACGCTCATCACTTCAACCCGGCGAATCCGAGCCCCAGCGCCGAATTGTTGTCGCACTAATCCCGTCAACCGCTAGCCTGTCCCTGCTCTCGTCTTCCGAGCATCATTTTTCCTCAAGCCACGCTCACTCGGGTGAGCGCACGGTGTTTCTCCATGACGATTGCGCTGCTTCTCTGGATCTCTGCGGGAATAATCGCTTACGCCTACTTCGGGTACCCTCTTTGGATCTTTCTATGTAGCCGGATGTTTGCTCGCAAATGGAGGCAGGCGGAAATTTATCCATCCGTCAGCATCATTGTGGCTGTACACAATGGCGCGCAAGTGATTCGCGACAAGGTCAAACATTTGCTCAGCCTCGATTACCCCGCTGATCGGATCCAATTGATTGTCGTCTCAGACGGATCAGATGACGGCACGAGCGAGGTTCTGACTGGGCTCAACGAGCCAAGATTGATATCGATTATCTGCCCGGAACACCGCGGCAAAGCTAATGCTATCAATCACGCCATTACGCGAGCCACCGGCGAGATTCTGGTTTTTGTCGATATTCGTCCCAAGCTTGAGTGGGCCGCGCTGCATCAGATTGTGAGTAATTTTGCCGATCCTGCGATTGGTTGCGTTGCCGGCGAATTATGTCTGCGAGTCTCCGACCATGATGCCGGCACGGAAGCAGTAAGCAGCTTGTACTGGCGCTATGAGCAAGGCATTCGCAAGTGCGAAGCGCTCTTCGATTCGCCGGTGGGCGTTTACGGCGGCTTTTATGCCGTGCGCCGCGAACTCGCGACCATTATTCCTGACGGTTTGATTCTCGACGACATGTATCAGCCTTTGTCGATTGTGCGTATGGGATTTCGTTCAGTAATCGACGACCGTGCACGCGTGTGGGATATCTGGCCCAAGAGTTCGGCAATGGAGTTCAACAGAAAAGTGCGAACACTCGCGGGAAATTATCAATTGATCCAGAAGGCGCCCTGGCTGCTCGGACGAACGAACCGTTTGCGCTTTCAACTCATCTCCCACAAACTTGCACGCCTCGTGGTTCCCTTGTTGCTCATGGTCCTGTTGATGACGAGTTTTGCTTTGCGCGCGAATCCCGGCTATATGAGTTTGCTGGTTGCACAAATCGCGTTTTACGCGCTCGCCGTAGCGGGGCTTGTTTCGGAGACCCGAATACTGCGAAAAATTACCGGTCCTCCAAGCGCATTCATTCTGCTGAACGCGGCTGCGGTGGTTGCTCTGTTCATGTTTGCTTTTCGAACCGATTCCCTGCTTGCCTTATGGGTTCAACCGAAGCCTCAAGCCGAGGAACAGCCCGTTCGCGCTGCCTGACTGCATATCTAAGTGGCATATCTCCTTACGTTGCTGTACATCGCTCTCGCTCTTCTGTCTCCCAAGGATCTGATTCCTTCCCTGGTTGAGTACAGACTTGAGCTGGTGGTGGCAGCGCTTGCGTTGGTCGTTTCTTCGTTCCGTCTGCTCGACGGCAAACTTCTCCGTACGCCGCAAACCTATTTACTGAGCGGACTTTGTGTTGCGGTGGTTCTGTCGCTTGCGATCGGGGCGCACTGGCCAGGGGGAGGCGTCTACGCGCTTCAAAGATTCCTGCCCGCCATTGTCGTCTTCTTTCTTGTTGTGCTGAATTGCCAAAGCATCCGCAAATTGCAAGGGCTGGTCTGGCTGATCGCTTTCATCGCGGTGCTCTACATTGCCCAGGGTGCCCGTGCCTACTATGCCGGCGAGCAAAGTATCGATAACGTTTGCAAACCAGTCTACGGCAACGTTCCCAAGACGACGAAGCTCACGAATGTCCTGGGAACTCCTGAGGTCTGCAATCCTCTGCTCGATGTCATCCCGCTGAGCGACGGCGCCTTTGCCTTCCGCATGCAAGGTTTGGGGTTTCTCAAAGATCCCAACGAATTTGCCCAGCTTCTGGTTCTGATCGTTCCGTTGCTGTGGGCGGGCTGGAAGGCGCACCGACTTTGTCGGAATATTTTGTTGGTGCTGATTCCCTCCGCGCTGCTGATTTGGGGTGTCTATCTCACGCACTCGCGCGGCGCCATCATTGCGGTGAGCGTAATTCTGATGCTGGCCGTCAAGAACCGCGCAGGTTGGGCGGCAACAGCCATCGCCGGGGGCCTTGCATTTGCCTTAATGCTGGCGCTTAACTTCTCCGGCGGGCGCGAGATATCGATGCAGGCAGGCTCAAACCGGTTCATGCTCTGGGGCGATGGACTCGCACTATTTAAATCATCTCCGCTTTTCGGAGTAGGGTTTGAAAACTTCGCGAACGCAAACCAAGGCCAGACTGCGCATAATTCGTTCGTGGTTTGCCTGGCCGAACTCGGGCTATTTGGCTATGCCTTTTGGGTCGCGCTGCTCGTCTGCACTTTTTCAGAGTTGAAAGCCCTCAGCCGGTTCTCACTATTGAGGCCGACGAATGGCCTTCCGGGCCATGATGTTGACGTTGAAGCTTTCGGCTCTCAGAGTCGCGACCTTAGCCGTTGGGCGGAAGCGATTCAGCTTTCCATCGCCGCCTTCCTCGCCGCGGCTTTTTTCCTATCGCGCGCGTACGCGCTCACTCTTTATCTGATTCTCGGCATGGCGGTGGCCGTAATCTGGATTGCGTCCGACAAAACCGGACAAATTGGCGAGTCGCGCCTGGTGCGGCGGCTGTGCCTCAGTGCCGGTGTCGGATTCGCCACGATTGCCTTCGTCTACGTCACATTGCGATTCGCGAATGCGTTCGCGCTCGATAAAGGCGGCGGACCGCTCTGATCGCACACAATATTCCTCCTGACCGAACATCGATTTCCCCGTGACGTACAGCCAGCTTCTCGAATCCGCGCTTATCCCCGCCTATTACGGCCTTCGGCGACGGGCCTATCCGCGCTTACGTGGGCTCATGGATCGCAGCCAGTGGTGGTCATCCGATGAACTTCGTGACTTTCAGTGGCGCGAACTTCAGCGATTGATCGAGCATGCATTCCGATCGGTTCCGTACTATCGGAAGAAATATGCCGAGGCGGGAATCGAATTGGGCGACATCAAGACCCTGGAACATTTTGCGCAACTCCCGCCCTTGACCCGAGAGGAAATCACCGCGCGCCGCGGAGAGCTGTGTTCGTCCGAATCAGCGGAGCGTCTGATTCCACATGCGACCGGTGGATCATCGGGCATGCCGACGCGTTTTTTCATTACGCTCAACAGTTATGACTGGCGCTGTGCGGCGTCGGCCCGTGCATATTCATGGAGCGGCTATCGCATCGGTGAACGCACTCTTTACTTATGGGGAGCGCCAGTCGGGAAAGTTTCATCGCTGCAAAAAGCCAAGGTTAGGGGCTATCGGTTCTTGCGCCGGGAACTGGTGATTCCGACTTTCGTTCAAACGGAAACGCTTTGGCAAGACGCTTACGCAAATGCGATCGGCTTCTCTCCAAACTTTGTTGTCGGATACGTATCGAGCCTTGAGCAGCTTGCGAGATTCTTGTTGGAACGAAGGCTGCGCATTCCCGGGATCATCGCCGTCCTCGCGTCTGCCGAGCCGGTGCATCAATCGACTCGCGATCTGGTCTTGAGCGCGTTCGGCGCTCCGCTTTTCAACACGTATGGCTCTCGCGAGTTCATGTCGATTGCAGCCGAGTGCGGCCGTCACAATGGACTTCACGTACACGCGGAAAACTTACTGGTCGAGAGCGAGCCAAGCGGCGATGGCTTGGCTTCCGAGCTTCTAATTACCGACCTGCACAACTACGGCATGCCGTTTATCCGCTATCGCATTGGCGATTCTGCATCTCTGAGTAACGATCATTGTGAGTGTGGCAGGAATTTACCGCTCATACGACGGATTGAAGGGCGGGTTTTAGAAATGCTGCGGACTGTGGATGGCCGGATAGTCCCCGGCGAATTCTTCCCTCACCTTATGAAAGAACTCGACGAGGTACGGGAATATCAGGTTCAACAACCCAGCCTGGACGAAGTGGTCCTGTCGGTCGTTCTGGCTCGCCCTTTTTCTGAAAACAGCAATCGCCTGCTGAAATGCGAAATTGAGAAAGTGTTTACTCCGAAAACGCGAGTGACAATCAATCCAGTGACGGATATTCCGCATCTGCCCTCCGGAAAGCGTAGACAAACCATTGGCCTCGCATAGCGCGCCGGTAATCGGCCAAAGTCTTCCACCGATGGGGCTCTCTGAGTTTCTGCTGAAACAATATGTACGCCTCGTTTTAAAGCCGAGGCGTGCGGAAAAACGCAGGCAGTCGCCGGCCGACTATTTTCTTTGGCAGCTTGATACGAGCCCCGTACTCTTTTCTCAGTTGCCGAATCTCGACCTGCGCAATAAGCGAGTACTGGAAATCGGTTGTGGCCTCGGCGGCCGCAGTTGCTGGCTCGCCGCCAACGGACCTGCGGAAGTTGTCGCGATTGACGTCAACGGTCCCGAGATCGACCGCGCAAGAGAGTTGGCGACGGGACATTTTCCGAATACAAACAATCTCACCTTCGTTCACACTACAGAAGATGCAAAGGCCGATATCGGCGAGTTTGACGTGGTCTTGCTCATCGACAGTCTTGAACATGTCCTGTCTCCAACTAAGGTTCTCAAGCTGGCGTACTCCTATGCTCGCCCCGGCGCCAGAGTTTATTTCACGACTTGTGGCTGGTACCACCACGCCGGCTCGCATACCGGCATTCCGTTCGTGAATTTATTCTTTTCGGATGAGACGATTCTCAACTTCATTCGCTGGCAGGTTTCGCAACCCGGCTACGTGCCGAGCATGTGGGACTCCGATCCCCCCACGCTCCGCTGGGAAGGCATCTATGATCTTCGCGATCGTCCCGGCGAATATCTAAATAAGGTCACCATCGGCCAGATGAACAAGCTGGTGCGCTATTCGACTTTTTCTCGCGGAATTTTGCACGTGCTCGGTTTCAGTAATGCAAAGCTCAGATGGCTCAATCCACTGGCACGCATTCCGTGGATTCAGGAAATAGTTCACGGTTGCGTGGTCGGTGAGTTTGTGAAGTAACCCTCAAATCTTTTTCATTTGTCCACGCTTTTTCTCACTTCCGCGGTTTAATCAAGCGCCTTTCCATGGCTAGCATCCTTCTCCTTACTTATATGTTCCCGCCCGCAGGCGGAATAGGTACGCCGCGAGCACTGGCCTACGCGCGATATCTTCCTCGCCAGGGATGCAGGCTATCCGTGCTGGCGCCTACGGAACCGGCACTGCGTGACCGTGATCCCGGACTCGAAAAATTTGTTCCCGCCGATATTGCGGTTCATCGTGCATGGAACCCTGAGATTCCAATGTCGTTTCGCGATCGAGTCTGGAGACACAGCGTATTTTCAAATGGGAATAGCGGCGGCGCGAAACGAGGAGCGCGTCAATGGATGACAAGGCCGTTGCGCTGGATGGCGCAGCGCATTTTATTTCCCGACCCGCAGGTGCTTTGGCTTCCCTTCGCATTTGGCAGGGCCTGTCAGATCATCAACAACGATGCGATTGATACCGTAATTGTGAACATGCCTCCGTATTCGTTGTTGAAGCTTGCCTTGCGCTTGAAGAAACGCTTTCCTCATCTCAAGATCATCACCGACTTTCGGGATGAATGGCTCGGCTACTACCTGAGCCAGATCGACCGCCCCACGCAAGACAAAGTGCGGCGCGCTTCGAAGCTGGAAGCTCAAGCGGTCAAGGCATCGACTTACGTATCCACGGTCACGGAGACGTGGGTGGAACGCCTTCGCAATCGCTACCCTGATGAACCTACCGAAAAGTTTATTTGCACTCCGAACGGCTATGATCCCGAGCTGTTCCGTGATTTCAAGCCCCGCTTGCGCGAAGACAAAAAGATTGTTGTAACGTACTTCGGTACGATTCATGACAATCGAATCTACTCTCCTGAAAACTATCTGGCTGCGGTCGAGAGCTTGCCCGAACCAATTCGTCGGCAAATCGAGACGCGATTTATCGGGCGCATCATGGGAAACTCCCGCCAACTGCTGCAACGCAGCAAGGCGAACATCAAGTTGGCAGGATTCATACCGAAAGAGGACGGCATCAAGAGGCTCGAAGAAACCGATTTTGCTCTCTTGATAGCCACCGATGCCAGTTCCCATGCGGGTAAGCTCTTCGATTATTTTGCCTGCGGCAAGCCAATTCTCGCGCTGTCGCCGCCGGGCGGCGAAATTGACCGGCTTCTACGCTCGACTCGCATGGGATGGTGTGTCGATCCTTGGGATCTGAACGCGATTCGGCAAATGATCCTCTCGGCGTATTTGCAGTTTCGGCAAACTTCTTTTGCTTTGAATCCCGATGTAGAGGCGGTTCGACGTTTTTCCTGGCCATTTATTATCTCCCGCTTCGCAGAGACGGTAGGGATCGCGCGGGAAGAAAGCCCCATCGCGGATTTGCAATCAGTGCTGGAAATGGGCGTGGGAGCTTAGGTAGCAACCTATTTATGAGCCGATTGAAAATCGCGGTCGTCACTCCAGAGTTGCCGAATCGCGCGTATCCCAATCGAGGCCACTCGGTATACCAGACGCTGTTATCTCTAAGCGCATTTGCGGATTTGCAAGCCTTCTGCCCACTTCCCCGTTATCCAAATCTTTTCCAGCCCCGCTTCGACTATCGCAAGTGCGACTTAGCTTCTTCCCTTCCAAATGTGCCTACTCAATACTTTGAATATCCAGCGCTGCCGGTTGTTACGCGCCCAATCAACGGCTATGTGTGCGCTCGCTTCCTTGAGCGCTACACGCGCGATCTTCAGACAGATGTCATCCTCAATTTTCTTCTTTACCCCGCCGGCTTCGCCGCTCTCAGCCTGGGACGCAAACTCGCCATTCCTGTCGTTGTCGGCACAATTGGCTCCGATCTCAACGCGATTCCAGATACGTTTACGCGTTGGCTCACGCGGGTGACATTACGCAGAGCGAACAAGGTCATCGCCAAGAGCAGTCAATTGCGGAATCGGGCTGTCGAGATGGGTGCAGATGCAGAGAAGACACATGTTGTACCGAACGGTTGCGATGGAACAATTTTTTTTCTCCGTGATCGCGGGGCTGCCCGCATCGAATTGAACAACCCGCTCGATGCGGAGCTGGCCGTCTTCGCCGGCCGCATCCATCCGCGAAAAGGCATAAGAGAGCTGCTGGACGCAGCTCTGATTCTGTCGCGCACACGGCGAAAGTTTCGCCTGGTGTACGTCGGAGACGGTCCCGGCCTTCAGCAGCTAAAAGAGGATGTTCGTGCCCGTAATCTGGCACATGTCGTCCGTTTCGCCGGGAGTTGTTCCCCCACAGAGGTAGCGCGGTGGATGGCCGCCGCGAATCTTATAACCCTCCCCAGTTATGCCGAAGGCTGCCCGAATTCCGTGATCGAAGCGTTGTGCTGCGGAAGGCCCGTGGTTGCAACCCCAGTCGGCAACATTCCAGAATTGATCAGCGCAGATTCCGGCGTACTGGTTCCGGTCGGCGATGCGAAGGCGCTGGTGTCAGGCATGGCACGCGCGTTCGATTCGGCATGGGACGAGAATCGAATTGCGAATCGCTTCTCCCGGAGTTGGCAGCAAGTCGCCCTCGAAGTGCTGGCCGTATGCGAGGCTTCCGTAGCTGAAGCGCGAGTGCAGTACGATGGCAAGCTATGCGCAGCGTAATTTTCGGATTGTTATCGATCTTGTCGCTTGCCCATCCCAGCCTCGCCAGCCACCCACAACTCTTGCTCGATTCTGAAGAGTTGAGATTTATGCGGTCGAAGGTCGCCAGGAACAGCGCCGACTGGCAACAGCTGAAAGAAAATTGCGACAACCTGACGACATACGCTGTGATGTGGCCTGATTCGATCAGCGGCGGCAACAGTTTGCAAAGAGGTTACGTTGTGGGATCGGCTCATTCACCCGGATTCATTCACACCGGTTATAACGGCGGCGGATTCGACAAAGCCATCATGCAGCTCGGGGTCTGCTATCAGGCGGTCAAGACAATCGATCCGAAGCAGGCAGACAAATACCTTAGGCAAGCGCACAACGTCATTACTGTAATTGCACAGCGCCCGATTGTTCTTACGCGTAAAACCGACGGCGCGATCCGGTATGCCGCTTCCGTTGATATTCGCGGCCGCGACCTTCGAGCAGGTTCGCGCCTCTCCGTCTTGTTGCCACATCCGGACGTTTTGCGCGACGGTGATTCGACCAACAACTTGAGCGTTGGCCAAATGTGGACGATCAGCGACGCCACGGGTTGCACCAGCATGAATGGCCTCTGGCGTATATCGGCCATTGAAAAAGACGTGATCTCGTTTGCCAATCCCGATGGCAGTCTTGCGCCGGTTCTCAATGCAGACTGCTCGCTCTACACATTCGATCCCATGCGCTCGGGGTATCCGCTGCGTTTTTGGATACCCGCTCTCGCCAAAGCTTATGACTGGTTTTATGACGGTCTCAGCGAGAAGGAAAAGGAAGATCTCTTATTCTGCATGAATGCGTGGCTGTACGAGCTCGCGGTGACCGGACTACACGCTCATCATCCCGAAGACAACTTCGTTTTTGGGAACTTTTGGGCGCTGGTTGCTGCTTATGTTGCCACTGACGGCGACAATTCCGAGTCGACCTCTTTTTATACTCGCCGCATCGCCGAACAATTTACCGAATCTAATCGCATCCGCGACTATTGGAATCGCTGGATGAGCGGAGGAGGATTTGGCGAGGGCTGGCAGGCTTACGGTTTCAATGCCACGCGCTGGATGATGAATGCCCTGCTTGCCATGAAGTTGCACGGCATCGACTGGTCGCAGCCACCTTACAACTTTCATTTCGTCGATGACACGCTGGGCTATTGGATGGAGTTCACCACGCCTTCGAAGCTCGCTCTTGACGACAACGAATATGTAAATCCCATCAGTTCCATCGACAAAGGCATTACCGAGCCGGTGTGGATTCCACTGAGCCATGCCGTAATGTTCACGGCAGTGGGCCGCGCTTTTCACAGTCCCTTATCCGCACAATTTCAAAGCTGGTACCAGGAAGTTTACGAAAAAGAACGGGTTGAAGCGGGAAAGAAAATACCGGAATGGAGCAGCGGAGTTTACACATCACAGCCCGCTGCAGCCGACGAATTTCTTTACCACGACGCCGAAGCAGATTCCGCCGACTGGAGAAAGCTGCCCCTCATGTATCGTGCCTGGAGCGGTGACTATGCTGTCAGCCGCTCCGATTGGACTGACGACGCAGTCGAAGTAACGTTATTAGGCGGCCCGACCGTCGCTGCCGCAGGAAACGGCAAAACGCAATTCGATTCCGGCAGTATCACCATACAGCGCGGCAACGACCGGCTTTTGGTCTACGGTCTGGGTGAGGCCGCCCGCTCCGGCGACATTATCACGCCTGCTGATGCCAACCATTTGCATCAGGAGCGCGGCACCTACGGTAACAAGAAGAATTCCATCTTCTGGGCTGGAGCCGGAGAAGCGGAAACGCGCAATCAGGGCTTGACCTCCCGCCTGCCCCCACCGGGACAATCGAGCGATGTGACTTCTTGGGATTCGTCGATCGATCGCGCGGAGGACACGACGCAGTACACATATTGGCGCGCTAATGGACTCGAAGCGAACAATGCACGATCCGTAATCGACGGAAAGTATCATCAGACAAGCTGGACTCGCGAAGTGTTTTTCTATCGTCCGCGACTGGTTATCGTGCACGACCGTACGACCGTTTTAAATAGCAGCGATGATCGCGCACTGTTCTGGACGTTCGGCCGCAACGTAACTCGGACGTCTTCAACATCTGGCACTGTTCAGTTCGACACAAGTTTCAAAGGAACCTATCGCGGCCGATTTTCTTCCGTGCTGCCGGCGGCTGCCTCGATTTCAATCGTTGATCACGACAACATGCACTTCCTCTATCGTGCGGAAGTGCGGCCAGCCAAAATGGATCACACCGATGACGACTGGCTCGCCGTCTTCGACGCGGCCCCCTCACCCCAGAAAACAACTTCTTTTGAAGCGCTCCAGTGCATCAATGCAGACGCGATTCAGCTCAACGACTCTGCGCACACCGTTATTGCTTTCGCACAGTCGATTCCGCCGCCGCCGATTCGCATCACGTTCCGTCAAGCCGCAGAATTTTATCTGGCTGACCTGGCTCCGAATACAAACTACTCGGTTATCCGTGACGCGCTATCGCTGACCATCACACCTGACAACGGTACAAACCGGATGATGACAAGCCAATCCGGAGTGTTGCACGTCCCGCAGTAGCAATCACTTCATGAGCGCGGCCACAACCCTTCGAAAACTTGGCACGAAGCTGGCTGCCGCTGCGCTTCATCCTCACTACCATGCGAGGGGTTTCTGCAACCTTTGCCGCCGGCGCACACTATTCATTTGCGATGAAGCAGCGGACCGCTGGATCAGGCGCTGCTGCCACTGCCGTAGCACTCCGAAATACCGAGCTATCGTGCAATTAATCGAATCGAAATGCGGGGGAAAGATAGCCGATTACATTCACGACCACAACATTTACGAACTCAGTACGACCAGCCCTATTTTCCGCAAACTGCGCGGTCACTCAAACTACGAGGCCAGCGGATATTTTTCCGATTTGCCCTTCGGCCAGAAACCTTCTCCGTATTATTGGAATCAAGATCTCCAGTCGCTCACTTTCCGCTCGGAGTCTTTCGATCTCGTCGTCTCCTCCGAAACCATGGAACATGTTCGCAAGCCCTGGCTCGGATTTTCAGAAATACACCGGGTCCTCAAGCCGGGAGGGCGATACATATTTACCATTCCCTACCGGCGAGATCGAATGACACGATTACGAGTGGATACAA
>Ga0209006_10001325_pt1 | contig 22469 bp, 20 predicted proteins | sample JacPin_JW_Ref_O2_FD_188567 | JGI IMG/M metagenome (GOLD analysis project Ga0209006, IMG submission 188567) | Forest soil microbial communities from Algoma, Ontario, Canada - Jack Pine, Ontario site 1_JW_Ref_O2 (SPAdes) (version 2) | ecosystem: Environmental > Terrestrial > Soil > Boreal... | reverse complement strand
CCCTGGGGTCCGTTGGCGCAGTTGCCTCCGGCGCAAGCTGCCGGACCGGCCACCAATCCGCTGTCGTAGCGCCAGTTGAATCCAACCCATGGGCCAACTTTCCAGGGCTGATATTGCATGTGACCGGTTAGATTGAACTTTTCGTCATGGTCAATCCGGAACGGTCCGACGGCTGACGGAACCGCGCCGGCCCCTCCAATCTGGGGAGTGAAAAAGCGGGCCGCCACGCTGGAGAACACCACCAGCCCCGAAAATCCGTGAAGGCTTGGTACGCTCACACGACCCGCATATCCCGGAATCTTCGAGCGGTCCCACTCGATAGGGAATGTTATCGGAGTTGCACCCAGTACGCTGAAGTCGTAGGCGTTGTGCGTGTACTTCCAGATGTATTCACCGGAAAAAACAAGATATTTACCGAAAGCCTGTTGCAGTCCGGCGTGAAATTCATTGCGCCAGCCCGGACTAAACGGAGTTATGTTCGATCCTCCGCAGAGGAGAAGAGGATTTAGCACCGGATTACCGCACCCGATGTTGGAGAGAACCAGATTTTCGTTAAACGGACTTTCCATCGTGCGTGCATACGAAATGCGTAGAACTGTGTTGGTGCGCTTGACGTTGTAGGCTACGCCAAGCCGAGGCTCCGCCTCGCGGTGTACCGTAAGTCCGTTGTACAGGTCACCCCGTATCCCCAAATTGAGAGACCAATTTCGCACCGTGACTGTGTCCTGCAAATAAAGACCAAACTCCTTGACATCGGTGTGACCATTGAAGGTGTAAAGGCCGCTGGTGGTGGCGCCACTCGGGCAGCGATCATTGGAAGACGGCGTTGGACGAGTCAAGTCGTAACAACCCAGCAACGGATTAAAAGCAGCGATATTCGGATTGTTGACACCGTTATTTTGCAACAGGCCAAGCCCGGCACACTGCGAAGGATCGTTCGGGTTAGAAGGAGTGGCGCCGAACCAGGCCGGATTGCCGCCGCTGTCGAGACACGGTGCATTTAGCGTCGGATCGACAATCCCGAAAGGATCTTTCTCGTCGAGAAATGTCTGCTCGTACGTGGCTCCAGCCTTAATGTTGTTTATGCCTTTCACGTAGGACACGTCCGAGCGCAACCCCGTATTGCTGAGCGTCCGTCTCTGACTAACCGTCTCGCTCTGCAGACCGGGCGCACCGAGGTCCGCGAAAGGATTACTACTCGGATAATAGTTGTATGCGTCCCGCCGGACGAATGCTCCCAGAGTAAATACGGTCGTGGCGCTGACCAACCGGGTCCAGGTCGGCGCGATGTTGAAGGTCTTGATCTGAGACCGCTGGTCGGCCGGACCAACGACCTCGCCATTGGGATCCAGGCCACCGTTGTCTACGACCAACCCGTTCCATGGAGTCGCCAGCTGCGAGTCGAAAGAGTTTGGCGTTTGAAACCACGAGCGTGTGAATCCCAGATTCAGGTGCAGCGAATCCTTAGTGAAGAATTGATAATCCACCCGGTCGAATAGATTTTCTTCATTGCCCTTGTCGTGCATCACCACAAATTCCGGAGGATCAAGAAAACGGCCGCTGTTCAAGCCTCCCACCGAAATAAAGTTTCCCCACTTCGCCCCGCCATAAGCAAGATCGTCTTCCACATTGGAGGTTCCAAACGACCCATACGACGCAGTTACGCCGCCATGCGGCGTGGTTACACCCTGCCCCGACCGCGTTGTAGCAACGATGACAACACTCGTCTTGCCGCCATATTCTGCCGGCGGCGCGCCCGAAATGACCTCCATAGACTGGATCGAATCGAGTGGAATCTGATTAGAAAAGACTTTGCTTTGCTGATCCGTGATGGGTTGGCCATCCACCGAGAATGAATTCTCCGCGTGATCCCCAAGTCCGTGGAAGAGACCGTTGGAATCGGCCGCGATTCCCGGAGTTGACAGAGTAACCAGCGAACTCAGAGACGAAGACGCGCTTTCCAGTGGAAGCTTATCGAACAAGTTCTTGTCGACATCGGTGTGGAACGTCGAATCGTTCTCCACCAGATCGGCGCCGGCTTCCACGGTGACCGTATCGGAACCGCTGGCGACCGCTAAACTGATTTTCACGTTCACCGGCACCGCCGACCTGATTTCTACATCCTGCGCATACTGTCCGAATCCCTGGGCCGTCACTGTCATGTGATACGGGTTAAACGGCACATTCGGAAAACTGAACTTCCCCTCACTATCCGCCGTGGTCGTTCGATCATAGGCGCTGACCGCATTATGAATCTCAACCGTCGCGTTTGGCACCACCGCGCCCGAAGGGTCAAGCACGGTCCCGCTGATCGATGCCGCACTGCCACCCGACTGCGCCTTCGCAGCCCCAACTCCCAACACCACAGCAGCAGCCATAGCCGCAGCCAGACAGCTCTTATGAAATAAACGCATATGATTCCTCCAAAAACGGTTCTGGAGCGAACGCGATCCCATTGGAAAATGACAAATCGAAATCAATAGGGATCGCGCATCGCTGCCGTTTTGAATTTATAGGCGCGGAATCAGAGCGCGGGAGGGGGACGTATGAACTGCGTGGTTTTGGGACGGAAGATTGCAACTGCTTCAGACACCGAAATCGTAAAGGTCGAGGTCGCCAAAATCGGTGCGACAGCGACCGTCTGCGTGCTGAGTCCAACATGCGCCGTGGCGCAAATCGAGCAGGTATGGTGAGAAGTCGTCGAATTCTCAGGGTGCGAGTGGATGGCTTGCACCGACCCAATCACGCACACCAGCGCCACGCAGAGCACAGATATTGCTCTTATCCACGCACTACGATTTGCAGTGATTTTCAGCATGACCTCAGGATTACGGAACTCGACGTATCGCTTTAGACGATTCTATCGCGAAATGGTAATCGAAGGAAATTACGCTAGTCTGGAGGCTACTTAGTCCGTGCCTCGTCGCCACTCATATTCGTAGTCCAGTTCGTGCCGTCCTCTGAGCGCTGCACCTCAAAATGAATCTTGTCCGATCCCGAAAATACGTTCGTCGTCCGCCAGTAGATTTTCTTGCCTTTGTCGGTCTCTTCGCTGGAATAGGTCCAACGAACTCCAGTGATTTCCAGGCTGCCCCATGCGCCTGAATTCTCACCCTCCGCCCACAAAGCCTGATTGCGATAGGCATAGCCACCGTTCTCCAGCGCATGCGATGGTAAGAAAATAAGCAGTGCCATGTTTTTTCCATTTACAAACTGATTGCAGGCAAAAAATTCGCCCGCCTTAGCGCACTGATTCTCTAGATGCACAGACTCGGATGCCTTCGCGCCACTTGCCGGTAGCAAGTCCCATTTCCCGTCTAAAAGGCGGAGCGCGGCATAGGGATCAAATCCCGAGTCGACGGTAAGCATCGTCGGAGGCGCAACGGCCGGTTGAGCTGTTGTCTTCTGCGGAGAAAGCATAGTGAAGAAGCTTAAAACTATGGCGGCTATCATTCGTCCTCCTGCAATTGTCGATTCAAGAATCGTCGCATGCAACCCTTCGCATAATAGTTCAGGCTGAGAACCAACAAAAGCACTATCACCGCCCCGCACATTCTCCGACAATCGTGGAAAGTAACCGCCGCCGCTCGTCTTTTGCCGCGCCACCTGCGTCTTAATTTTCGTATTTCCAGTTCCCCTGATGTGGGGGCCCTGGAAAATCAGACTCAGGAGAAGTATTCATGTCGGGACAAGTTATTCTGTATTTCGACGATCAAGCGGACGCGCTCCGTTTTGCGCTGGCGGCAGGCTCGGTTATGGCCGGAGACGGAACAAAAGCTACTGACAATCTGGTGCACGAGACGACCAGAGTCACGCGCATCCGTCTGGACGCCGCGAACAAAGGCAAGAGCAGGCGGAATCCTCCCCCTGAACGCGTCGCGTGAACGGCTAAGTCGCAGCCTTAAGCGGGCACTCCCTCAAGTAGAATGTCCGCTATGCCAATCGCAGAACAAACTTCTGCTCCCTCCTCCACCACGCTCGACCTCGCTTGGGCTCGCGCACAATTTCCTTCGCTGGCCCAAAGCGTCAACGGAAATCCCGCCGTCTTTCTCGATGGCCCCGGTGGCACCCAGGTTCCGCAGCGAGTAATTGACGCCATATCCGATTATCTCTCTCGCAACAACGCCAACACCGGAGGCGCTTACCACACAAGTCACAACACCGACCGCATGATTGCGGCCGCGCGCTCCGCCATGGCCGATTTCCTGAATTGCGATCCGGATGAAATCATTTTTGGCCAGAACATGACCACGCTCACCTACGCTATGAGCCGCGCCCTGGGACGCGAACTGGGTCCCGGCGACGAAATCGTACTCACGCTCCTCGATCACGATGCCAACTTCTCGCCGTGGAAAGCGCTGGAAGAAAAAGGCGTCGTCATTCGCGCCGCAAAATTCAACCAGAATGACTGCACCCTCGACATGCAAGACCTGGCCACGAAAATAGGCAGCCGCACCAGACTAGTCGCCGTCGGCTACGCCTCAAACGCCGTCGGCACCATCAATAACGTCGCTGAAATCGTGCGCCTCGCAAAGCAAGCCGGAGCCTTGAGCTACATCGATGCCGTCCACTACGCTCCCCACGGACTGATCGACGTGCGCGCCCTCGCCTGCGATTTCCTGGTCTGCTCCACGTATAAATTTTTCGGTCCGCACATGGGCGTCCTCTACGGCAAGCGCGAACACCTGAAGAAATTCCGTCCCTACAAAATCCGGCCCAACACCGACAACATTCCCAATTGCTGGGAGTGGGGGACGCTGAATCACGAGTGCATTGCCGGAATCAAAGCCTGCGTCGACTATTGGGAGGAGTTAGGGCGCCAGAGCGAAACCGAGCGGTCTCCTCTAACGCGGCGCGAGGCAATCGTCAAAGCGCACGCCGCCATCCATCGGCACGAACGAAAAATGATGGAAAAAATAACGGCCGGACTTCTCGCTATTCCGGGACTAAAGCTCTACGGCATCGGCGACCCGAGCCGCTTCGAGAATCGATGCGCGACCTTTGTAGTTCGCATCGAAGGCAAGACGCCATTAGAGCTAGCGACAAAGCTCGGCGACCGCGGCATCTTCACCTGGGACGGAAATTACTACGCACTGAACGTCACCGAGCAGTTGGATGTCGAGCGCCTCGGAGGCTTCCTGCGCATTGGACTCGTTCACTACAACACAATGGAGGAAGTGGAAAGACTGCTGTCGGCGCTGCGGGAGATCGTGGAGTGAACTTCTGCTTGCTTCGAAAATCACCTAGCTCAGCTCTTCGACGGAAGTTCCCCGTCCCACCAGCGCCAATTTCGCCAGCCCAATAAACAGTCCGTGCTCCACAATCCCCGGCGTGTCGCTCAAAACCTGCGCCATCCCGGTCGGATCGAGGATCGGCCCAAAACTGCAGTCGAGAATCTGATTCCCATTGTCCGTAATAAAGGGATGCCCATCAGCCCTCATGCGCAACTTCGGAGAGCCGCCAAGCGACTTGATTTTGTTCTCCACCACCGTCCGCGCGAAGGCAATCACCTCAACCGGTAAAGGAAATTTCCCTAGCACAGGCACGGCTTTAGACGAATCCGCGACCACCACCATCCGCTTCGAAGCCGATGCGATCACCTTCTCGCGCGTCAGCGCCCCCCCGCCGCCTTTAATCAAGCGCAATTGCGGATCGACCTCGTCCGCGCCATCGATCGTGATATCGATTTGCGGCTGCTCGTCCAGAGTTGTCAGCGGAATGCCGACAGACCGCGCCAGCTTAGCCGTGTTCTCCGAAGTGGGAATACCGACGATTTTCAAACCTTCCTTGACTCTTTCGCCCAGCGCGACCACGGCGAAATAGGCCGTCGATCCCGTACCCAGCCCGACGATCTCTCCATCCGTAACCAGCTGCGCAGCGGCGCGTCCGGCCGCCTCTTTTTCTACTTCATGAGCCATGAGCACTCGTTCCTGCTAATCCATCACAAATTACTTGCTGAAAACCTCAATGTAGGCGAGATAGCCCGCCAGCACCAAACCGAAAATACCAAGCACATAGGCGACCATGTCAATCACGAAACCGGCCGGTTCGAAAGTGTCCGAATCGATCTGCACCATAGCCTGTTTGTAACGCGCGAGGCCGATGAGGATTAGGCCGACCCCACCCACGGTCGAAATAATTCCAAGCCAGGTCGTGAGCCCCGGAGTGCCTGAATCGTGACCCTGGAGCTTGAGGAATTCGCGCAAAGCAATCGAAAACCGTCCGATGGCAAATCCGAAGACGATGGTAGCAATCCCGGTGCGCAGCCATGCCAGAAAAGTGCGCTCGTTCGCCAGATGATCGCGCGCACGATTGGGATTGGAATTCTCTGGCATGCTCAGGCAGCCGCCATTATTCCACAGCCTTCTGCACCAACGCACCGATCACGGCAATGTTCTTAATCAGATCGCCCGGAAAACCGTGCCTTTCTTGCAGATATTCCGTCGAATTGTAGGAGAGCCACACTTTGCCTTGATCGTCTTCCCACGCCAGCGCCTTTAGCGGCAGATCGATCGCGACCCGGGGAGCAGCCACCATCAGAGGCGTTCCCCCCTTGGGATTGCCAAAAATCAGCAGTTGCGTCGGCCGCATCGTAAGCCCAACCTTCTGCGCCTCGCCACTGTGATCGATCAGCGCAAAAACGTTAATGCCCTTTTCTTTGAGAATCGATTGCAGCCGCGCCAGCGTCTCTGGCACCGAATAACGGCTGGAAACATCAATAATGCCGGTGGCCATAGCGGAGACCTCCAATGATTCGAGGATGTATTTTATCCCAGATTATCTCGATCCAAATCTTGGCGCGGGGCTGTGCACCTCCGTTATGCCGTTTCCACCGACGAATCGGCCACATGCGACCGATCATCCGTTATTCTATAGAAGACCTTTATGCCTACTTCAACTCGGAAATCGGGCGGGAGCGGAACTCCGGCCCTCGCAACTCCAGCCATCAAAGTTTCGGCCCGGGAAAATTACGAACGCGAACGCGTATTTACTCTCTTCCGCCAATTTGGATACCTCGAAGCTGAACTGAACCCGCTCGGCCTGCTTCCCCCACAACCGCATCCCGATCTTCAGATCGATAATGAATGGGCTCGAGAAGCACGCAGTATGTATTGCGGCAGCGTTGGCGTCGAATTCATGCACATCGCCGATCCCGAGCGCAGGCGCTGGATTCAGGAACGTATCGAAGCCGAGCCAGCCAAGGTCGACCAGAATAGCGCCTTCGAGGTGCTTCTTCGAGCGGACATTTTTGAACAGACCCTGCAGCAGCGATACCTAGGCAACAAGCGTTTTTCGCTCGAAGGCAACACGTCGTTATTGACGGCGGTCGACGAAGTTCTGGACGTGGCCGGCGAGCACGGGGCTGTGGAACTGGTGATGGGCATGAGCCATCGCGGCCGTCTCAACGTGGTAATTCATGTCGCCAAACGACCCGCCGAACAGGTGTTCGCAGAGTTTGAGGATGTCGATCCGCGCAGCGTGCTCGGCTCCGGCGACGTCAAGTATCACATGGGAGCGACGGGCGATTACGTCACTCGCAGCGGGAAAAATATTCACATCCATCTCGCTTCCAATCCCAGCCATCTTGAAGCGGTTGACCCCGTCACCATCGGCCGCACTCGCGCCAAGCAAGATCGTGCCGGGGCAGGTGGAACGGCTAAATATCTGCCCGTGCTCGTGCACGGCGACGCCGCTTTCGCAGGACAAGGCATCACCGCCGAAACCTTGAATTACGCGGATCTGAAAGGCTTCACCGTTGGCGGAACCATCCATTTAATCGTCAACAACCTGCTCGGCTTCACCACCAATGCCCGCGAAGAACATTCCTCACGTTTCTCTGCGCAACTGGGACGCCGGCAATCGGTTCCCATCTTCCATGTCAATGGAGAAGACGTCGACGCCGTAATTCGAGTCGCGCGCATCGCCACCGAGTACCGCTGCAAATTTGGCACCGACGTCATCATCGACCTCATCGGCTACCGTCGCCACGGGCACAGCGAAGTCGACGATCCCACCGTCACCCAGCCGCTGATGTACAAAGCGATCAAAGAGCATCCCCCGCTTTACCAGATCTACGCTAAACAAATCGGTTTGGATAACGAGAAAGTTGCGGCGCGCGTTTCCGCTGTCAAAAGCGAATACGAAGCCGCCCAGAAAACCGCCACGCAATTCACCAAAAAGCCCCTGATGCGCGATCTTCCAACCTATTGGGATAACTATTTCGGCGGCCGCTATAAACCGGAATACGAACAGCCCACCGGTGTCGCCCACGAGGAACTGCTGGAACTCACTGAGCGCCTCACCACCTATCCTGATGGTTTCCACATCCATCCCAAAGTGAAAAAACTGCTTGAACAGCGCCAGGAGATGGGAACCGGCAAAAAGCCGGTCGATTACGGAATGGCCGAAGCCCTGGCATTCGCCAGCCTCGTCAAGCAGGGAATTCCAGTTCGCCTTAGCGGACAAGACTCCCGTCGTGCAACCTTCAATCAACGCCACTCTATGCTGCTCGACATTCAGGACGAAACCGAATACGTTCCGTTGCGCCATATCTCGCCCGGCCAAGCGCCGTGCGATATCTACAACTCCACCTTGTCTGAAGCCGGTGTGATGGGATTCGAATACGGTTACAGCCGCGATTATCCCGAAGCCCTGGTTCTCTGGGAAGCTCAGTTCGGCGACTTCGCCAACGTCGCGCAAGCCGTGATCGATCAATTCGTGTGCGCCGGAGAAGATAAATGGAATCTGCTGTCCGGCCTGGTTTTGCTACTCCCTCACGGCTACGAAGGCCAGGGTCCGGAACATTCCAGCGCCCGCATCGAGCGTTTTCTTCAACTCGCCGCGCGAGATAACTTCCAGATCTGTCAGCCTTCAAATGCGTCCCAGTATTTTCATCTGTTGCGCCGCCAAGCTCTCCGCAAGTGGAGAAAGCCACTTGTCGTTTTCACGCCAAAAAGCATGTTGCGGCATCCCGATGCCATGTCTCCGCTGGAAGATCTGACCAACCAGAAGTTTTTGCCCGTATTGCCCGACACCGAAGCTCAGGATGCCAAGCGCATCCTGCTCTGCACCGGCAAGATCGGACACGAACTACGCGCCGAACGCCAGAAGCGCAACGACTTCAGCACCGCTATCGTTTTTCTGGAGCAAATGTACCCGTTCCCAGAGGCCGAGCTTGCCGCCGAGTTCGAGCGCCACCCAGCAGCACGAGATATCGTCTGGGTTCAGGAGGAACCGGCAAATATGGGTGCGTTATCGTTCATGCTTCCACGACTAAAGCGCATCGCCAATGATCGCCCGGTCCACTCCGTAAAACGTTCCGGAAGCGCAAGTCCGGCCACTGGCTCTGCCAAGGCGCATGAGGTTGAACAGAAAACGCTGATCACGCTCGCGTTCTCAAACCAAGACTGAACACCATACAGATAGCCCAGGATCGGTTCTCGATCCTGGGCTCAATGTCAATCATGCTACTAACCTGCAGGTTTGCCTTCCATCGACAAACTGCTTCTAGGGCCAGCGCTTGGCCGCGTCTTCCCAACCTGCGATGCGCGCCGGAGCAGCCGTGCTCTGCGCCGCAACCACAGGGGGAATTCGAACTGGCTGTGGCGGCGCAGCGCCCGTCAAACTTGGTTTGGGAGCCTCCGCCAGCGCCTCCTTCTCGTCCGAAAGCAGAGGAGCTGCAACGCGCAAAGCCTCCACTTCCTTCTCCAGCCGGGTCAGTTCCAATTCTTTCTGCCGTAACACTTCATACACATTCTTCATGCCTGGGCACCTTCGTCGGGTAACTAACGATCAAGCGCAGACTATGGGTTCACCTGCCAATTTGTCAAGGAAAACAGGCACTCCCGAGTGCATGGATAGTTATCGAAAAGATAGTTATCAACGCTAATCATGACAGCCTTATCGAAACACAACAACTGCAACCAAAATGCCAAGAATCAATACCACCACGGCCAAAAGATTGACGTGATCGGCGAGCCACGATTCTCTTACAGGTTTCGCATTGGCCAGAAAGGATGGAACAAATTCCCCTTCCGCGACCGGCGCTGAAGAGATGGCTGGAGAGACCACGCCCACCGGCTCGGTAGCTTCGGCCGTTGCTGACTCCGGCACTTTCACCCTCTGTTGCTCAATTTGACTCTCATCCTTCTGGCGCTGTTTCGCAAGCCCATCCTTCTTCTCACAATCAAGGCAAAGCGCTCGCCCCTCGGAAACAGGAAATCCGCAGAACGAGCATTTTTGGACGCGGAGCATGGCCTCAGGTACTGCAGCAGAAGACGGCAGCGCAACCTCCGAAGTTGCTGTGCCATTAGAGACGCCGGTCACGGCACTAACTTGCGGCTTCGAGTCGACAACCATCGAATCGATCGCCCGCTTCTCGACTGCCTCCGTCTCGACGCGTGCCGTTTCAACGACATTCATTCCGACGAGCACGGGTTCGGGCTTGGCTTCGACAATCTCCAGTTCGCTAACCTTCGCCTCGACCGGGAGCGAAACCGCTGCCGCGGGAACCTCGAGCACCTGTCCCGTTTCCCGCGCAGCCACCGGCGCGGGATCGTCATTCCGGCGCTGTTCCGCCAGATCGAGCGCCGTGGATGTGAGATCGGCCATCCGCTCCAGCGCGATCAAATCGCGCTCTTCAAACGCGTAAGGATGATCGGAGAAAAGCTCGAATAGCCCGCGAACCTCGCCATTACGCCGCAACAGCGGCAGCACGACAATGGAGGCAATGCCCAGCGCCCGGCAGGTTTCCAGATTCACCCGCGGATCACTCTCCGCATTGTCACAGCGCAACAACTGCCGGCGCGATATGCTTTCCCCCGTCAACCCGGATTGAACCTGCAGTCGCGCGCCCACCGCCGGAGCCGAAGCTCCCGCGCTGGCGCGGCACACCATCTCATCGCCCTGCGGCAGAGCCAAAGCGGTTCCCGTCGCACCCGTGATGTACTGAGCCCGTTCCACCAACAACTGCAGGGCGGAGTCGAGCTCCTGTTCGCCAAACAGTTGGTTGCCGTTCGAGCTACCACCCACGGAATTCCCAGCCGCACGCTGATTCGTCGCCACAGTAGGATCTGAAGCGCTGACAGATGGAAACCGTTCCTCGGGCTGGGCCGATCCTGTCATGGCAATAGGGCTAAAGCGAGTCTCGCCTTGGAGGGCTACGCTGTCAAGGCCATGGGGGCTAGGGGATCGAGATATTGAAAATGACACACTGATGATAACGATTTGACAAACATGTGGAGATTTGGGGAATGGTGGGATGTGACGATTTCACTAACCGAGAATTGCCCGGCGCTCCTCGGAGTGCAAGGACTCGTATCCCCAGAAAGTGCTTGACGCTGCCGACATTGTTAGAGAGGCGATGTTTCGCCAGTCTGCGCAATGTTTTGTCACCTAGGTGCGGTCGTCAACGGCTAACTTTCGTCCAAGCAGTTTTTCGCCGTAGTCTAAAATTTCGTTACGACCTTTCTTTAACTCAGCGGGCATCAGGAGGTAGGCCTCTTTTCCCGCGTCGCTGCGAAGGTCCATGTGTTCAACGAACGACACGTAAATCGCCTTGAGCAGCGACTCATGGCCGCCTTTGAGGGCGGTACGAGAGCATCAGGCGTCATGCTCATGGTGCAGTAGGAACCGTTTTTTGTCGGCTGCTTTGCGGCGCAGTCTTTCACAGAGGCTCGCGAAATCAAAGATTACGGAATGAAAAAGGGGGCTAGGCGCGGAAGTACTTAGCCCCAAAGGGGCACTCAGTGGGTCAGCATGAACTTGAAAATGTCCTCATGCCAGACGTAGGGAGTGTCGGCATGTCCACCACCGGGAGCCGCAGCCGACCACGATACGATATTGTGAGTAGCTCCCGACGAACAGTCTAGAGACCCAACCGCGTTAACGGGAGGCACCAACGCGCAAAGGCTTGAGCTAGCTCCCGGATTGCAGCCTGTGTTTAGCCCCTCCTGGTTGTAGTTGTTGGTCGCAGACAATCCCATCGCACTTCAGACTGCCTCATAGACGCTGGGCTGAGGATTATTCGGCAGGTTTGGCGGGTCGTAGTGCGCCGAGTCGTTTGCACTGACAAACAGAAAGACTTTATTGAATGCTGCCGGGTTATTGACGAAGTAGGTCAGATAACCGGCAGGAGTCATTTGCTCGGTTAACTCTGTGCCGCCAACAAGAACGGCTTGCGGAGGTGCTGAAAGGTTTATTGCTCTTTGAATCGGCTGCTCTGTCGCTGCGAACGTCGCCATGTCGCCACCTTGTGACCAGCCACCTATGATGATTTGGCTCCACAAAGGTTTGTACGCGGTCGAGTATGTCGTGCCCGTTGGGCATGAGCCGGTTACGGGTGTCTCGTTTTTTAGTAAATAGGTTCCCCAATTTGTGCTTCCAACATCGTATCCGTGGCACCACAGGTATGACAGGAAAGTCGCCACACGGTATGTGACCGAGTCGTATCGACTGAAGACGTAGTAATTCAAACCCGACTTAGGGGTGGTATTGTTGTCGTCGCCACATGCAAGCACGTTCGATTTTATACAAGGGCCAGTCCAGTCAAACTTCGCTTGCGTGATGTCGTCAAAACACTGCTGAACCTTTCCAGCATTCTGACCTAAATTCTTACCGGCACAGATGGTTTCCTGCTCGGTTCCGTTGTCGTAGTTGACACAATTGTATCGAAGCCCAGGTTCTGGGCAGTGTACATCGGTGCGTTTGCCGAACACGGCGATCCCGAGCCCGGGATGATTCCTCAAAGGAGCAAGAGCGCAAAACCATAGCCAGCGATCACAGTCGGCGTACGACCTTGTTGTGGGTGTCTTCCTGAACCACCTCATCGACGCGGCTCTGGCAAGCGGAGAAGTAAACACGCCATGGCTCTCCGATTGTGTAACCTCTTCGCGCGTATCGGCCGTCGTTTCAGACTATCGACTCACACTCGATGGACGCGGTCATCAGAGCAGCGGAAGTCATCATTGCCCTGACCGAACAGGCATGCGCTGCGATGGCATCCTTAATCTGTTTGGGTTGAACGGATTGCTGATCTGAATCTTAATCGTGAGGGTCGACCCGGCGAGGGTGAGCTGTCTCTTTATTGCGTTCTCTCTTCTTTATGCCTTAGCCACTCAATAAACATCTGTTCCTTAGGCTTGTCATAGGCCATGAGCAAATGCCGGATGCTGCGCCCGCTGACAAAGTGGCAAACTTCCTCCGCTAGATTTTTAGCGTGATCTCCAGCCCGTTCCAGGGATTGCGTCATAAAGATCACCTGCAAGCTGGCATGATGCGCGACATTTTCCGGATTCTCGATATGACGCAAAAAGATAAGATTGCGCAACCGGTCCATCTCCGCATCGGCGCGGAGAACATCAATCGCCTTCTTCACATCTCGTTGAGAAAATGATAACCCGACATCCGCCAGCATCTTCTCTAAAACGGTGGCCATCTGTGTCAAGTCGCGCGCATCCTGCGAGTCCAGCCGGCCTCCCGCTGCCTGCGCGCTGGTCGCAAAACTAAGCAGCAGATCCCCTATGCGTTCCAGTCCAATCATTACCTTCATGCATGCCAGCAGTTGACGTGTTTCTGCCTCGGGCACTCGTGTAATGGTCGAAGTCACCCCCGAGTCCACTTCCAGGTCAATGGCATCGAGATCCTTTTCGCACTGCCGGATGGCGTTCAGTCGCGACATCGATCCCGTAGCAATCCCCTCAGCCGCAATGGACGCAGCCTCCCGCGCCAACTCACACGCTTCGACGGTGCGCCGCACCAGATCTGCATGCGAAGGCTCGGGCACCGGAGATTTGATCGCTGTACTCATACTTAAGGAGTCTACTTACTGCCGTCTCGCGACGCTGCTACAACTCAGCATCTCTGTGATTGGATGCCGCCTTCCCGCCGATCGAAGCCGGATCGATCACAGTGTGGCACACAATCCCCTCAAATCATAATTTCCTCCATCGAAAAATAGGTTACACCGAAGTGAATTTAACGAATTCGTCACAAAATACGTGGCGCAACCCAGTGCGGCATGCCGCCACCACATAACCCTCATCGGGAGAGCGCCAGGTGCGCTCACTCGTCCGCGACTTCCGCACCCGTCAGGACGAAAACGAAAGTCGAGCCATGATTGAGTTCGCTCTCGGCGCGTATCGTCCCGCCGTGCGCCAGAATGATGTGTTTCGCGATCGCCAGCCCTAATCCCGTGCCGCCTGATTCTCGCGACCGCGCCTTATCCACCCGGTAAAAACGTTCAAAAAGCCGAGGCAAATGTTCCGACGAAATCCCGGGGCCGAAATCGCGAACATAGAACTCGGCCCCAATCTCGACCGGACGAGCCCCCAGAACCACTCTTTTTCCCGGAGTCGCATACTTCAATGCATTCTCAATCAAATTCGAAAAAATCTGGTGTATCGCCTCGCGATCCGCATTCACCGCGCCCCCCAAAGCCGAGTTCTCCACCAGCAACTCCACCCCATGCGAGCGCGCCGTTTCGCGGAAGCTTTCAAAAGCATCCTGCAGCAACTCCTCTGGATTGATCGGCTGCATATCGAATCGATGCTCGCCCGATTCCACACGTGCCAAAGTCAGCAGATCCTCCGTAAGGCGCGACATCCGTGCCGCATTCTTACGGATGATTTCCAGAAAATCCCGCACATGATGATCTTCGATCGCGCTATCCAACAGAGTCTCCGTGTACCCTTGAATCGAGGTCAGCGGTGTGCGCAACTCGTGCGAGACGTTAGCAATAAAATCGCGCCGCGTTTTCTCCATGCGCTCGGTCTCGGTAAGATCGCGCAGAACAGCCACCGCCCCGCCCCCTGGCATCGGTGCCGCAGTAACATCGAAAGTCCGCCCGGAGGCGATAGTGTTCGATCGTGCCGAAGTCACCACCTGGTCGCGTGCCGCTTCCTGCACTGCCGCCAGAAAGTCCGGATCCCGCACGCTGTCGATCAAAGGCGCATTGAGCCGTGGAGCACGCAGCAATAGCCGATCCATGCCGCGATTCGCCCACTGCACTCGGCCATCGACATCCACCGCAATCACCGCGTCCTGCATGCTGTTCAGCAGCGTTTCCAGTTCACGCTGGCTCGTCTGCACGCGGGCAAAACTTTCTTCCACCCGATGCGTCGTCTTATCGAGAGCAGCCGCCACCTGGCCGATTTCATCAGTTGAAGTCGAGTTGATTCTCGCCGTTAGATCTCCACCTGCCACTCTCTCCGCAAACTCCACGATCCGTTGTAAACGCCAACCCACAAATTGAGCTGCGATCGCTGCCACCAGCAATGCGAAAACCGCGGCCGTGAGCGATCCCCACAGCAAAGCCTTTCCCAACGGCCGATCCGTAATTTCAATCTCGGGCAACGGATAGGCGAACCGCACCGCGCCTCCCGACACCGGCGCTGCCACATATAGGTAGGGAACGCCCAAAGTCTGGCTCTTGCGTTCATCCACGCCCAGATGGCCAGCTAGAGCAGCCACAAACTCTTTGCGCTCGCTCTGGTTCTCCATCGTGCCCGGATCCGCCTCGGAATCCGCCAGCACCTTGCCGGTCGGGTCGATCACCGTCGCGCGAGCGCCCGCAGCTTGACCTTCTTGCGCTGCGATATCAGCCACCCCATGCTGCCGGTCCGCATCCACGCGGTAAGCAAACATCGAAGTTTTCTGTTTGAGATTGCGCTCGATCTGATCGCGCAGTGTGTGTTGCCAGACTTCACGCACCGTCAACTGCAAAGTGATCGCCGTCACTCCAATCACCAGCAGAAACACAAACATCAACTTGACGAAGATGCGACTTCTCAACGCGCGACCTCGAAGCGGTATCCGGCCCCTCGTACCGTCCTCAAATAACGCGGATTCTCCGGATCGGGCTCAATCTTTTCCCGAATGCGCCGCACATAAACATCCACCGAGCGCGGAGTCACATACGCCGTATCGCGCCACACCGAGTCAAGCAACTGGTCGCGTGTGAAAACGCGTCCCGCATGCCGCATAAAATAATCCAGCAGCCGGAATTCAGTAGCCGTCGTCGGAACCTGCTTGCCCCGAACTGTCAACGTCATCGCACCCGGATCGATATGAATTTCATCAATCTTGGTCGGCAGCGGCGGCAGCGGACGCTCAAAGCGTCGCAGCACCGCCTTCACTCGAGCCACCAGTTCCCGCGGGCTAAAAGGCTTGGGGATGTAATCGTCCGCGCCCAACTCCAGCCCGAGCACGCGGTCCGCTTCTCCGCTCTTCGCCGTCAGAAAAATTACTGGAACTGGAGCCAGAGCAATCGATTGCCTGATCTGGCGACAAAGTTCGAGGCCATCTTTTCCCGGCACCATGATGTCGAGCAAAAATAGCGCCGGCCGTTGTCGTTCCGCATCGACCACCACCAGATTCCCAGTCGAATAGAGTCGCACATTAAATCCCGCCGCTTCCAGATGATGGCGAACCAGTCGCGAAATGTCGGGATCGTCTTCCACTACGTAGATCGTCGGTTTCACGCGACCATTGTAGCTGGGAACCATGTCAATTTGGATAACAAGGAAACTGGAAGAGACGGGTTTTCCGGATCGCAGAAGCCTTTCCGGGCACATCGAGCAAATCGACTTAACCTTGCTGTCCCTAATGCCTGTGCTGGTTAACGATTTCGCCGAACCGTCCAACTCAACGAAGCGCCATTCCCGCCTCAGCCGAGAAATCCATCGCCACAAACTCCTGCCGCAGAAATTTAGGAAACGCAGCCGCTGCAATCATGGCCGCATTATCGGTGGAAAGCGAACGCGATGGAAAGAACACCGGCAATCCTTCTCTGCCGGCATCCCGCTCAAACGCCGCCCGCAACTCCTGGTTCGCCGCCACTCCTCCGCTGACAAAAAGCGTGCGGACGTCATACTCTCGCGCCGCCGCCAGCGTTTTCGTAACCAGATCGTGAACCATCGTCCTCTGAAAAGAAGCCACAAGATCGAGCGTCTGCCGATCGCAAACCGCCAGCACTTCCTCTCCCGTGGGTTTTTCAATCGCAGCCAGCGCCCGCCGCCGAGTCTCAATTGCCGGCTTCAAATTCTGTGTCTCCACATAGCGCAAGACCGCCGTCTTAATCCCGCTGTATGAGAAATCAAAATGAGGGCCCTCATCGTCAAGCACGGCTCGCCCATCGCCCGTCGCCTTGTGATCCCGCCGGTCGGGATGTTTCATCTGCGCAATCTGAAATTTCACCGCGCTCGCATCGCCATGCGTTGCCAGCCGATCGATGATTGGTCCGCCTGGATAGCCCAGTCCCAACAGCTTCGCAACTTTGTCGAACGCCTCTCCAGCCGCATCGTCGCGGGTGTGTCCGATGTTCCGGTAAGTCCACAGATTTTGCTCCACCTGCGCCAGATAAAGATGCGTATGCCCACCGGAAACAACCAGCGCCAGCACGGGAAAATCAAACTCACCTTCGCCGGCAAGCCGCCGTTCCAGCAACACCGCGTGAATGTGTCCCTCCAGATGATTCACCGCAATCAGCGGCTTCTCCAGAGCAAATGCCAGCGCCTTCGCAAAGCTGATACCAACCAGCAAAGCCCCTGCCAGCCCCGGACCCTGCGTCACCGCGATCGCATCCACAGAATCGTACTTCTGTCCCGCCTCCGCCAAGGCTTGCCGCACCACCGGAACAATCGCCCGTAAATGCTCGCGCGAAGCCAACTCCGGCACGACTCCTCCGTAAGGCTCATGCATCGCAATCTGCGAAGCCACCACATTCGACAACACCTGCATTCCCGAACGCACTACCGCCGCGCCCGTCTCGTCGCAGGAGCTCTCAATACCGAGGATAGTCACGTCAGGCATAATGGGCTTACAGTGGGTTCAAGCCTCTAAGCTAAGTCTAGGCGATACAAATACTCTACCGATCACTGATGTCAAACTCCAAACAGCACGCCACCGAAATCGTCCGCACTCTCCGCGAATGTGGCCACCAGGCCTACTTCGCCGGAGGTTGCGTCCGCGATCTTCTTCTCGGCCGCGAACCTGCGGACTTTGACGTGGCTACCGATGCTACGCCGGGACAAGTCATGCACATCTTTCCGCAAACTTACGCGGTAGGCGAACAATTCGGGGTGGTGCTCGTCCCACCGCCGAAACGAGGACAGGGCGTTCCTGAAAGTCCGGACACCAACAACCATCCCGTAGAAGTTGCCACCTTCCGTTCCGACGTCGGCTATTCCGATGGCCGTCATCCTGACGAAGTCCGTTTCAGCGCCAACCCGCGCGAGGACGTCGAGCGCCGCGACTTCACCATCAACGGCATGATGCTCGATCCCGTCACCAACGAGATCCTGGATTTCGTCGGAGGGCGCGCCGATCTGCAAGCCGGAATCATCCGCGCCATCGGCGATCCCGAACGCCGTTTTACGGAAGACAAACTGCGCATGCTGCGTGCCGTGCGCTTCGCTGCCCGCTTCGAGTACCAGATAGATCCAGCAACTCTCGCCGCAATTCAAAAGCTCGCTCCGCAAATTCATCAGGTATCGTGCGAGCGCGTGCGCGAAGAGTTGACCAGAATGCTCACCGAAGGTCAGGCTGAGCGCGCGTTCGAATTGCTCGACACTACTGGACTTCTTCGCGAAGTGCTGCCCGAGATCGCCGCCATGAAAGGAGTCGAACAGCCGCCGCAATATCATCCCGAAGGCGATGTTTTCGTTCACACGTTGCTCCTGCTCGACAAACTTCCCGCCCGAGTTTCGAAAACGCTGGCCTGGGGAGCTCTGCTTCACGATGTCGGAAAACCGCCAACTTTCCGGATCGCGCCCGACCGTATCCGTTTCGATGGACACGTCGAAATTGGCGTGAAGATGGCCGCGGAAATCTGCCGCCGTCTGCGTTTCTCAAACTATGAAACCGATCGGATTCTGGCGCTGATCGACAATCACATGCGCTTCGGTCAGGTACAACTCATGAAGCAATCGACGCTGAAGAAGTTTTTACGCCTGCCCGATTTCGATGAGCACCTGGAATTGCATCGCCTCGACTGCCTCTCCAGCCACGGTCAACTCGGCGCCTACCAGTACGCGAGCGAACAGTTGCACTCCATGCCGCCCGAGACAATTCGTCCCGCTCCGCTCGTCACCGGCCGCGATCTGATCGAAGCCGGATATAAGCCCGGTCCGCGTTTCAAAGAGATTCTGACCGCAGCCGAAGACGCACAACTGGAAGGCAGGCTCACATCCCGGGAATCAGCGATGAACTATGTGCAAAAACAATTTCCCAACCCATAAGTTCGTTTCCGCCGAGGAGTGGGGGTACCCCCCCTACCCCCCTTTTTTTGGGTGTCTTTATAGCCTTTAGAATCAGCCGTTTATGGAAGGCCATTTCTAAATGCCTCAACTATAAGGACTTATATGGACATACCTCATTAATAAAGACTTAGCTCGCCTTTCCAGCCCATGATTTCCTTTTTGCGCACATCTCCACCAGACTCGCACTGTTTCGGTTGGGCGAATAGGACTGCGATCACATCAAGGTTGTGACAATAGAAACCTGGAACTAAGATGGCGCGCTACGGGAAGGCTATCTCAAAATCCTGATCAAATCTCGATCGTCAAATCTCGATCTCGGGGGGTTGAGGCAGGGCTTGCTTGTTGCCGGAAAATCCGTATGCTCGCGAAACACTCGTTGTCCGCTGCGTGTTTTTTTGCATCCAACCGTAGCTTGTAAAGGACAAAACACAAAAGGACAAGACACAAAAGGACAAGACACAAAAGGACAAGACACAAAAGGACAAGACACAAAAGGACAAAACACAAAAGGACAAAACACAAAAGGACAAAACATAAAAGGACAAAACATAAAAGGACAAAACATAAAAGGACAAAACATAAAAGGACAAAACATAAAAGGACAAAACATAAAAGGACAAAACAATGGACGAGAAAATCGTACAAGAGATACTCCACGAGTTGATCTCTTCTCTTGAAAACCTGGACACGCAGAGCAACGCCGTATTGCAATTCTTAAATGATAAAGGCATGGCCACCGACGAGGAACTTGCCCGCCACCTGGAACAGGCAGGAAACGCAAGTAGTGTCCGCTGGCGCGCCACGCGGGCCAGAATAGATTATTTAGTCGCGGGAGCGTTCAAATCCGCCGAGCAGGAGGCCAGCGCTCGGAAGGAGACTCCTCAGAATTCACAAAAAGAGAGTTCACAAAAAGAGACAAGACAAACACGGACTTCGGAAAACGAAACTTCGGAAAGCCAGACTTCGAAAAGCAAGACTGAGAAAGACCGGCCGATCAAAAACGAAACCACCGAATCCGCGCAGAAAACACAAAAACCGGAAGGCGATAAAGACAATGGCGCGAGCGGCCAACCCGTCAGCAAAAATAACAATGAAAACACTGGCACCGACCAAGCCGCGATCGCCGTAAGCTCAAACCCGAAGCAAAATCGAGACGAATCAAACGAAGGAGATCAGTTCGACAAACAGAACGGTGGCGAAAACATTACGCCTACCAAAAATCCAACCGAGAACGCAGCCTGAATCGCAGCGCTTATTCTTCGTTCCTATCCCGATCCTGCGAAGTAGTTTGCGCCTGATCGTCTTCGCCAGGAACGGCTTTTTGCAAGTCGATTTGAGGCAATCCAGCTTTCTTCAGGTTCTCATTCATTACCGGAACGTCTTTCGACTTAAGTTGTGCCCATGTAGATAACTGCTCTTGCAGCGCTTTATCCAATTCACCGAACATCGCAGACTGTTGCGTCGTCGGTGCGGCATCAGCGGTGTCGAGCGCGCTCACAAGAGTTTGGAAACCGCCGTTCAGCCGAGTCAGGCTGCGACCTTCAGGAGCGCTCAGGTAGCGAGCGCCTTCTTCGCCTTCAATCGCAGCGCCTTTTGTTTCAAGGTCAGCAGCAATTTTTGAAATCGCGGGATTCGCGGCTAGTGGTTTCAATTGCGCGCGCAGACTTCGCACCTGTTGCAAAGCTTTGTAGTCCTCTTGAAGCGCGGCAGCAATTTTCCGGTCGAGTTCAAATTGCCGTCGTAGATCCTCAGGCGAAGTTTTCACTCGCGGATCCATCTTCACTTCAAACGTCTGCGAGTAGCTCTTGCCGTTAACGGTCAGCACGGCTTTGTATCGCCCGGGCAAAACCGCAGCGCCTAACGGATAACGCGGAGTATCGCGATAGATCGCAGAAATGGGATATTCATGCTCCAGCACATCGGGTTCTGGATAATGCATATCCCAGATGAAGCGATGCATTCCAGCAGTCGCGGAAAGCACTCTCGCTGGACGAACCCAATACAAAGGGACATTCAGTAGTTTCGGATTCGCCGGTTCAGGTTTATCGGCGCTGGAAAAGTGACGGACGATTTGTCCTGACGCATCGACAATTTCGAGTGTGACTGCAGCAGAGGATTCCGCTTTCAGCCAGTAGTCGATCATCGCTCCGTCGGGAGGATTCTCTCCCGCAGGTTCCTCGGGGGGCAAAGGCGTATCGGTATTGTTGTTGCGCCGGATGCGATAGGCTAACTGCGGCGCGAAAAGATGCGCCGATTCGTTGACGATATCGCCATTGACCTGCCGCAGTGATGTGATGTTATCCAGGATCCAGAAGGAGCGTCCGTGGGTGCCTACTACTACATCGTCATGGTGAACGACTAGATCGCGGATTGAACTTGGCGGCAGATTCATTTTCAGCGATTGCCAATGATCGCCGTCGTCCCACGAGACGTAGACACTGCGTTCGGTGCCAGCGAAAAGAAGTCCCTTGCGCTCGGGATCTTCGCGCACCGTGTTGACGGGTTCGTTGTCAGGCAAGCCAACGACGATCTTCTGCCACGTTTTCCCGCCGTCGTGCGTGCGGTAGATATAAGGATGCAGATCATCCAACCGGAACCGATTCACGGCGGCGTATGCAGTTGCGGTATCGAAATGCGATGCGTCCATCTGCGCGAGTTTGCTCCACGGAGTCAACTCAGCAGGCGTCACGTTTTTCCAGTTCTTGCCGCCGTCGTGCGTTACCTGAATCACGCCATCGTCGGTGCCAGCCCAGATTAGGTTCGTATCCTTCGGCGACGGAGCGACCGAATAGATCACGCCGCGATGTTTTCCCTTCGCGGGATCGTCTTCGACAAACGGCCCAAGCGTCGCAGGAACACCGGGATCTTCGCGAGTAAGGTCAGGGCTAATGATCTGCCAACTGACGCCGCCGTCGCGCGTGGAGAAGAGCACGTTCGATCCGAGGTACAAAACGTGAGGATCGGCGGCCGAGAAAATCAGCGGCGCGGTGCGATTAAAGCGATATTGCCCGGTCCGCAGAACTACCGGCGAAACGTCACGCGTCTGTCCCGTATTGCGGTCGAACACCGTGACTTTGCCGCCATAGATCAAATTGGGGTGCAATGGATCGGGCGCAACATAGCCGTATTCTTCCACTCCTACCGTTGTCCAGTCGCGAAAAGTAATTTCGCCAAAGTCGCTGCGGCTCGCGGTGCCGATCGATCCGCTTTCCT
>Ga0209006_10001324_pt1 | contig 22473 bp, 23 predicted proteins | sample JacPin_JW_Ref_O2_FD_188567 | JGI IMG/M metagenome (GOLD analysis project Ga0209006, IMG submission 188567) | Forest soil microbial communities from Algoma, Ontario, Canada - Jack Pine, Ontario site 1_JW_Ref_O2 (SPAdes) (version 2) | ecosystem: Environmental > Terrestrial > Soil > Boreal... | reverse complement strand
GACCTGTCCGACGAGGAGCGCGAGCTACTCTTCGAGACATTTCGGGTATGGCAGGAGAACGACGCATCGGTGAGCGCCGCCGCTGAACGACTGTTTTGCCACCCCAACACCGTGCGCCACCGCTTACGCCGGATCGAGAAGCGCACCGACCGATCCCTCTCGCGTCCACGCGATCTCGCCGAATTATGCTTGGCGTTCGAAGTGTATCGCCGGCTTATGTAGCGGGAATCGGTTATTCCGGGTTATTCCGGGTTATTCGATGCCCTCAAGTTTCGTCAGTTCATCGTCAAACCACGCACTCGCGTAGCGGATCTCGTTGCGCACTTTGTTACTCTCCGGCCGCAGTTGCAACCTCTCAACGATCTCTTCAGCCACGTGACGAGGATGATCGGATAGCCCTTTCGCTCGGCAACCGCAGGCAACGCCCGGAGGGTCTGCGCGATCAACTTCGCGGTGCTGCTCGATGATTCGGCGGATCCGCTCGACGAGATCAGTCATTGTCAATGACGTCGACGACCGCGCCCCACGGAGACCTGACGAACTCTTCACCAAGGTGGTCCTCGGCAGCGTCGGGGTCTGGTTCGGTGGGCTCATCGAGTGTGACTCGGTAAACGGAGAAATCAGGGTGTCTCGCGGCGATCGCGCGCGCTATGTCAAGGCGGGTCGTCGCGTATGTGTATTCCTTGTTACCGAGCACGTCAAGCGTGCGGGTGGTGGCGTCTCCTGGGTTTAGGCCCTGCACATCAGCCCGGTAGTAGGCGGTGTCATCGCTCATCTGGTCGGCCCCTCCGTCCGTTCTCTTTGCGCTCAGCCGGCGGCACAGCTTGTGAGGCTAGCCGTCCCCGCGCCGCTTGTCGCGGATCTCGTGCCACTTCTCGGACGCTTCGTCCCGCACGGTCTCAGCCCTGTTCTCGACATGACCGGCAGCTTCGGAGGCTTTGTCTTTCGCGTTGGCGACTTCCGAGGCCAGATCGTCGCGGGTCTTCTGCCAGGCAGCTGTGGTCTTTTCCTTTGCCGCCTGCACTTTGCCGGAGATCTTTTCGAACTGCGCGTTCCGGTCAGCCTCTGCCATCAGAAGTTCCTTCCTCGTGGCCTCATTCGGCTCCTTTGGCCGCTTCTCCCAATCGTCATGCGCTCGTGTCCGCCCGTCACTATTGCCGCGGACAACGCATGTGGGCTGCGACTAGCGGCGGCGACAACGCGACGTTCAATGAGGTTCAGAGCGAACGTAGCCCCGGTCCCACGACGTCGACTTGCAGTAGTAGGGGTCCTGTGTCCCGTGGGGTGAACGGCGCAGGCCGCCGGGATGTCACGCGAGGGCGTCGGGGTCGAAGGGGCGTCCCTCGAGGGCGGCGAAGACGCGCAGCGGATCCAGGTAGTCACGCCACTCGGTGACTTTGCGGCCCTTGATGACAACCACGGAGACGTACCTGTTGCCGTAGGGGTAACCGGTGGCGACGATCCTGCCCTCGGAGGAGTATTCGAGCACGACCGTAGATGTTGACGGTGAATGGTGTGTCCGCAGGTCGTAGCAGCGGTCAAGGAAAAACACCGACCCGTAGCCGCGGTAGAGCTCGATGAGATTGTCGCGGTCGACGATGTGGCGCGGGTAGTCAGGCACTGTGATGACGAAATCGAAGGCGACGTCGTGGGCCAGCATGTCGAAGAAGTGCTCACCGTCCACGAATGGCGCAAGGCCTTCCTCGATAATCCGAAAGAACGGATCCAGTGCACGGAAGTCGTCCATGTTCTCGATCACTTGATACCTCCCGGGAATCGCTGGTAGCAGATGGTTTTGGGACGCCGCTACGCGGCGAACGCCCTTGTCGCGGACGGATGGCCCGGTGGTGTGTCAATGGATGCGGCATCGACGCCACGAGGGCACATAACCGCAGGGGCGTCACGCGACGATGGTCCGCAGCGCTGCGGTGTTCCGCGGAAATCATCACTTGCGGAGTGTCCCGCATCGGTCGGTCGCCGGCCAGGTGATGGGACCACCGTTTTGCCATCGGTGTGTGGCCCGTTGTTTTGGCGAGAGGTTATTTTGTGACACCTATTTCGGACAGCGCGAGCCGCAGTGCTCGTAATGCGTAGTGCAGCCTCGACTTCACGGTTCCATCGGCAATCCCGAGGTCGGCGGCGATCTGTGTCGTCGTCCACCCCTGAAAGTACGAGCGCTGAATCACGGCGCGGTGTGCCGGGGTCAGCCGCGCCAGCGCTTCGCCGATCAACAGCCGGTCCAGCGCGGCATTCACCTCGTCTGGGCAAGCGCGCTCAGGTGCACCCGGGCCGTCCAGCGTGCTCACCTCACGGCGGAACCGTGGGCAGCGACTGTCGTCGATGATGATGTTCCGGGCGACGGTGAACAGCCACGACCGTGCCGACCGCTCGGTGTCGAGAACAACCTCGGGGTGCTGCCATGCGCGCAGCAGTGTCTCCTGCACCACATCCTGAGCGCGGGCCGGGTCACCGGTCAACCGCCAGGCATAACGCCACAAAGCGGCTGCGTGCTCGTCATGGAGTTCCTTGACCGGGGTGGCGACGTCGCTGGCAATAACGGCTGTTTCGGGCCTCGTCATGTCCTCTACTCATTCTGATGTGTTGGTAACACCGCCCTGTCAGCAAAACCGGCTGCGACAGTGCAGCATTTGCCGTACAGCATCAGCGTTTGGCAACTGCGCCCGCTGGACGGATACGCCGCGGGGCATTTGGCCAGACAGCCAGGAGGTGGCGATTCCTCACACCCACAATGGCACTACCGAGGACCCAAGTGCAGGTAGCCCCAACGCTAGTAGTGGCGCTACCAGTGTCGATCTCGGCGTGTCCCGAGCAGCCTGGATATGCCGTTGATCAGGCCAAATGGCTCCAAATAGCGCCGAGAACCAGGCACCGATTCCCGCTAGCCGGGGGGTGACGATGGGTGACAGCAGGGGCGACAAGTTCTGGCAGACGGGCAATCGTCGACACAGCGACGGAAAACCAGCAAGTGGGTTCCCACACAGCTCTGACCACTGAGCAAGGACACATGACACCGAGCTCGCCCGAGATCGCCCGCTGAGGCGCAACAGTGGAGCACAACGCCGCCATCATGGGACAGTTCCTCACAACGCGCCGGCGCCACCTGGTGCGCGCCGACCTCGGCGTGCCCCCCATCACTGGACGGACAACTCGCGGGCTGCGTCGTGAAGAGGTGGCCTACTTGGCCGGTGTCAGTGTCACCTGGTACACGTGGCTCGAACAGGGACGCGACGCGACCCCGTCTCGGCAGGTACTCGATTCGCTCGCGCGGACCCTGCGGTTGTCGCACGCGGAACATGTCTACCTCTTGTCGCTGGGCGGGTACAGCGCGCCCCGGCCCGCCGAAGACCCGAGTCCCGGCACCGCCCCTGCTCACGTGCAGCGCCTGCTCGACGCCCTCGCGGACTACCCGGCGTTGGCGATCGCCGCAGACTGGACCATATTGGCATGGAATGCCATGTACGCGGCGCTGTACCCGAACGTGACAACCGTCGCCGCCGCCGACCGCAACTTCCTCTGGCTGCTTTTCACCGATCCCCACCTGCGCACGGCGATACCGGACTGGGAATTCACCGCCGTATACAACGTCGCGTCATTTCGGGCCGAGGCCGGTAGCCGGCTGAGCGAGCCGCCCTTCTCCGACCTTGTCGGTCGGCTTCTGCAGACCAGCGAGGCGTTCCGGGCCGCCTGGGAAAGCTACGACATCGAAGCACTGCCCTCACGCGAGCGCCTTTTCCGCCACCCCGACGTCGGCGACCTTCACATGGAGCAACACAGCCTGACGCCCTCGGACAACCCCGGTGTGCACCTCGTGATCTTCACTCCCACGCCGGGGACCGATACCGCCAAGCGGCTACGTCGCCTTCTCGACATGCATCTCGCGGGTGCGCAAAGTCAACCAAGTGCAGACATCTCCGTAACCGGTTGAGGGTCGCGATTCGCCCTATGATCGGTGTGGTTGGAGGCTGCGATGACCGCATTAGCTCAGTTGCCTTTTGAGCAGAAGCATCCCCTTGCAATTGCGCCCGGATTGCGCGCGCTGTGGTCCCTGGGTCCGATCCACCGGGTCCGCACACCTGTGGGCGACGACGCCTGGATGGTCACCGGCCACCCACTTGTACGCCAGCTGATGGACGACGATCGGCTGGGCCGTTCACATCCCGAACCCGACGCCGCTGCACGGTCCGGGGATTCGGCATTGTTCGGCGGACCCCTCGGCGAGTTCGAGACCGAAGCGGCCGACCACGCCCGGATGCGCGCGCTACTGCAGCCGCATTTCACGCCCAAACACATGCGGTCACTGGCGCCCAAGGTGGATGCGCTCATCGCCGGGCGGCTGGATGCATTGGAGGAGCACGGGCCCCCCGCGGATCTGCACACTGAAGTGGCACTGCCGGTTCCGATCCTGGTCATCTGCGATCTGCTCGGCGTGCCCTACGCCGATCGTGACCAATTCCGCGGATTGGTCGACGATGCGGGATGTGTCAACGATCGGGCTCGCTCCGAACACGGACTGGCCGAGCTGTTCGGCTACGGCATGAGGCTGGTCGAGCGCAAACGCGCCCAGCCCGACGACGACGTGATATCGCGGCTGTGCGCAACCGAGGGGATGGGTGACCTCGAAGCCGCTACGTTGTCGATGCAACTGCTCTTCGCCGGACACGAGACCACAGTCGTGGCGATCGGGCTGGGCACACTGCTGCTGTTGACGAACCGCGATCAGTGGCAAGCACTTTGGGACGATCCCGCGTTGATTCCGCACGCGGTCGAGGAGCTGCTCCGCGCCTCACCTCCCGGCGGCCTCGGCATCCCCCGCTATGCGCGCACCGACCTGGACGTCGCGGGCGTCACGATCCGGGCGGGAGATCTGGTGCTGCTGGACATCGGATCGGCCAACCACGACCCGGCGGCGTTTGAAAATCCCGACCACCTCGACGTCAGCCGCAAGGAGACCGTCCACGTCACGTTCGGCTACGGGCCGCGGTATTGCCTGGGTGCCGCCCTGGCGCGGATGGAACTGAAAGCTGTTTTCGCTCAGCTCATCCCACGATTCCCGACAATGCGGCTGGCCGTCGATCCGGCAACGCTGGCGGTGCGGTCCGATGCGTTGGCGAACGGCCTGGTCGGACTACCCGTGTCGTGGTGAGTTCAGTGCCGCATTCAGCTCTGCAGTCAGCTCGGCGGCACGATCTCATGCTCGCGGACATAGAACATCGACGAGTTGGGCAGATCGATGAACCTGCGTTCGTCTTCGAGCAACGCCCTGCCGGCTGCTCGACCTTGTGGCGCACTGGAAGCCTCGAGGAGGTCTTCGACGCTGTCCCAATAGACTTCGGCGACACCGTCAAACGCCTGCACCTGGCAACCGCGGGCTTCGATCGCCGGATCGGTGCGTGGGTCGGAGAACGTATGACCCTGGGTGTAGCGGCGAATCCGCAAGGCCTCCGCGTGCGATCGCACGAGCGGTCCGTGGGTTTCCAGCCAGTGCCGGTAGAACTCGTCTGACGACAGCGTCGGCAGACGCCTCAGACAGAAGACGATCTTTATCACTGGGCTCCTTTAGATCACCGGGGGCTCCTTCAGCCCCGCAGCCACTGGGGGCCCGAGTAACCCTCCCACGGGTTGTAGTCCGCGAGGAGTTCTTCCTGCGGCGGCCGTTGGTCCTCCGGCACGTGCTGCAGGTTGATCCTGATCCGGTACCAGATCGAGCTCGGCCCCCGCATCCCGTCGACCAGCACGTCGGCGGCCTCGAGCTTGCCGGCGGCCTCGGGGTGTCGGCCGCGCCAGGTGTCCAGCGCCGCCATCGCCTCGTCCTTCGTCTTCGTGCGGGCGACCTCGATCAGCGGCATCGCCGACTGCCTTCGGCCCGCGTTGCTCGCGCCCTTCGGTGCTTTCTGCTCTTCGCCCGAGCGGCTCATCGCCGGCTTCTCCGCGGGCCCGAGCCGCTCCGCCAACTCGAGCAGCGCCTCCAGCGAGCCCGCGGCGTCGTCCATCCCCGCCCAGGGATCGCCGAGTTCGGCGAACCGCTGCGGGACCGTGTCCACGGTCAACGCCTCGGGTCGGCAGTCAGCGACCTCATCCCAGTACAAGGGTGTCGACACCCGCGCGTCCGGGGTTGCGCGTACCGAGTACGCCGAGGCCGTCGTCCGGTCCTTCGCGTTCTGGTTGAAGTCGACGAAAACGCCGTGGCGTTCCTCCTTCCACCAACGGCTGGTGGCCAGGTCCGGAGCGCGCCGCTCCACCTCCCGGGCGACGGTTTCCCCGGCGAGCCGGACCTGTCGATACGGCCACCGCGGCGCGATGCGCGCATAGATATGGAAGCCACGCGAACCGGACGTCTTGGGCCAGCCGATCAGCCCGTGGTCGGCCAGCACATCGCGGACCACCAGCGCGACGTCGACGATTTGCTGCCACGCCACGCCGGGCACCGGATCGAGGTCGATGCGCAGCTCGTCGGGATGGTCCAAGTCGCCGGCCCGCACCGGATGCGGGTTGAGGTCGATGCAGCCAAGATTGATCGCCCACGCCAGTCCGGCGGCGTCGTGAAGCACCGCCTCCTTGGCCGATGTGCCCGACGCATACCGCAGCTCGGCGACGTCGATCCAGTCGGGCCGCTTCTCGGGCGCGCGCTTCTGGAAGATCGCCTCCTGCGACAGGCCCTTGACGAACCGCTTGAGGATCATCGGACGGTCGGCGACACCGCGCAGCGCCCCGTCGGCCACCGCCAGGTAGTAGCGGATCAGATCGAGCTTGGTGCGGGCGGGGTGGGGGTCCACCGCGGGAAAGACGACCTTGTCGGGATGGGTGACGGCGACCTGCCGGCCGGCCACCTCCAACGACATCGGGCCGGCCACAGCCCCATCCTAGGTTCTGTGACACTGTGAGACCGCGGTCACATAAGGTGGGGCCATGCCCTCGCTGAACCCCGTTGAGCTGGTAACACAGGCCGCCGCAAAGGCCAGACAGTACGCCGACCGCGGCGCAAACGAACTCCATTACGTCCGGAAAATGTTCGAGGCCGGCGCGCTGAAGCTCGAGTCACCGCAGGCCGTCGCCGCGATGGCCGCCGATATCGCGCGGTGGGGGGAAATCGGGATGATCCCGGCGGCCAATGCCCGCCGCACGCCGCACCGCGTGGCGGTCATCGACGACGAGGGCGCGATGACGTTCCGGGAACTCGACGACAGCGTCAACGCGGTCGCCAACTGCATGGTCGCGATGGGCGTCGAGGGCGGCAACGGCGTCGCGATCCTGGCCCGAAACCACCGCTGGTTCGTCATCGCGAACTACGCGGCCGCCCGTGTCGGCGCGCGCATCGTGTTGCTGAACACCGAATTCTCCGGACCGCAGATCGCGGATGTCTCCGACCGAGAGGGCGCGAGGCTGCTGATCTACGACGATGAGTACGCCGAATCGGTGTCGCAGGCGAATTTCGAACTGGGCAGACTCCGTGCGCTCGGCACGAACCCCGACGCAGGGGGTTCGTCCGGCGCCACCGACGAGACGCTGGCCGAAGTGATCGCGCGCAGCAGCAGGGAGCCCGCACCCAAGCCGACGAGGCACTCCTCGCTGGTGATCCTCACCAGCGGCACGACCGGTACACCGAAGGGCGCCACCCGTCATGCGCCGCCGACGCTGGCCCCGATCGGCGGCATCCTGTCTGCTGTGCCGTTCAAGTCCGGCGAGGTGACGTCGCTGCCGTCGCCGATGTTCCACGCACTCGGCTACCTGCACGGGACGATAGCGATGACGCTGGGTTCCACGCTGCTGCTGCGCCGTAGATTCCGACCCCTCACCGTGGTCGACGACATCGAAAAGTACGGGGCCACCGCACTTGTCGTGGTGCCGGTGATGCTGTCGCGGATCCTCGACGCGCTCGACAGTGCTGATCGCAGCTACGACTTGTCGACACTGCGGATCGTGTTCGTATCGGGATCGCAGTTGGGCGCGGAGCTGGCGACCCGGGCGACAAAGCGGCTGGGGCCGGTGATCTACAACCTGTACGGCTCCACCGAGGTCGCGTTCGCGACGATCGCCCGCCCTGCCGACCTGGAGATCAATCCGGCGACGGTCGGTCCAATCGTCAAGGGCGCCAAGGTGAAGATCCTCGACGAGCAGGGTAACGAGCTGCCGCAGGGACAGGTGGGCCGCATCTTCGTCGGCAACGCGATGCCGTTCGAGGGCTACACCGGCGGCGGCGGCAAGCAGATCATTGACGGGCTGCTGTCCTCGGGCGACCTCGGCTATTTTGACGACAACGGGCTGCTCTACGTCAGCGGCCGCGATGACGAAATGATCGTCTCCGGTGGGGAAAACGTGTTCCCGGCCGAGGTCGAGGACCTGATAAGCGGCCACCCGGACGTCGTCGAAGCGACCGCGCTCGGCGTCGACGACCAGGAGTTCGGCGCCCGGCTGCGCGCTTTCGTTGTGAAGCAGAAAGATTCGAGCGTCGATGAGGACGCGATCAAGGTCTACGTGCGCGAGCATCTTGCCCGGTACAAGGTGCCGCGCGAGGTGATCTTCCTCGACGAGTTGCCACGCAACCCGACCGGCAAGATCCTCAAGCGTGAACTGCGCAAGATCGACTGAGAGCTTCGCAGCTGTTCGGCGCGAATCGATCTACGGGTCGCGTGGGAGGCCAAGCAGGCGCTCGGCGATGATGTTCAGCTGTACCTCTGAGGTGCCGCCGTAGATCGTCGTCGCCCGGCTGGCCAACAGCCGGTCTGCCCACTTGCCCTGCTCCGAGCCGGGATCGCCGATCGCGCCGTCGACGCCGAACGACGACACCCCGAACTCGGCGTAGCCCTGAGCGGTTCGCATCGACAGCAGCTTGGACACCGCCGCGGCCGGCATCGCGTCGAAGCCGGCGAGCGTGAGCAACGTAGACCGCAGGTTGAGCACCTTGGCAGCGTGCCCCTCGGCAATGAGCCGGCCCGCGCGGTTCTGCGCGATCTGGTCGAATTGGCCCTCGCGCAGGAACTGGACCAGGTCGTCGAGGTTGGCCAGGAAGGGCGCCTCGCTGCTGCCGATCGACACCCGCTCGGCGGCCAGCGTGGTGCGGCTGACCTCCCAGCCGCGGTCGACCTCGCCGAGTACCAGATCGTCGGGCACGAAGACGTCGTCGATGAACACGGTGTTGAACATCTCATTGCCGGTGAGCTCACGCAGCGGCCGCACGTCGATTCCCTCGCTCTTCATGTCGAGCAGGAAGTACGTGATGCCGTTGTGTTTTGGAGCGCTCGGCTCCGTTCTCGCCAGCAGCATGCCCCAATGCGCGAACTGAGCGGCCGTGGTCCAGATCTTCTGGCCGGTGATCCGCCAGCCGCCGTCGACCTTGGTCGCCTTGGTGGTCAGGCCGGCCAGGTCCGAGCCCGCGCCCGGCTCGGAAAACAGCTGGCACCAGATCATTTCGCCGCGGAACGTCGGCGGCAGGAAACGTTGCTTCTGCTCATCGGTACCGAACGCGACGACCGACGGCACCAGCCACGTCGCGATACCCAGGGTCGGTCGTCGCACCTGTCCGGCGGCGAACTCCTGCTGGATGATGATCTGCTCGATCGGGGACGCCGACCGGCCCCACGGCTTGGGCAGATGCGGCGACACCCAACCGCCCTCGGCAATTGCGGTGGTCCGTTCTTCGCGCGGAAGCGCCTTCAGCGCAGCAACTTCCGCACGGATCTGGCCGCGAAGCTTCTCGGTCTCGGGGTCCAGGTCGATGTCGACCTTGCGCATCCCGGTGCTAGTCGCCGTGTCGACGACGAGCTGCGGGTAGTCGGTGGCGCGACCGAATGCCGCGACGATCCCAAGTGCCCGACGGTAGTAGACGTTGGTGTCGTGCTCCCAGGTGTAACCGATGCCGCCGTGCACCTGGATGCAATCCTGCGTGCACCGCTGCGCGGCGGCCGGGGCCAGGGTCGCGGCGACAGCAGCCGCGAATTCCGCTGCGGCTTCCCCGTTTTCCGGGTTCTCGTCGACCGCGCGGGCGGCGTCCCAGACCGCGGCGACGGCCCGCTCGGTGTCAGCGGCCATCTCCGCGCACTTGTGCTTGATGCCCTGGAACTGCCCGATCGGCCTGCCGAACTGCTCGCGGATCTTCGCATACGCCGCGGCGGTGTCGGTGGCCCAGCGGGCGATCCCGACGGCCTCGGCCGACAACAGGGTGGTCACCAATGCGCGCGCGGACGCCACGTTGAGGTTGCTCAAGACGCGGTCGGCCGGGACCTCGACGGCGTTGGCGCGCACATGCGCGATCGGCCGCAGCGGGTCGACGCTCTTGACGGGCACGATCTCGAGGGCATCGGCGTCGATCACCACCCACTCGGTGCCGCTGGTCTCCGGGTCCAGCCCGGCAACCGGCAGCACCAACAGCGACGCCTGTGCCGCGGCGGGCACCGAGCGCGCCTCCCCGCGGACCACCAGCGTGTCGCCGTGGGCGGTCGCCGTAAGGGCGGACTCCAGTGCGTAGGCGGCGATCGTCGCCCCCGACGCCATGTCGCCGAGCACCTTTGCCTGCGAGTCGTGGGCCGCGATCAGCGCGCCGGCGATCGCCGACGGCACGAACGGCCCGGGCACCGCGCCACGGCCGAACTCGGCGATCACCACGGCCAGCTCGAGGATTCCGAAGCCTTGCCCGCCAACCGCCTCGGCCAGGTGAACGCCGTGCAGGCCCTGCTCGGCGGCCGCCTTCCAATACGGCGGCGGGTTCGGGATCGGCGTCTCCAGTGCCTCGTGCAGCACTTCCGACGGGGCGACCCGTTCCACCAGGGCGCGGACCGAATCAGCGAGGTCTTGGTGCTCGGATGTGATCGCGATAGGCATGACGTCGTTGCCTTCCTCAAATAACCGGTCGGTTGGGAACGAGGTTACCCGTTGACGACGTTCGCCAACTCACGGCCATCCCGCAGCCGGGCGCAGTTGTCGACGGCCACGGTCAGATACCGCCGCATCGTGTCGGCCGTGTACCACGTGACGTGCGGAGTGACCACCACGTTGTCCAGCCTCAGCAGCGGGTTGTCGGCAGGCACCGGCTCCACCGCGAACACGTCCAGACCGGCGGCGGCCAACTGTCCGCTGCGCAGCGCCTCGACCAGCGCGAGTTCGTCGATGATCGGCCCTCGTGAGGTGTTCACCAGGACCGCATCCTCTTTCATCGTCGCCAGCGCGTCGCCGTCGAGCAGTCGGGTCGTCGCATCGGTCAGCGGCAGGTGCAGCGAAACGATGTCACTGTCGGCCAGCAATCTCGGAAGCGGACGCCAGCTTTCGGTGCCGTCGTCGCGGGTGCTCGTGTGCAGCACGTCGGCGCCCATCGCCGCGACGATCGTCTCGACCCGCCGCGCGATGTTGCCGTAGCCCACCAGCCCGACCGTGCAGCTGCCGATGTCGCGCACGGTTTCTCCGAGCGACGGATCGGTCGGCCATCCTTCGCCTGACCGAGTCAAGCGGTCCAGCTCGACGAGCCTGCGCAGCGCGGCCAGCATCAGCAGCACCGTGCCCTCGGCGACCGATGGCGCGTTCGCGCCGGGCATGTTGGCCACCGCGATGCCGAGTGACGTCGCGGCGGCCACGTCGATCGTGTTGACGCCCGCGCCGAGCTTGTGCACCAGCCGCAGCCGCCGTGCTCGCCGCAGATCCGATGCGGACAGTGGCCGCAGCACGTGCCAGATCACCTCGGCGTCGGGCAGTTCGGTGTAGAAGGTGTCGTCGTCGTCCTCGCCGCAGTACCCAATGTCGAGCCAATCACTGTACGGGGCGAGAAATTTCAATACCTTCTCACCGGGAACGAAGTGGGCGAGGACTCGGACCGATGAGCGCTTGCGCGAAGAGGAGACGGTTTCCGATGAGGACTTGGGCGAAGGGGAGACGGTCACCGCCACCGTTTGGCGATCCACCTGGCGATGGTATCCGCCTGCCCGCTGCGCGCCCCGGGCGTGGTGAAGTAGTGGTCGGTGTCGATCGACATCAAGGTCTTGTCGGTGCTGGCCAGCGCGTCGAAGATGCGACGCGCGTCCGACGGGAACACTCCCGTGTCCTGCTCGGCATTGATCAGCAGTGCCGGGCAGTCGACCCGCCCGAGATGCGGCTCGGCGCGGGTCTGCGCATGGCGCAGGCTCCACATGCCCAACCAGTTGCGCAGCGTGCACGCCGCGGCGATGCCGTGCGACGACCGATTGGCCTTCACCGGTCGGCCCGCGTAGCACATGTTCGGCGGTCGCTTTGTCGGCTCCAGCGTCGAATCCACCATCCGCGGGTCGGCCCAGGTTCGCATCACCGTGAACGGCCGGTCGGAAAACCCCGCGGCGCTAACGCGTTTCATCTCGGCTTCCACCCAGTCGGTGATCGCATGGTTTCGCGCCACCTGCGCCGCGCGATACCTCTCGACAAACTCCGGCGAGAAGGGCGGTCCATTGCGTTCGTCGAAAATGTCGAGGTCCGCATCCGTCGCCAGCGGGTCGTTCTCGTCGACGACGGCGGCGTCCATCCAGGCGGTGAGCACGTCGGGCCGCCCGGGGTGCGCCGCGCTCGCGATGTACCCGTCGGCGAGTGGCAGCTCGTTGAGTCCAGCCGCGGGTCGCATGCCCGCAAGTGGCGTCACGTTCGGCTCCTTGGCCTGCGACTGGTAGGCCGCCATCAACGAGCCGCCACCGGAGTTACCAAGCAGCACAATGGTTTCCACACCCTGAATTTCACGCAGCCAGCGCAAGCCGACCCCGATGTCCACCAACGCGTGATCCAGCAGAAAGCTGCTCTCAAAACCCCGGAAGCGGGTGTTCCAGCCAAGGAAGCCGATGCCGCGGGTGGCGATGTAGTCGGCGAGGTAGTGCTCCGAGAAGTCGATCTGATAGTGGGTGGCGATCATCGCCACTTTCGGCCTGCGGCCGACCCCGCGGTGGTAGACGCCCTGGCACGGATGACCACCCGCACCCGCACGGCGGGCGGTCGGTGACGGCAACCCGACGAACTCGTGGACCACACCCGGCGTCTGCGGCATGTCAGGCGACCTCCCCGCGGGTGTTGCACGCATCGTCGTCGGTATCGTCGGGTTCCCGTCCCGACAGTTGCATGCAGCAAAACTGATTGAACATCGACACGGCGGCCGGCGCCAGTGGACGGGGTCGTCGTCGGGACAATATCCCTCAGGCCGGGCGCGTTCGGTTAGATTCAGATTCGGTGCCCGAGAAGTGCCGGAGGGGACGCGAGATGATCAAGCCAGACAACGCCAACAGCGAGTTCGCGCTCAGCGGGATTAACCACGTCGCGCTGGTCTGCTCCGACATGGCGCGCACGGTCGACTTCTACAGCAATACCCTCGGGATGCCGCTGATCAAGGCGCTCGACCTGCCCGGCGGGGTGGGTCAGCACTTCTTCTTCGATGCCGGCAACGGTGACTGCGTCGCGTTCTTCTGGTTCTGCGACGCCCCCGACGCGGTGCCCGGAGTCTCGGCGCCCCGCCACATTCCGGGCATCGGCGACATCGTCAGCGCGGTCAGCTCGATGAACCACCTGTCGTTTCACGTGCCGGCCGAGAAGTTCGACGAATACCGCCGGAAGCTGAAGGACAAGGGCGTGCGGGTCGGCCCGGTGCTCAACCACGACGAGAGTGAGGCGCAGGTCGCGGCCGAGCTACACCCGGGTGTCTACGTGCGGTCGTTCTACTTCCACGACCCCGACGGCATCACGCTCGAATTCGCTTGCTGGGTTAAGGAATTCGGTGACACTGACATCGGCGCTGAGCCGAGGACCGCCGCGGACCGTCGGCCGCGGGCGCCGGTGGGCTGGTAGCGCCGGCACGGGACCCCATCATGAACGACGACATTGTTTCCGACGCCTCGATCGCCGCGATGTCGCCGGCCGAGCGCCGTGAGCTGATCCAGCGGCTGGAACGGCCGCTCGACGAACCGCTGTCGAGGTTCGAACGGGTTCGCCGGATTCGTCTGGTGCTGATGGTCGGCGCGATCGTCTGGCTGATTCCGTGGATCGCCTACCTCGCGGTGATGCTGCCGGACCGATACGTCAGCTACAACTGGACGGCGACCTGGGTGGGCTTCGACGTTCTGCTGCTGATGTTCATGGTCGCGACGGTGGTACTCGGCCTGTTGCGGCGCCAGCTGTTGATCCTCTCGGCGTTCACCACCGGCGTGCTGCTGACCTGCGACGCCTGGTTCGACGTCATGACCGCTGCGCCGGCGGACCGGTGGCCGTCGATTCTGACCGCCGTGCTCGTCGAGGTGCCGTTGGCGGTCCTGCTCATCACCGGCGCACTGCGCATCGTGCGGTTGACGCAGACGCGGCTGTGGCTGCTGGACCCGCACACTCCGCTATGGCAGGTGCCGTTGCAGCTGTGATCGCGATTACCTGCGATACGCCGCCGGGTCGGCGAGGTGATCGAGCAGCGACGCCAGGTGGTCGATCAACTCGTCGGCCGTCATGGCGATCCGGCCGCCCAGCCACGCGCTGACCGCCTGCCCCACGCCTCCGACCGTGAAATAAGCGGTTGCCTGGGTGTGCTCGTCCTCGGGGACTCGCAGGGTCTGGCAGACGTACTGCACCAACATCATCGCCAGCAGCGTGGTCGACTCGTCCCGTTTGCGGACCACCACCGAGTCGGCGAGTTCGGCGCTGAACAACAGCCGGCCCACCCGCGTATCCCCGGCGATCGATCGCACGATGTTGGCCATGCCGGCGCGCGCCTGCTCACGCGGCGGTGCCGCGGTCACGGCGGCCTGTGTGGTCGCAGCGAGGTCGGCGATCACACAGTCGTATACGGCGCCAACGAAATCGTCCCGATCCGAGAAGCTTTCGTAGAAGTAGCGGGCTGAGACACCGGACTGCCGGCAGACACCGCGTACCGTCGCCGCCTCGGGTTCCGCCTCGGATCCCAGGATGCTCAGCCCGGCGTCGAGCAGGCGCCCGCGGCGCTCGGCGCGACGATCGTCGGGCTTGATGCCCCGGTACGGCCGCGTGCTGGTCACGACGACCATCTTGACACGCGCTTCGGCGCCTGCCAGCATTTCAGGAAACGCGCGTTATCAGATTTGTGAGATAGGGGTGCCCATGACGGTCACCGAGCCCATCGGCGGAGTTGAGCGACTGGTTTCCGCGCATGCTGCGAAGCCTCACCGGTCGCGGCGCCGCGCCACCCCCATGGACCGCGGGTTCATGGGCAGCGCGCTGCTGGCGGGACCGGCGAACGTGATCATGCAGCTGGCCCGGCCGGGCGTCGGCTACGGAGTCGTCGAAAGCCGAGTCGAGAGCGGGCGGATCGACCGTCATCCGATCAAGCGAGCGCGCACCACGTTCACGTATCTGGCGGTCGCCACGCAGGGCAGCGAGGCCCAGAAGGCGGCGTTCCGCAGGGCGGTCAACCGCGCGCACGCGCAGGTGTATTCGACCGACGACAGTCCAGTGAGCTACCACGCGTTCGATCCCAACCTGCAGCTGTGGGTGGCCGCGTGCATGTACAAGGGCGCCGTCGATGTGTACCGGTTGCTGGTCGGGGACATGGACGAGGAGACCGCGGACGAGCACTACCGGGAAGGAATGACGTTGGGCACCACCCTGCAAGTTCCCGCGGAGATGTGGCCATCGGACCGTGCCGCGTTCGACGAGTACTGGCGGGCAGCACTGGAGAAGGTGCAGATCGACGACACCGTCCGTGCCTTCCTCTACCCGATCGCGACGGCGCGGGTGGCCGTTCCGATGCCACGCCGAATCCGACGGCCCCTGGAAGAGGTGGCGCTGCTGATCACGACGGGATTTCTGCCGCAGCGGTTCCGCGACGAGATGCAGCTGCCGTGGGACGCCCGCAGGCAACGGTGGTTCGACAGGCTGATGACGACGATTCGGGTGGCGAACAGAGTGGCGCCGAAATTCGTCAGAAAGTTCCCGTTCAACCTGATGCTGGTGGATCTGGACTGGCGGATCCGGACGAGACGCCCGCTCGTGTAGCACGGCTGATAGCTCGCCAAGAATTCGTTGAGAATTCGAGAAGGCCCGGCGCTGATTCTGGTGTTGCCCGCAAGAGCACCCAGCCAGCACAAGGAGCCCCGCCAATGTTCATCCACCGTCCCACCCGCCGTTTCAGAAAATCCGTCGCAGGCACCACCCTGGCCGCCGCAGAGACCACGGGTCTGAGCGTCAAGGGCGCGGTGTTTTACGCACCGCGCCGTACCGATGACAGCGCCTCAGCTTCGGTACGGTCATAGGCATCGTCATAGGTATCGGAAACGAACTCATCGATCAGATGCGCAAGCGTTTCCGGACAGTCGAGCATCGGGTGATGTCCGGCGCCATCGATCATCTCCAGCCGACTGCCCGGGAGCGCGGCATGCGCCGCCTGCGCATGGCCCGGCGGGATCACCGCATCCTGTGCCCCGGCGACGATCAGTGTCGGCACATCGCCGACAAGATCCGGCAATCGGTCCAGCGCGCAGACCGTCTGGCCGCGAAGGTCCACAACGGACCGCAGTGTCCGCAGGAAGGCGTGGCGGCCGGGCGGATCCGCCAACGCCGAGTACTTTTTCCAGTGCTCCTGCACTCTCGTCGACTCGATTCCCCGGGCCGTGAGCAGAGACAGAACCCCATTGCCCAAGAACACCGCCGGCCGTGATGCGACGAAGGGCAGCAGCAATTCAGCGCCGGGCGTCGAGAGCAGACGCAGCGACATGCTGACGTCGGTGCCCAGGCCGCCGCTGTTCACCAGCACCAGGCGTCGGCAGTATTGGCGATGCTGGTAGACGAGCTGCAAAGCGACTCCGCCGCCGAGGGAGTGGCCGATGAGCGTGGCCGCGGGGATGTCGAGTGCGTCCAAGAAGTCGCGCAACCACACCGCGAACGCGCCGAGCGAGTAGTCGGCGCGGGGCTTGTCGGATTGACCGTGGCCGAGCAGATCGGGCGCGACGACGCGGTATCTGGCCGACAAGTGCTCGAAGAGCGGGACCCACGCGAGCGAACTGCCCGCCACACCGTGGATCAGCAAAAGCGGTTCGGCAGCGGGGTCACCCACGTCGCGATACGCGACACGGTGGCCGTTGAGGCTGACGAAGCGTGTGTCACTCATCTGTTGGGTCGATCTCCGCGCTCTGTTTGCCACCGCGGGGCGCGGCGGCGTTCCTGTATCACTCATCATCGCGTGCCCAGCGGCACAACCCTGTTCGGACATGGTCAACATTGATCGGCTACTTAGTTAACGACGCATAACGAAGAATTCGTTCAACTCGGCTGTTCCGGCCGATCAGACGGCCCGCCGGATAGACGTCACCCAGGAACGCGTGGCAGCGTGTCATCCATGAAAATCGGGTTCATCGGGCTGGGAAACATGGGTTCGGGCATGGCGGCGAATCTGCTCAAGGCCGGCCATCAGGTCATCGCCTACAACCGGTCGCAGGCCAAGGTGGATGCGTTGGCCGCCCGCGGCGCCGTTGCGGCGCGATCCGTGGCCGAGGCCAGCTCTGCCGACATCGTGTTCACGATGCTGGCCAACGACGACGCGGTCGAGGCCGTCACGTTCGGCGATGACGGCGTGCTCGCATCGCTGAAATCCGGCGGGATCCATGTCTCGTCGTCGACGATCAGCGTGGCGCTGTGCGGGCGATTGACCGCTGCGCACGCAGATGCCGGGCAGGGCTTCGTGGCCGCGCCGGTATTCGGGCGTCCCGATGCGGCCGAAGCCGCGAAACTCTTCGTCGTCGCGGCGGGGGAGGCCGCGCGTGTCGAGCAGGTGTCACCGGCGCTCGACGCGATCGGCCAGCGCACCTTTGTGGTGTCCGACCGGCCGAACGCGGCGAGCCTGGTCAAGCTGAGCGGCAACTTCCTCATCGCTTCGGTCATCGAGGCACTCGGTGAAGCGATGGCCCTGGTCGCGAAGGCCGGCGTCGACAAACACCAGTACCTCGAGGTCCTGACCTCAACCCTGTTCAACGCTCCGGTGTACAAGACGTACGGCGGGTTGATCGCCGGCGAGCAGTTCGTGCCGCCTGGCTTTGCATCGACGTTGGGTCAAAAGGACATTCGCCTTGTGCTGGCCGCCGCCGAAGAACTCGATGTGCCGCTGCCGATCGGCAGCCTGTTGCGCGATCGCTTCTTGACGCTGCTGGCCAACGGCGGTGCCGATCTCGACTGGTCGGCCGTCGGCGCGTTGGCCGCGTGGGAGGCCGGTGCACCGTTCCCGGCGGTCAGCAGGTAGTCAGAGAAGCCGCGTATGGTCGGCATCGCCGGTCGTTCGACGAGGCGGAAGGGGCACTGGTCGCCGCGAAGAAGCGTTAACCAGCGCCCCACCGGACGCCGGCGTCGTTCACCGCGGTCCAGCTGACCGATCTGACCGCGGGGTCCATGCTCAGAGCGCGCACGGTGTCTTCCATCACCGCGTCATTGCGTGCCGCGGCTGACAGCTCGGCGCGCACCGCGATCTCGTTCGGGTTCGTGGTCCCCGTTGAGCGAACGGATTTGAGTTGGAAGTCTGCCTGCGACAGCGCCGACACCACCAAGCCCCGCACGCGAGGCTCCGCATCCGAGGTGCACTGCACCTCGAATATGTACTCGGCAGGTGCTGCCTCACGGCCGGTTTTCGACCGGGCGCGATCCATTCGTGCTGCCAGCGGATACAGGAAGGTGTTTCCGGCGATGATGATTCCGGCGCCGACGATCGCCTCGCGCCACATCCACGCTCCGGCCAACGCGCCCACCGCCGCCGTCGCCCACAGCGTCGCCGCGGTGTTCAGTCCAGTCACCGACGAGCCCTGTTTCATGATCACACCGGCACCCAGGAAACCGATGCCGGTGACGATTTGCGCGGCGACGCGGGTCGGGTCCTGTTCGCGGTGGAATGTGTAGGCACCGAGAATCAGGAACAATGCGGCGCCCATGCTGACCAATGCCATCGTCTGCAGGCCGGCCATCCGGGCCCGCCACTGCCGCTCGACGCCGATCGCGATGCCGAGCAAGGTGGCCAGCCCGACGCGGAGCAACAACTCCAACCCGGGCAGTGTCATGACACCGATCCTCTCGCAGCGGCGGCCCGCGAGCGGGGGGACACGCTAGGCGAACATGAATTCGCGCAGGAACCGCGTCATGCGTCTCAGATACTCGGGCTGGCTCACGTGCAGGATGTGGTTGCCGGGGAACCAGTGCAGCGCACAGCGATCCCAGTGATGCCAGAGCATCTCCGCCTGTTCGGGTGGCGCCAGCCGGTCGCCGAGGCCGGTGATGATGAGCCGACGGTCACGCGGAACCAACGGCGTGTAGTTGAGTGGCGAGTGGTAGGCGGACGCGGCCGCGAAATCATCGAGGCTGATCTTGCCGAGCTTGCGGCCCACGGTGAACAACTTGCTCGCCGGGAACCATTCGTCGAGTTCCGCTTCGATCGAAACCACCGGAACGTTGGGGATGACGGCGTCGATCCGTTCCTCGACCCCGGCGATCAGTGCTGTCGTGTAGCCGCCCAGCGAGATTCCGGTGAGCGCGATCTTCTCCACCCCAGTGAACTGCAAGTAGTCGATGACGGACCGAAAATCGTGCACGGCCTGCGCCATCGCCTCGGCAAACCCCGTCAACCCGTTGGCGAAGTAGCCGTATCCGCTGAAGGGGGAACGCTTTTCGGCGCGCCGGCCGTGGAAGGGCAACGTGTACAGCAGCACGTCGTAACCGGAGCGGTAGAACCACGGCAACGACATCCACAGCCCGTTGAGCAGGTAGGGCGAGCCCATGAAGCCGTGGATCAGGCACAGCGTGGGGTGCGGTCCGTCGTCGTGGCTCCAGTGCTGCGCCCGCACCACGTTGTTGTTCTGCAGAGCGCGCCACCTGCCGCGCATCGCCGGGTTGATCGCCTCGAAGCTGCTCTCGAACCGAATGTTGTGCACCCGGCCGTGGGCGATCCACTCGGCGAGGGGGTTGGCCGGCCGGGAGTAGACGCGCGGCGGCTCCGTAGGAGCCGGAAACGACTTGACCGGGTCGTGCTCGGCGGCCAACTCCGCGTAAAAACGCATCCTGTCGCGCTCGCCGGTCGAGCCGGAGGGGCGGATCAGCTCGGCCGCGATCGGCGGCAACATCGCCGCCGACAAAATCGACGCCACGAACGTGCGCAAGCCGATGTCGGCGGCGGCCGAGGCGTCGACGATCAGCCGTTGACCGAGGCTGAGCTCCGAGCGGTCGGGCAGGCCGTGAACGCCGGCGTCCGCGCCGGGCACATTCGGGACAGGTACGGGCGGATCGACAGGGTCAGCGCTTGACGTCATTGCCGGCTGGCCTTTCTGGTCATCGGGTCGAAAGGCCCGCTAACCGGATGCTAACTCAGGGACCCGTCGCGGGCGGGGTTGGTTGCAGAGACGCGCAGGCCTGCTGCGCGTTGTCCCAGGTTGTTTGATCCACCCCGGGCGGCGGCGGCGATTTCGTACCGCTAGCCGGGCCCGCGGCGGGCCCCGGCAGCGGACCTTGCGGCACCGGGCCGGGACCGGGTGGCGGCCCGGAGGCAGGCGACGGCACGCCGTGCTGCGTCAGGCACTGTTCGTACACGCCGTGTGCCTGCGGCGGCGCCGACGTGGTCGATGGCGCGACCGTGGTCGTTGGCGATGGCTGCGGCGCTTTTGTCGAGCAGGCCGGGATGAGGGTCAACGCGGCGGCTGCTGCGAACATCGCCAGCGCAAGGCGGCGTCGGGGCATCGGGTTCTCCTTAGCTGCACCGGGGGAGTTTCGCCCGACCTTAGCTGGCAGTCCCCGCGCCCGTCCCGGTTAGGCTCGGTCCGTGCGATGGGATCCCGCGCAGTACGGCCGCTTCGCCGCGGAGCGCGATCGACCGTTCTTCGACCTCACCTCGCGAATCGACGCCATGGCGCCGCGGCACGTGGTCGACATCGGCTGTGGCCAGGGCCATCTCACGGCAACGCTGGCCCAACGCTGGCCACATGCGACCGTCGAGGGCTTCGACTCGTCGCCCGAGATGATCGCCGATGCCGCAGACGTGCCCGGCGTGACATTCTCCGTCGCCGATGCCGCGGACTGGCAACCCACCGGCGACGTCGATGTGATCGTCAGCAATGCTGCGCTGCAATGGGTTCCCCGGCATCAGGAGCTGATGGCGCACTGGGCCTCGGCGCTGCCCAGCGGCGGCTGGCTGGCCGTCCAGGTGCCGGGAAACTTCGACTCGCCGTCGCACGCGCTGATGCGCCGGCTCGCAGGGGACGATCGCTGGGCGTCAAAGCTGCAGGACGTCCTGCGCCACACCGACGCCGTCGGCACGCCCGCGTCGTACGCGAAGGTGTTGCTCGACGCCGGCCTGGATGCCGACGCGTGGGAGACGACGTATGTCCACGTGCTGCAGGGCGACGACCCGGTGCTGGAGTGGATTCGCGGGACGGGTCTGCGCCCGATACTGGCTGCGCTGTCGCCATCCGACGCGGAGGAATACTCGGCCGAACTCGCCGCCGAGCTTCGCAAGGCGTATCCGCCCGGCCCGCACGGCACGCTGTTCCCGTTCCGGCGAGTGTTCGCCGTCGGGCACAACTTCTAGAGCGAAAACACCTGGGCTGCATTGTGATACAGCACACCGCGCAGCCAGCTTTCGTCGACGCCGGGGAGCTCGGTGACCGTACGCAGTGCGGCGGCATACGAGTACGGGATGTTCGGGAAGTCGCTGCCGAACAAGATCTTGTCGCCGAGTCGGCGCAGCCGGGCCAGTTCGCTGCGCGGGAACGGCATCGTCTCCTCGACGAACGACGTGAAAACCATTGTGGTATCGAGCCGGACCTGCTTGAAGCGCTCAGCGATGTCGATGAACTCCCGGTATTCCGGCATGCCCATGTGCGCGATCACCAGCGGCAACTGCGGATGGCGTCGCAGCAGGGACCGTATCGGCCCGGGGCCGGTGAAGCGGCCGGGCTGAGGCCCTGAGCCGCAATGGACCACGACCGGCACGTCCGCGTCATCGATCATGGCCCACACGTCGTCCAGCAGCCGGTCGTTGGGATCGTAGTCACCGACTTGCAGATGTGCCTTGAAGACTCGTGTTCCGGCCCGTATTGCGTCGTCGACGTAGCGCGGCGCGTCCGGCTCGGGGTAGAAGGTGGCCGTCGCGAGGCAGTCGGGTGTCGACTCGGCGAACCCGACGGCCCATTCGTTCAGCCAGGCCGCCATCTTCGGCTTGTGCGGGTACACCAGCGACGTGAACCTTCGCACGCCGAACCGCCGCAGCGTCTCGACCCGCTCGGCCTCGTCGCCGCGGTATGCGACCGGCCAGGGCCGCCCGACCAGCGGCCCGGCTCTGTCGAAGTACGCCCACACCTTGTCGAGCACGCGCTTGGGCATGAAATGCGTATGGATGTCGACTATTCCGGGCAGCCCCAGCGACGTCCAGATCTCGCGGACTTCGGTCGCTTCGCTGCTCACTGCTCTTCGCGCAAGCGGCTCATCGCTGCCTTCTGCTCTTCGCGCAAGCGGCTCATCGCTGCCCAACCGACCATCCATGTG
>Ga0209006_10001323_pt1 | contig 22492 bp, 9 predicted proteins | sample JacPin_JW_Ref_O2_FD_188567 | JGI IMG/M metagenome (GOLD analysis project Ga0209006, IMG submission 188567) | Forest soil microbial communities from Algoma, Ontario, Canada - Jack Pine, Ontario site 1_JW_Ref_O2 (SPAdes) (version 2) | ecosystem: Environmental > Terrestrial > Soil > Boreal... | reverse complement strand
CGGGCCGAGAACTACGAAGTCGAGGCCGTGGAGAGCGCCGCCGCGGCTCTGGCCGCCTGCACGCGATTTCGTCCCGATCTGGTCATCACCGATCTTCGCATGGATCAGATGGACGGCATCGGGTTGCTCAAGGAACTCCAGAGCCGGTGGCCGGGATTGCGCGTGATCATCCTCACCGCGCACGGCACGATTCCGGATGCCGTGCACGCAACGCAAAGCGGTGCGTTCGGCTTTCTGACCAAACCGGTCGACAAGCAGGATTTGCTGGATCACGTCCAAAAAGCGCTCAAAGTATCGGGGTTCGCGCACGTGGACGAGGATTGGCGCGCAAACATCGTGACGCGAAATCAATTGATGGAGGATAAGCTCGCCCAGGCCAACATGGTGGCGGGCACCGACGCCAGGGTGCTGCTCACCGGCGAGAGCGGCACCGGCAAGGAATTGCTGGCACGCGCCATCCACGACGCCAGCCCGCGGCGGAACAAGCCCTTCGTCGCGATCAACTGCAGTGCGATGGCGGAAAATATTCTCGAGTCGGAATTGTTCGGCCATGAAAAGGACGCCTTCAACGGCGCCACGCGATCACAGAAGGGCCTGTTTGAGACCGCGGAGGGCGGAACGCTGTTGCTGGATGAAGTCGGCGACATGCCCATGCGGCTTCAAGTCAAGCTGCTGCGCGTTTTGCAGGAAAATCACATCCGTCCGGTCGGGGGCGAGGAAGCGGTGCAAATCAACGTGCGCGTCATCTCCGCCACGCACCGCGATCTGCATCAACTGATGACCGGCGGACAATTCCGCGAGGACTTGTACTACCGCCTCAACGTGGTTCACATCGAGATGCCGTCGCTCGGACGCCGGCGCGAGGACATCCCGCTGCTTGTCGCGCATTTCCTCGAGCAAATCGCCAAGGAAACCGGGCAGCGGAAAATCTACGCACCGGAGGCGGTCGAGCTCCTGGCGACCGCCGAGTGGCCCGGCAACATTCGACAGCTATACAACGTCGTTCGTCAGAACGTCGCCCTCTCTCACGGTGCCATCATCACCGCAGAATTGGTGCAGCAATCGCTGGGAGGAAGTCCGACGCGGCTGCCCTCTTTCGACGAAGCGCGCGACGAGTTCACCCGCAACTACTTGTCGCAGATCCTGCAGATCACCGCGGGCAACGTCAGCCAGGCGGCGCGTTTGGCGAAACGCAATCGCACGGATTTCTACAAGTTATTGTCGCGCCACCAGCTGCTTCCGGACGATTTCAAGAAGGCGTGAAGTATTCAGCGACGCGCGCGACGACCGTGCCGAGTTGCTCTTCGGTGAGCTCTGGATAGATGGGGATCGCCAGCGTCTCCGCCGCAGCCCGCTCCGACTCGGGGAAGGCTCCGGGCGCGTAGCCCAGGTAGCGGAAGCACTCCTGGCGATCGAGCGGCACCGGGTAATAGATTTCGGTTCCTATCCCATGCTCGCCGAGAAACTTCTTGAGAGTGTCCCTTTCATGAACCCGAATGACGTATTGATTGAAAATATGGCGCTGGCCCGGCGTGGCCCGCGGAGTGATGACGCGGCCTCCGAACCGCGCTGCGGAAAACGCGCGATCGTAATATGCTGCATTGCGCTGCCGACCGGACGTCCAACCGTCCAGATATTTCAGCTTGACGCGCAGGACCGCCGCCTGCAGCTCGTCGAGGCGAAAATTTCCGCCGATCAACGCATGAAAATATTTCGGTTTGCCGCCGTGAACGCGGAGCACGCGCATCCGTTCGGCGAGCTCCGGGTCCTTGGTGGTGCACAGCCCGGCATCGCCGAAGGCTCCCAGATTCTTGCTGGGAAAAAAGGAAAAGCAGCCGATATCGCCGATCGAACCCACGCGGACGCCGCGCTTGTATTCGGTACCGATGGCCTGCGCTGCGTCTTCGATGACCTTGAGTCCGTGGCGCCTCGCGATTTCCATGAACCCGTCCATATCGGCGGCTTGGCCGTAAAGATGCACCGGCATGATGGCCTTGATGCGTCCACGAGTCGCGCGATTGACCAGACCGTCGCCGGTGGCGATGCAATCTCGTTCGATGAACGTCTGCACCGCGGAGGGCGACATATTGAACGTTTCCGGATCGATGTCGCAGAATATGGGGCGCGCACCGCTGCGCGCGATCGTCCCCGCCGTTGCAAAGAACGTGAACGGCGAGGTCACCACTTCATCCCCGGCGCCGATTCCGAGCGCCATCAAGGCCAGCAGCAGGGCATCGGTACCAGAAGACACCCCCACACCGAACGGCGCTCCGCAATACAGCGCAATCTCCTGCTCGAATCCGCGGACGTTATCGCCGAGAATGAACTGCTGCGTCGTGCAAACGCGTTCGATGAGAGGCATCACCTCAGAGCGGATTTGCGCGAACTGCGCCTTAAGATCGAGTAATGGAACGTTTGTCATGGCCGGCTAGAATAACATTGGTCCGGTTACTTTCGTCGAAGTGGAGAGATCGGTCACGCATGAATCGACGTTCGCGGTTGATAATGATCGGTGATTATGTCTCAGATCGGCGGTGGCCGATCGACGTCCCGACCGCTGTCGGTGCTTCAACGGATTCGAGATGACGCAGCCGGTCCTAGCCAAAAGAAGTTTCACGATCGCGATCTTGGCGGCCGCGCAGGCCGTCGTGCCGGCGATCGTCGCCGTGGCCTCGCTGTACGCGACGATCATTCTATTCGGCGCCAAATTCGATCCTTCGTCCTCGGCCATCGTCATCGTTGCAGTGCTGTGCCTGGTTTTGGTCCAGCCGCCCCGCGAAGTGAGTTCGCAGATTACGTCCCCGCGGGTGTCGGCGGTGGTCGACGTGATATTCCGGTGGCTGCTGCTGCTGGCGGTACTGCTGGCCATCGGTTACGTCACGAAGTCGCCTCTACAAGCCTATCCACGCCGGATTTTTCTTACGTGGGCCGCGGCGACGCCGGTGGGGCTGGTGCTGGCCACACTGGCCATGCAGGAACTGATGCGGCGCTTTCTCATCAGCGCATTCGACAGCCGCAGCGCCATCATCGCCGGCTACAACACGAGCAGCTTGGAACTGGCGCGCCGGCTCAAGAGCAATCCGGGCATGCGTCTCGAGGTGGCTGGATTTTTCGACGATCGCAGCAGCGATCGGCTCGGAATGGAGCCGGACGCCCAGCTCGTCGGCAGTTTGAGCGATCTCGGAACCTACGTGAAGGAACACCGGACCGACGTCATTTTCATCGCGCTGCCGATCCGCCACGTCAAGCGCGTGATGAATCTTCTGGACGATCTGCGCGACACCACGGCCTCGATCTACTATGTTCCCGACATCTTCGTGTTCGACTTGATTCAAGCGCGATCCGGCGAGATCCACGGCATCCCGGTCGTGGCGATGTGCGAGACGCCGTTCTACGGATACCGTGGAGTCGCCAAACGATTGACCGACATCGGCCTGTCGCTGTTGATCCTGTTGCTGCTCCTGCCGCTGCTCGCACTGGTGGCGGTCTTGGTCAAAACCTCCTCTCCGGGCCCCATCATCTTCAAACAACGTCGTTACGGGCTGGACGGCAAAGAGATTGCGGTCTACAAATTCCGCACCATGCGGGTGACCGAGGACGGTGCCCACATCCGGCAGGCGTCGCGCACCGACACCCGAATTACGCGCATCGGCGGCATCTTACGCCGCACGTCGCTGGACGAGCTCCCCCAGCTCATCAACGTGCTGCAGGGACGGATGAGCCTGGTGGGTCCGCGCCCACACGCGGTCGCCCACAACGAGGAATACCGCAAACTCATCAAGGGCTACATGGTGCGGCACAAGGTCCTGCCGGGCATCACGGGACTCGCCCAGGTCAACGGCTGCCGCGGAGAAACCGCGGAATTGAAGGACATGGAAGCACGCGTGAACTTCGATCTCGATTACCTTCGGCACTGGTCGCCGATGCTGGACATCAAGATCATTCTGCTCACGGTGGTGAAGGTATTTCGCGACGACAAGGCCTATTGAGGGGCCGGCTGAGCCGCGGGCACGGCGACGGCGGCCGATACGAAATGTTCGTGAAACAGGTAGCGGCCCACGATGGGCAGCGCGACGCGCCGGGCGAACTTGAGGCTCCGCGTGGCGCTCACGGCGAAGGTGCCGGTCGATTCGCCCCATTCGCCGGCCTCGACGCGCAAGTCGTGAAAATCCAGCCATTCTCCGACCAGCGGATACTGGCACTTGTAAAGGGCCTCCTTTGCCGCGAATAAAAGCGTAATGGCAGCCGGTTGTTCAATAGGGCGCAAGGACTGTACCCAGACCAACTCTTCGGGGCGAGCGATCGTCGGCCAAATATCCTCGGTGGGGGCGCCGACGATTTCGGTGTCCAGGCCAACGGCGAGCATGCTGGCGCGCGGCGCGACCGCCGCTGCGCAGAAGCCGGCGGTGTGGGTGATGCTGCCAATGAATCGTTCGGGCCATAAGGGCTGCCGATCGGGGGCCGCGCGCAGCGTGAATTCGCGGACGCCGAATTCGGCGAGGGCCGCCCTGGCGCATGTCCGACCGGCAGCGAACTCCGCAACCCGCTTCGGGACAGCCCTGGCGACGTGCTCCGCCTCCGCGGGGTGCAGTTCGGCCGGGTCGCCCGGAATTCGGCGCTCCTTGATGACGACGGTCTGCGGAAAAAGCGTGCGGATCGACCCTTCCGTCATGAGCGGCTTCGATGGGAACTGTGAGGTGGTAGACACTTTGACAATAATCTCCCGGGACCATAGGGTCCAACACTACGCTAGTCTTACCCGATCCCGGCATTTCTAGGGTTCTATGAGGGAGGTTTACCGGCTAGGCTCCAAGGACTACGTTGACATGAAAGTCCAGAAAACGATTCACGCAACCTTCTCCGCGCGTAGCGCCCCGCTGCTCGAGCGGATCGCATTGGACAGTGGCGACCGGAGCCTTACCTTCGCGGAACTCGATGAACGATCGACGCGGATCGCGGGCTACCTGCAGCACCATGGGGTCCGCCGCGGAGATCGCGTCGGACTGTTCTCACAGCGGTCGCTCGACGCGGTTGCGGCCCTGTTGGGGATACTCAAGGCGGGAGCGGCCTATGTGCCCTTCGATCCAGCTTATCCGGCCAAGCTCCTGCGCTTCATGTACGACGACTGCACACCGGCGCTGATGCTGGTCGAGTCGTCGCTGCTCGCCGGCACCCTGCCCTTTTGGACCGGTCCGAGTCACGACCTGCGCGACGTCGCCCAATGGGCGGAAACGCCGCAGGCAGCGGCCCCTCTGCCGGAAACCGGTCCGGACGATCTCGCCTATGTCATGTATACGTCCGGGTCGACGGGACATCCCAAGGGCGTTTTGATCCCGCATCGCGGAGTCGTTCGCTTGGTGGTCGAGAACCCCTTCGCTTCGATGGGCCCTGACGAGGTTCACCTGTCCTTGGCGCCGCTGGCGTTCGATGCGTCTACCTTCGAGATATGGGGCGCATTGCTGAACGGGGCGAAGCTGGCCGTCTTGACGGCGCCCTATCCTTCGCTCGATGACGTCGCTCACGCGATTTCGCGATTCGGTGTCACCACGCTGTGGCTTACCGCGGGATTGTTCCATCTGATGGTCGATCATCGCTTAACGGGATTAGCTCCGTTGCGGCAGCTGATCGCCGGAGGCGACGTGCTGTCGCCATCCCACATCGCGAAGGCGCAGGCAGCACTTCCTGGATGCCAATTGATCAACGGCTACGGACCGACGGAAAATACGACTTTCACCTGCTGCTATGCAATCCCGCGAGAGTTGCCGCCGGGCCCCATTCCGATTGGAACCCCGATCGCCCATACCACCGTTTACATTCTTGACGACACCGGACGACCGGTCATGGACGCGCAGGAAGGGGAACTCTACGCCGGCGGGGAGGGCTTGGCGCTCGGATACTTGAACCGCGACGAGCTGACCGCGGAGCGATTCATCGCGAATCCCTTCGATCCCAGCGGTTCCACCCGGTTATACCGGACGGGCGACCGGGTACGGCGCCGCACGGACGGCAATATCGAGTTTTTAGGCAGGGTAGACCGGCAGGTCAAAATCAACGGTAAACGCGTGGAATTGGACGAGATCGAGGGCTGCCTACGGAGAAGTCCTCTGGTTGAGGACGCGGCGGTGACCTCACCGGTCGACGATAACGGACCCCGCAAGGTTCATGCATACGTCAAATTGCGCGCGGGAGCGGAAGGCGGCCCCGCTGAGCTTCGGCAATTTCTCAAACAGGAGGCCGCCGATCATATGATTCCGGCGAGCTTCACCCTGATGGACGAGCTGCCCCTGTCGCCCACCGGAAAAGTCGATCGATCGAAGTTGCTCCGGCCGCGCACGGATGCGACGGTGCAGCCGGCCGCAGGGAATGCAATGGAGACGATGCTGCTCGAGATCTGGCGCAAAATTCTGGGCACGGGAACAGTGGGCTTGAACGACAATTTTTTTGATTTGGGGGGCACGTCCCTGCAACTGATCCAGGTCCACGCAACAATTGCGTCGGTTATGCACAGCGATCTCACCTTGGTCGACCTCTTCGAATACCCCCGAATCAGCGCCCTGGCGGCGCGCCTGGCGACGAACGGTGGTTCAGCGACGCCCGCTGCGGCGCCCGGCCACAAATTCGCGGGAGGCGTTTTGACGGCCGAGGAACGGGCCCGCCGCCAGCAAACGGCCCTGGCGCGAGCGCGCACCAGCCTGCGGCGGGTGCACCATGACTGATCGCGAGGACGACCAGACGCCGGCCGACATGGCGGGCGGGGTAGCCATCATCGGCATGGCGGGCCGCTGGCCCGGGGCCAAGACCGTGAATGAGTTCTGGCGGAATCTTTGCGCTGGAGTCGAGTCGATAACGCGCTTCGCGGATTCGGAACTCGAGGACAGTTTCAGCGCGGAGATCCGCAGCGCCCCCAACTTCGTGAAGGCCCGTCCCATTCTCGAGAACGTCGACCAATTCGACGCCGAATTCTTCGGCATGTATGCCAAAGAGGCGGAGCTGACGGACCCGCAGCATCGCTTGTTTCTGGAATGCTCGTGGGAGGCTCTGGAGGACGCCGGCTACGATCCGGCGGCCTATCCGGGCGCCATCGGCGTATTCGCCGGGTCGAGCATCAACACCTATCTGCTCAACAATGTGTGCGGCGAGCGGCGCACCATCGAAGAGTTCACCAGCAGCTATCAAGTGGGATGTTATCCCCTGCTGCTCGGTGCGGGCCCGGACTTTCTGGCGACCCGCGTCTCTTACAAACTGGACCTCAAGGGTCCGAGCTTTACTCTGCAGACGGCTTGTTCCACGTCGCTGTTGGCCGTCGCACAGGCCTGTCAGAGTTTGCTGCTCTACCAGGCGGACATGGCGCTCGCCGGCGGCGTATCGATCACATTCCCGCAAAAGCGTGGCTACCAGCATCTCGAAGGCGGCATGGTGTCAGCCGATGGGACATGCCGCCCGTTCGACGCCGACGCGACCGGAACCATTTTCGGCAGCGGCGCCGGCGTCGTGCTCCTCAAGCGGCTGGAGGACGCCCTCGCCGATGGCGATCATATCTATGCGGTAGTGCGCGGAGCGGGCATCAACAATGACGGCGCGTCGAAGGTCGGATTCACCGCCCCCAGCGCGCAGGGTCAGGCTGCGGTCATCGAGATGGCTCATGCAGCCGCCGGCGTCGCGCCACGCTCCATCAGCTATGTCGAATGCCATGGTACCGCCACGCCCCTGGGCGACCCCATCGAGATTGCCGGGTTAACCAAAGCGTTCGCGGCTGGCACTAACGATGTGCAGTTCTGCGCGATCGGATCGGTGAAGGGCAATGTGGGACATCTGGATGCTGCCGCGGGAGTCACGGGACTCATCAAGACCGCCTTGGCCCTGAAGCACCGCATGCTGCCGCCCTCGCTGCACTACCGGCGTCCGAACCTGCAAATCGATTTTTCCCGCACGCCGTTTTTCGTCAATGCGGCGCTCACTCCCTGGACCGAGACGGGCGCGCCGCGACGCGCGGGCGTGAGCGCGTTCGGAGTCGGCGGAACCAACGTTCATGTAGTCCTCGAACAACCGCCGCCGGGCATCACGTCCACCCCGGAGTCGTCCGCGAACGACCGCTCGCAGCTCCTCGTCGTGTCGGCGCGCAGTGCCGCCGCGCTCGATGCGGCGCGCCGGCGCCTCGCCGCGCATCTGCGCGAGCACCCAACGGCTTGCCTCGAGGACATCGCCTACTCGCTTCAGGTCGGCCGCCGCGCGTTCGATCATCGGTCGAGCATCGTGGCGCGCGATACAGGGCAAGCGCTGGCCAAGCTCGAAGCCGGCGCACCGGGTGCCAAGCGCTCGATCAACGGAGCCACGGTCTTCATGTTTCCCGGCCAGGGGGCGCAATACCCCGGCATGGGTCAGGACTTGTTCGAACACGAACCGGTGTTCCGTCAGCACATCGAGCGCTGCGCAGCCATCTTGAAACCGCTGATGAAGGACGATCTGATAGCTCTCCTCTATCCGAGGGATATCACTCCGGAAACCAAGCAGCGGTTGATGTCGACGATTGCAGCCCAGCCGGCGATTTTCAGCGTCGAGTACGCCCTGGCAAATCTTTGGATGAGCTGGGGAATCAAGCCCACCGCGATGATCGGTCACAGCATCGGTGAATTCGTTGCGGCCGTGATTGCCGGTGTCTTCTCACTGGAAGACGCGCTCACACTGGTTGCCGCCCGGGGCCGCTTGATGCAGGAGCTGCCCGCCGGCGCCATGCTCGCAGTGCGTTTGCCCGAGCCGGATGTGCTGCCCCTGCTGACACCGTCATTGAATCTGGCGGCGGTGAACGGACCGGCCCTGTGCGTGGTCGCGGGTCCCTTTGCGGCCGTGGACGAACTCGAAAGGTCGTTGACGGCACGCGACGTGGTGACGCGGCGGCTGCATACTTCGCATGCGTTCCATTCCGCGATGGTCGAACCGGTGGTCGAACCACTGCGCCGTCAGCTGAGCACCGTGGCGTTATCTGCGCCGCGCATCCCCTATGTCTCCTGCGTGACGGGAGAGTGGATCCGCCCGGAGCAAGCCACTTCCGCGGATTATTGGGCGCGGCATGCTCGCGAGCCGGTTCGGTTTGCGGATGGAATCGCAACGGCGAGCGCTACCGAAAACACGATACTCATCGAGGTCGGTCCGGGCACCGCGCTGTCCACGCTGGCGACTCAAGCGATGCGCGGCCGCAAGGTGCCGGTCGTCAGCTCCATGCAGGATGCCGCGCGCGAGCGCGACGATCGCGACTGCCTGCTCGAAGCGCTGGGGCGCGCCTGGACCTACGGTGCTGTGCCCGACTGGGCGGCGCTGCACGTTGGCTCGCCGCAGCGGGTGCCGTTGCCCACGTACCCCTTCGAACGCAGCCGCCATTGGATCGAAGCGCCCAAGATCGACCGCGGCCCCGGCGGCGCCGCGGTTGCCACTGCGACGAATGCACCCCAACTACTTACAGTTCAGGACGAAAGCGTAATGAATCAGATCTCGGTGAATGACCGTCTATCGGAAGCCGGCGCGGCGATTGCCGCGATCTTTGAGGATCTTTCGGGCGAAAGACCTGCGGCCACCGATGCGCAGACCACGTTTCTCGAAATGGGCTACGACTCGCTGTTCCTGACTCAGGTCGCGCAGAAAATCCAGAGTCAGATGAAGGTGAAGATCACTTTCCGGCAGTTGCTCGGAGAGTTTTCAACCATCCCCGCGCTTGCGGCGTTCCTCGTTGATAAGATTCCTATGCCGGCCGCGCCCGCCGCAGTTCGGGCGCCCGCGGCTACACCGGCCGTTGCCGCGGCGGCCGTGCCTGCGCTGCCGCTTTCTTCCGCCGTTCATGCCGGTGCCGGCGTCACCGGCATGGAAAGCCTGTTCCGCGATCAGCTGCAGGCGATGTCGCAGCTCATCAATCGGCAGTTCGAAATTCTGCAGGGCGTCGGCGGCACGACAGGCGCCGGTTCGCCGGCCGCCGGTTTGCCGGCCACTGGTTCGCCGGCTGCTGGTTTGCCGGCCACCGGTTCGCCGGCCGCTACTTCCTCGGCGACCGGCTCGCCGGTCGCCGCAGCGCCTGGCTCCGCACCGCCCGCGGCGGAACCGCAGCAGCCCTCGCGCTTTCAGGTGTTCGTACCCGGCAAGAGCGCTGCGGACGGCCCCATGACTCCGGAGCAGCGGCGGCACATCGATGAATTGGTGGAGCGCTACACGAAAAAGACCGCCGGTTCCAAGCGCTACACCCAAGCGAACCGGGCCGTCCTCGCCGATCCGCGGGCTGCCGCCGGATTTCGCTCCGAGTGGAAGGAGATGGTGTATCCCATCGTGAATACGACGTCGGCCGGCTCCAAAATCTACGACGTCGACGGCAACGAATACATCGACTTGGTGAACGGCTTCGGTCCGACTGCGTTCGGCCATGCGCCGCCCTTCGTCGTCGAAGCCGTCAAGGCCCAACTCGATCGCGGCTTTGCGATCGGACCGCAGGCCGACCTGGCGGGCAAGGTGGCCCACCTGTTTTGCGAAATGACCGGCAATGATCGAATGACGTTCTGCAACACCGGATCCGAGGCCGTCATGGCGGCGATGCGTCTCGCGCGCACCGTCACCGGCCGGGAAAAGATCGTCATCTTCAACGGCGATTATCACGGCCAATTCGACGAGGTTCTGGTCAAGGGCGTGCAACGCAGCGGCGCGGCGCCGCGTTCCATGCCGGTGGCGCCGGGCATCCCCGCGTCGCAAGTCGAGAACATGATCGTGCTCGAGTATGGCACGCCGACGTCGCTGCAATGGATTCGCGACAACGCCGATGATCTTGCCGCCGTCATCGTCGAACCGGTGCAAAGCCGTCATCCGCATCTGCGGCCCTTCGATTTCCTGCGCGAAGTCCGCAAAATCACCGAAGCGTCGGGTACGGCCTTCGTCATGGATGAGGTCGTCACCGGCTTTCGCGTCCACCCGGGCGGCATGCAGGCCGTGATCGGCATCCGGGCGGACCTGGCAACCTACGGCAAGGTCGTCGGCGGCGGCCTCCCGATCGGCGTCTTGGCGGGCAACAACAGGTTCATGGATGCGCTCGATGGCGGACAGTGGCGCTTCGGCGATGAATCCTTTCCCGAAGTGGGCGTGACGTTCTTCGCCGGCACCTTCGTGCGCCATCCCCTCGTGCTGGCAGCGATGTGGGCCGTGCTCAATCACATCAAGGAGCAGGGGCCGGCGCTACAGGAGAACCTGGCGAAGAAAACGGCCACGTTGGCGGGTCGGCTGAACTCGCTGTTCGCAGGCCGGGGAGTGGCGACCAAGATCGAGAGTTACTCGAGCTGGTTTTACTTCCATTTCCACAACGAGCATCCGTTGGCATCCCTGTACTATTATCATCTGCGCGAGCGCGGCATTCATATTCAAGAAGGATTCCCCTGTTTCTTGACCACGGCGCATTCGGATGCCGATTTCGAGCGCATCTATGCGGCATTTGAAGACAGCCTGGACGCGCTGCAATCGGTCGGCATCCTGGCAAAAGCCGCCGTCCCCGCGGCGGCGGCGGCCGCATCGAGCGTCCCGACGGCCCCGGTGGGCGGCGCTGCGCCGGGCGGCGTGCCGCTCACGGAGAGCCAGATCGAAATCTGGTTGTCCGCGCAGCTTGGCGACGAAGCGTCCTGCGCCTTCAATGAATCCGTCACCCTGCGGCTGAACGGCTCGCTCGATACCGGTGCATTGCATGCCGCAATGAACCGCATCGTCGAACGCCACGACGCGTTGCGTGCCACATTCAGTTCCACCGGCGAGGAGATGCGAATCTCCGGCTCGATGTCTTTCGACTATCCGACGACCGACTTGTCCAATCGGCCGTTGGCGCAGGCGGAAGCGGCGTTTGCGGACTTGCTCGACGCCGACGCGCGTACCGCATTCGATCTGGTGCAGGGGCCCTGCGTCAGGGGTCACTTGGTGAAGCTTGCGGAAGGCGCACATGCCTTCGTTCTCACCGCCCACCACATCATTTGCGACGGTTGGTCGACCAACGTCATCGTCGATGAACTCGCCGCAATCTATGGCGCACTGTGTCGCGGTGAGGCGGCGGAATTGCCTGCGCCCCTGCCCTTCAGCGAGTACGCGCGGATGCAGTCGTCTCGCGACAAGGCCGAACTCGCCAAAACCGAAGAATTTTGGCTGAAGGAATTCGCGGTGCGTCCGCCCTCGCTGGAGCTGCCCACTGATCGTCCGCGTCCCACCGAGAAATCCTTCATGGGCGCGAGCCTGTGTCGCCGAATCGATGCCAAGCTCTACAAAGCGGTCAAGAAGGCCGGCGCGCGCCAGGGCAGCACGCTGTTCGTGACGTTGCTAGCGGCTGCCCAAGCTCTCATGGGCCGGCTCGCCGACCAGAATGAAGTGGTGATCGGCGTGCCGACGGCCGGGCAGTCGCTCCTGGAAGATCGGATTCTGGTCGGCCATTGCGTCAACTTCCTGCCCATTCGCGGCGCGTGGACACGCGATACCAGCGTTTCCGATTATTTGGCGGCGACCGCCAAGCGTGTTCTCGACGCCTATGAACACCAGAACTACACCTTCGGTACGCTGGTCCGCAAATTGAATTTGCCGCGCGAGCAGGGCCGCCTGCCCCTGGCCGAAATTCAATTCAACTTGGAACGCCTGGCGGAACGCATCGAACTGCCCAATTTGACGATGGACGTGGCTCCCAATGCGAAGGCTTACGTCAATTTCGATCTGTTCCTGAACGTGATCGAATCGGCCGACGGACTGCGCATGGATTGCGACTACAACACCGACCTGTTCGACGCAGCGACGGTCGCACACTGGCTCGATTGCTATCAGGCGCTGCTCGAGTCGTTCGTCTCCGACGCGGCCCAAGCGCTCTGCCGCGCATCGTGCCTGCCTGCGCCGGAGCGCGAGGCGCTGCTCGAACGCATGAACGATACGGCCGTCGACTATCCGCGCGACCGGTCCGTGCACCGGCTCATCGAGACTCAGGCCAAGTCCACCCCGCGTGCGATCGCGGCGCAGTTCGGCGACGAGCAGTTGGATTATCAGAGCCTCGACCGGCGCGCAAATCAGCTGGCGAACGTGCTGCGCGAGCGACTCAAAACGACGGACAAGACGGGCCAGCTGGTCGGCGTATCCGTGGAGCGCTCGCTCGACATGCTGGTGGCGCTGATCGCGGTCATGAAGGCGGGCTGCGCCTACGTCCCCCTGGACCCCATGCACCCAGCCGCTCGTCTGCGCTACATTTTGGACGAGGCGCAGGTCGCCGCGCTGATCTCGGATGGTTCGGAGAACGCATCGCTGGTCGGGGACGGCACGCCGGTCGTCGATGTCCATCGCGACGCTGCCGCGATCGACGCGGCCTCCACCGCCGCTCCCGACCTCAAGGTGAGCGCGGACAGTCTGGCCTACGTGATCTACACCTCCGGGTCGACGGGCAAACCGAAGGGTGTGGAGATTCCGCACAGCGCAGTCGTGAACCTGTTGACGTCGATGGCGCGCACCCCCGGCCTCAAGGCCACCGATGTGTTCTACGCCGTGACCACCATCTCGTTCGACATCGCAGGGCTCGAATTGTTCTTGCCGTTGACCGTCGGCGCCAAGGTAGTGATCGCCGAACGCGACGCCGTGATCGACGGCTTCAGACTGCTCAAGAATCTCGAGAACGTGCGCGCGACCGCCATGCAGGCGACGCCGGCGAGTTGGCGGCTGCTGCTCGAGGCAGGGTTCCGCGCGCCGGCGAATTTCAAATTGCTGTGCGGAGGAGAAGCCCTGCCGCGCGAACTCGCCGATCGATTGCTGCAAGGGTCGGGCGAGCTATGGAACATGTATGGGCCCACCGAGACCACGATTTGGTCGTCTTGCACGCGAGTGACCACCAACTCGCCGATCACGGTGGGCGGACCCATCGCCAACACCCAGTTCTACATCCTCGACCGCAATGACCAGCCGGTGCCCAGCGGCGTCCCCGGCCAATTGCATATCGGCGGCGACGGCGTGGCACGCGGCTACCACAAGCGCGACTCGCTGACCGCGGAGAAGTTCCTGGAAAACCCATTCGCCGGCGGCCGGATGTACCGCACCGGAGATCTCGCACGCTGGTTGCCGGACGGCGCCCTGCAGATCATGGGTCGCATCGATCACCAGGTGAAGCTGCGCGGATTCCGGATCGAGCTCGGGGAAATCGAAACCGTATTGATGAACAAGGGTCAATTGAGCGCGGCTGCGGTCATCCTGCGGCAGGATGTACCGGGGTCCCCGCGCCTGATTGCATATTATGTTGAAAAGGCGGGGGAAAACCGCTCGCCGGAGGTCTTGCGCGCACTTCTCGCGGAAGATATGCCCGAATACATGATACCGTCGGCATGGGTGAGGCTGGACGTTCTCCCGCTCTCGCCGAACGGCAAGCTCGACCGCGCCGCCCTGCCCGTGCCGGATGCGACGCAGACCGCGAAACAGGAATTCGTGGCGCCCTCGACGCCGACCGAGGTGGCGCTCACGACGATATTCGGGGAGGTATTGAATTTGGAACGCGTGGGTGCAACGGCGGATTTGCTCAAGTTGGGCGCGGATTCCATTCAACTCTTTCAGATCACGGCAAGGGCGAACCGGGCCGGCATCAAGATTACGGCGCGCCAGTTGCTGCAGCATCGCAACGCCACCGCCTTGGGCGCCCTCGCGGATTCGGGCGGCGGTGAGGCCGCAGCGGCGACGGCGAACTCGGCGCTGCCGTCGCTCGGGCAATTCAAGCGCAATCGGCGCACCGGCTAGCGTCTGAGATCTATGGCGAAGCCTGCGAACAGGGTTTTGGATGCGACGGCCGGGCAGGAGCTCGCAGCCGGGTTTGCTTCCGACCCCAACGATCCGCGGCCGGCGGACGCGGGCGAACCCGCGGAGCGCACCGATTTCCCATGTTCCCCGGCCCAGGAGCGATTCTGGCTCCTGGACCGCCTGGATCCGGGAAATTCGGCGTATAACGTCGCCGTTCGGTGGCGACTGGAAGGCCGCATCGCCACCGATTTGCTCGAGAAGTCGTGGTTCAAGATCATCGAGCGGCATGAAGTCTTGAGGACGGTGTTCTTGGAGACCGACGGCACGCCGATACAACGTGTGATGCCGCGCGCTCCGTTTCGGTTGAACGAAATAGATCTCAGCAACTTGTCGCCCGAATTGCAGCAAACCGAAGGCGATCGCATCGGAGTGATCGAGGCGCGAGCCCCTTTCGACCTGGCCTCGGGTCCTCTGATTCGAGCAACCCTGCTGCGATTCTCGCCCACCATCTCGATCATTCTGGTCACGACTCATCAGATCGTGTCCGACGGATGGTCGATCGGAATCATGGCTCGCGAGATGGGTGTCGTCTACGACGCGCTGCGCCATGGAAAAGCGATCGAGCTCGAACCGCTTTCGATCCAATACGCGGACTATTCGGAGTGGCAGCTCGAGTGGCTGAAAGTGCGCGGCACGGAGGCCGAAACGGGCTACTGGACCCGCCAACTGGCGGGCATCAAACCGTTCAAAGTGCTCCCGGATCATGCGCGCCCGAGCATGCCGACCACCAATGGCGCCATTGCATCGCGATTGTTGCCGCGCGAGTTGACCAACCGCGCGCAGAGCTTGAGCGCCGAGCGTGGAGCGACCCTGTTCGCGACCGCCTTCGCCGCGTTGTGCGCCACCCTGGCGCGGTTCACCAGCGAAACTGAAATCGTCGTGGGAACCCAGGTGTCCGGCCGCGATCAGGTCGAGCTCGAGCCGATGATCGGCCAGTTCGTCAACTCGCTCATTCTGCGTAACGACCTGCGGGGCAATCCCACCTTCGGTGCCATCGTAGACGGGGTGCGCGACACCATCGCGCAAGCTCTGGAATACCGGCACATCCCCATCGAACGGCTGCTCGGCATGGTCAAGAGCGAGCGGAGCGACGCGAACACTCCGCCGATCTCGGTGAATTTCATCTTTCAAAAGACGTTCATACAAAATACCGTCTACGGCGATTTTGCCCTCATCGACATGCCGTCGCTGCCGGCCGGCGCGATCTACGACCTGAATCTGTTCATGGTCGAACGGCCCGACGGCTGGCGGTTTTCCTGCCAGTACAATACGGATCAATTCGAGCGGGCGACCGCCGAGCGGCTCCTCGCCTATTTCGAGAGACTGCTCGACAGCGCCGTGGCGAATGCGTCGCTGCGGTTATCGGAATTGACGCTGTCTTCGAGCGACGAAGCGCGTCTTTTGCTCGCCAGGCTCAACGACACGCGCACGCTCTATCCTCGCGAGTTGACCCTCGGTCAGCTATTCGAAGCGCAGGTCGGGCGGGCTCCGGATGCCACGGCGGTCAGCTGCGGCGATCGTCATCTGACCTATGCCGAGATGAATTCGGCCGCCAACCGGTTCTCGGCATATCTTCGTGCCCAGGGGATTGCCAAGGGATCGAGAGTGGGCGTGTGCCTGCCCACGTCGATCGAACTGCCCGTCTGTTTGCTGGCCATCCTCAAAGCGGGCGCCACCTACGTGCCCCTCGATCCGGTCGATCCGCCGCTGCGGCACGCGGATATGATTCGCGCCTCCGGTACCACGGCGGTCATCGGACAGCGCCTGGAGCGCACAGCCGTGGCGGATGTGCCCGTGCACCTGATCGAGATCGAGGCTGCGCTCGCCTATGGCGGTGAAACGCAGCCCGACGCTCGAGCGGTGCCGCTCCACTCGGATGCCTTCGCCTGCACGATTTTCATTTCGGGCCGCGATGACGCCTCACGGGTCGTTTGCATTTCACACCGCAACCTGGCGAACCTGATCTACTCCATCGCAAAGCGGCCCGGCGTCGGCGATCGCGACGTCATGGTGATGAGTTCACCCATCACGACCGATCGGGCGGCGTTCGAAATATTCCTGCCGCTGCTCACCGGCGCACGACTGATCATCCCTCGCGACAAGGAACTCGCGAGCGGCCGCGATTTGCTCCACCTACTGCAGCGGGCCGGAGCGACCATTCTGTACGGCGCACCGCAGACGTGGTCGGCCCTGCTGGACGCCAACTGGATAGGGTATCCCGCGCTCAAGAGTCTTTGTTCGGCAACGGAGCTGAGCGCGCGGCTGATCGAGAAGCTCTCGGCAACCGGCGGAGAACTCTGGTCACTGTACGGTGGTCCCGAAACCGGCATCTGGTCCGCGATCCGCCTGGTCAAAGCCAAGAATGTCTCCTCGAGCCTTGGCGAGCCGATTGCAAACACGGCATTGTACGTGCTGGAGGCGTCGCTGCGCGTCGCGCCGGTCGGCGTCGTCGGCGAAGTGTACGTCGGCGGCGACGGACTGACAGAGCGCGCGCTCGCCGCGGCCGTCGCCAACGAATCCGGAATCAAGCTGTACCCGACCGGCTCCCTGGGTCGGCTGCAGGCCAACGGGCAGATCGAATACGTCGGCCGCGCGGACGATCGATTCGCCAACGCAGGCCGCATGGTCGACCCCGCCGAAATCGAGGCGATGCTGCTGCGCCACCCGGGCGTCGCCGAGGCCGCGGTGGTCCCAACCCAGGATCCGGACGGCGCCGGTGCGATCGCCGCCTTCGTGGTCGCCGGCGGCTCCGCGCCGGATGCCGCAACGCTGATTTTCGATCTGCAGAGAACACTCGCGGAAACCCTTCCCCAGTATTTGGTGCCGTCGTCCATCGTCGTGCGCGACTCGCTGCCGCATTCGGTGAGCGGTGCCGTCGACCGCAATGCGCTGCAATCGGCACAAGGACGCACGCACCGGAACACGACGCATGAGCAGCCGTCCGGCGAGATCGAGGAGCGCTTGGCGCCGCTCTGGGCCGGGATATTGGGCGTGAAATCGGTTGCGGCCGGCGACAATTTTTTCGAACTGGGAGGCCACTCCTTGTTGGCTGCGCGGATGCTGACCCAAGTCGAGCGGGAGTTCGGACGGCGCATCAAGCTGGCAACGCTGTTTCTCGCGCCGACGCTGCATGACTTCGCCAAGTTGCTGGCGCAAACGGATCTGCGCGAATTCGATTTTCGCCAAGTGGTCAAAATTCAGCCGCATGGCTCGAAGCGCCCCTTGATCGTAATCAACAACACCGGAATCTATTACGGGCTGGCCAAGAATTTGGGTGCGGAACAACCGGTGTACTCGCTGCAGTTGTTCGATCCATCGGTGAAAGATTCCGCGCTGCCCAATTCGCTGGAAGAAATAGCGTCCGGGTACGTCGAACTCATCCGGCGCGTGCAGCCCCAGGGCCCCTACGACCTGATGGGATGGTGCGTGGCCGGAGCACTCGCCTTCGAAATAGCGCGTCAACTCGTGGCGGATCGGCAGGAGATCTCCCATCTGTTTCTCATCGACTCCTGGGTTCCGGGCTACTTCAGGCGCCTGCCGAAGTTGCGCGGGTTCTTGGCGGTGTATTCACTGCGTGCGCAGTTGATCGTCGCCGATTGGCGCCGGGTGCTGGCGAGCGAGAAGTCGCTCGGCGCCTTCATCTCGCAGCGAACCCTGTTCAAACGGCTGAAGCGCCTGTTCACCGGCGACGGCAGCGACGTGGGGGCCCCGGATCATGACACGCGGGCGACGCCTGAAACCTACGACCAGTGGTTGCTGGCTTACCTGCAGCGCATGACAGACGGCTATACACCGAAACCCTACGGCGGCGCGGTGACCCTGCTGCGCAGCCGCTTGGAACCCACGGGATGGTTTTTTCGCGAGGATGCCGGCTGGGGCGAGTTCACGCACTCGGGCGTCGACGTGCAATTCGTCGACGGCAATCATTTCACGATGTTCCAGGACCCCGGTTCCCAGCAGATGGCCGAGCACGTGGCGGCGGCGCTCGCGAAACAACCGCCGCCTCCGGCCGGTTAGTTAGTTAGGTCGCAGGCGGGGTCCACACCCGATACGGTCGAGCGGCCTCGCGCCGTTTGCTGACCGAGCGCACGGCGCTCACGCCGTCCGCGGCGGCGAGCTTGATGCGGTCGCGCCAACCGGAAACCGTCGGGGCCGTGGGTTCGAGTCCGAGCTTGCGCAGGCGATGATTGAAACGGTGCAATTTCTCCAGCCGGTCAACCGAGCGCAGTTCGTAGTTGACGCTGAGCGCGACCGACACGTTGTTCCGGTTCTGAACCCAATGCGGTGCGCACGTCGGTACATGCACGCCGTAGCCGGCGAGCAGCTCGTACTTGCTGCAATCATTCTGCCTTTCCGGGCGATAGACGGCGCAATTCCGGCTGACGGCGAAGAAGTCCTCCAGTTCGCGGTCGGTGACCAGCGTGCGGTCGGTCTGATCGAAAATATGGAAGAGCTTGTTGCCCGTGACCTGCAGCAGAAAATTGGTCTCCGAATCCATGTGGTAGGGGGTAATCCGCCCCGGCGAACTGACCAGGATCAAGACCTCGCCGATGGTGACATCGGAGCGCATCCGCTCGCCGGACAACTCGATCAATCGGGCCAGGACATTCTGCAGCACGGGCGCGAACAACGGATCCTGCTCCGTATGCTTGAGTATGACGATGGAGTCGTTGCGCTCGATGTTCGTGATGGTGTCCTGCAGCGATTGGCGGCCGACGGTCCCCTCCGACCACGTATTGTTCACCGCGACCTTGCCGTTGGCCCAGTAATGTTCGCCGTGGTCCGGCATGCGCCGGGTAAGATCGACCAGGCTTGCCAATTCGAAGAGCGGATTCCCGGCCAACTCGTGCTTGAACATGAAGTTCACGCGATTGTAATTGCGGCGAAATTGGCCTTCATGGTCAGCCACGCCCGGCAGCGAGGAGGTCTCGCGTTCAATGGAAATGGCGTTCATGGGTTGGTCTCCACGTCAAAGGGTATCGCACGCCCACCCAGGCGATCGGCGACGGGCCTCTCATTCGGCGATATTAGCGTATCGATGCCACAGCCCCCAACTAAACACCGCCCAACTAAACCCCGGGCATTCGAGTGACGAAGCGGTCGACCACGGTGGGCATGGTCAATCGAACCATCAGGGTGTAAACGGCGGCGCCGGCAACGATCAACAAGGGTAGCGCAACGATGTCGGCGACCCTGCTCTCGAGCGCCATCCGCAGCGCCCACACGCATGCTCCCATGATGAGACTGGCCGCCAGCGGCGGCCACTGCGGCCGGAATATGGTGGCAGCCGGGATGGCGCAATAGCGCTTCAAGAGGCCCACCGACAACGGCAGCAACACAAACGGCCGCGCCGCGATGGCAATCGACGCTGCCAGCAGGCCGAGCGGTGCGCAGGCAGCCACCGCGAGGACGGTCGCTGCCGTTTGTGCGATGGAAACCACGGCCTCCTTGCGCTGGAAGTTCATGGCGAGGAGCGCCGCGCCGCCCAGGTATTGCGTGACCAGGGGGACGCACGACAGCAGCAGGCACTGCGCAGGAACGATCGCCCCGAGCCACCGCGGGTCCAGCCAAACGTGGAACAGCGTCGGCACGATGACCGCACCCCCGATGCACAGCGGGAAGCAAAACACCGTCAGAAAGGTAAAAGTACGGCGCAACGCAGCATCGAGGCCGGCATGGTTGTCGGCGTGTTTCCGCAGTTCCACCCGAGCAACCGCGTAGCGGGGCACCACGGCGACTTCCACCAGAATGTCGCCCAAGCGGGATGCCAGGCTGAACAAGCCGAGATCCGTCGATCCCCAGTACAGTCCCAGCATCAGCCGCGGAATTTGATTGCAGCTCCAGGTCAGGAAGCGCGACACGAGGGTCGGAGCCGCAAAATGCGCCAACTCGCGGAAGTGCCGGACCGAAAACCCCAAGCCGAATTTCAAAGGCACGGTGTACCAAAGCAGGATCGACGAGACCAGCCTGGTGACGATGGCCTGCCAGACCAGCGCCCAGACGCCGGCCCCGGCCAAGGTGAGCACCAGACCCACGATTCCACCGACGAACAAGCTGCCGATGGAGCGTAACGCCAGCGGCTGGAACAGCATGTCCCGCTTGGTCGCCGCGATGGGCGCTGCAGCAAACGCACTGATGGCGGGCAACGCCGACATCCAGCGCAAGATGGAGGCAAGCTCCGGCTCGCCGAACCAACCTGCGATCCTGTGAGCTCCCGCGAACACCGCTACTCCGATGGCCAGGGACAACAGCACGTTGGCCGTGGTCATGGTCCGGAAGTGCCGCTCGTCGATCTCTCGCACCGAAATCAAGGCTTCAGCGGCCGCCTCACCCGGTACGTTCTCGCAGAATCCGACAAACACCATGACGATGGAAATGAGCCCGAAGACCTTCGGCCCGAGAACGGGTGCCTGGATCGCAAACAGCAGGAGCGCAAAGATTTGCGAAAAAACCGTTTTGGTCGTGAGCCAGGAGGTGGGGGACAGTCGTGGGAATACTTTCACTAGGCGAGTAGGGTCTGCATTGGGTTGTATTGCGATCTCTTACAATTGTGAGCGTGCTCCCACGCAACGTCCGAGGTGCCGTCAACAGTGCAGTACTGTCGACCAATCGCGGCTCCCCGGCGGGAGTCGATAGTAATATATTCGCCGTCAGCCTGGGTTATAAGGGTCGCTGACGCATTATGTTAAGTAATTTGATGAAAGGTGCTGAATTGCGGACTCCATGGGTTTACCCGAAGCGCCGGACAGGCGGGCTGCGAGGCATCGTAAGGTGGGCGGCCGCCGCCGTCCTGGCACTCGCTGCGTTCCAGTGTGCGGTTGCTGCCGCGGCCCCGCCGGCGCCGGACAAATCTGCAGTAAAGGCACCCCTGCTGCAGCTGGGGCCCGGAGACAGCGTCAACATCCAGGTGTACGGTCAGCCGGATTTGAGCACGACGGTTTACGTCGGTGACGATGGAACCGTATCGGTTCCGCTGGCGGGCAACGTCCAGGTGGCCGGCTTGTCGCCCGCCCAGGCGAGTTCCCGTATCGAGACCGCCCTGAAATCCGGCAAGTTTCTGGTCGACCCGCACGTCACCCTCACGGTAACGCAGACGCGCAGCCAACGAGTGTCCGTGCTCGGCCAGGTGGGCACGCCGGGCCGCTACGCGGTGGAGTCGAATACGACGATTTTCGATCTTCTGGCGCAGGCTGGCGGGATCACGGCGACCGGTTCGGACATTATCTACATCATCCGGCTCGACAAGGACGGAAAGGAAGTACGTTTCCCGGTGGATTTGAAGGGTCTTGCGAACGGTAGCGGCACGATCCATTCGATGTCCCTGCAGGGCGGCGATTCGGTATTCGTGCCCAAGGCGGAACAGTTCTCGATCTACGGCGAGGTGGCGACGCCCGGGCGATACCGCATCGAGCCGGGAATGACGGTGATCGAAGCCATCGCCAGGGCGGGCGGGATTACGTTGCGCGGCAGCCAACGCCGGATCGAGATCAAACGTAAGCAGGCCAACGGCGACTATACGACCGTGAAGGTCAAGTTGGGCGACCTCGTCCAACCGGACGATGTGGTTCAAGTGAAGGAGAGTATTTTTTGAGATCGCGTAGAAACCTCCCCGTGCTCGCGGTTGCCCGCCCGGTGCCGGCCGCCGTCACCCCGGGGTACGAGACGGCCCAACCGAATGCGT
>Ga0209006_10001322_pt1 | contig 22495 bp, 37 predicted proteins | sample JacPin_JW_Ref_O2_FD_188567 | JGI IMG/M metagenome (GOLD analysis project Ga0209006, IMG submission 188567) | Forest soil microbial communities from Algoma, Ontario, Canada - Jack Pine, Ontario site 1_JW_Ref_O2 (SPAdes) (version 2) | ecosystem: Environmental > Terrestrial > Soil > Boreal... | reverse complement strand
TATTGTGGGAAATGGAGCAGGGGTGGCTAGTCGAGAAGGTGAAAATGGCCCGTCCTTCCTTTCATATTTTGCCTGATCCCCGCAGTATCCTATATTTCATCGAGCCGCACGCAATTGGGTCGACAATCCGCGGAAGTACGAAGTTACCCGTGATATTGGCGAACGCCTGAGCAAAACTGAATACGGGGACGATCTCAATCTCTGCCAAGAAGACCTCGATAACTATGAGTCCGATTTTATAGACGACGATATTGAACCAGATGGTGAATCGGAAGTGAGACTCTTCCTTTTCAAACTCGACTGCCTCTCACCGTTATCTGACTCACAGGAAGAACCAGAAGCCGAGAGTACTGAGAAGGAGAGCTCGTCTAGCACAGATGAATCTGCAAGGGAGAGCACCGAAAACACTAGCGTAAGTCATTCTCCTATGCTTTTGACTTGCTGACCTCATATACAGGAACTGTCCGCGGACGACGATGGGCCAATTTCTGGGCGCACTCGATCGTCCAGACGGCTCAAACGCAGACTTCGAGAGGATAAGGACACAGATGTCAGTCTCCCGTTACATCCAAACACCGACGTGGCATCATTCCTGTCCAACAGGAGCTTGAATCCCAGTTAGCGGAGGACGACAGGTCGGAAAGTGATGCATCTGATGCTGTCCCCGGTTAGTTATATACTTTACTATTCTTAATAAGCCCTTTTACCAACCCTTCTCGTAGCTCCTGCCATCCGGAAAACACCGAAACGAAAGCGAGTGGACTCGGAGGATGACAGCGAGGTCGTCGATTTTGTGTCGTTGACCTTTCAAGGCACTGATATCTTCTCAGAATGAAGTGGATGTAAAGTTGCCTATGTGTGATACAGATACCAATTCCCCCTTCAGATTTGGTGCGCCCTCCGCTCCCCTTTGTGTCAAGTCGCTGAACAACGCTGCGTAGTGTCATCGAAATCCAACGGCACATACAGACGGAAACCCCCAAACGCGTCTCACCAATGTGAGACTTTGAGGAATCTCATAATTCTGCATGACTTACTTACTGTTCGAAGCTCCTATACAGACATCTCGGAGGACTCACAAGAGAGTATACGTGAAATCTGAGTCTGAGTCATCTGGTGACGAAAAGCCAATTCTGAGAAGTGATTTGATTTCTTTCCATTCTCGCCATATTGCTAAATATGCACAGTAGCAACCCCGAATACTTCCAGTCAAAAGTACAAGGCATGGGAGAACAGCCCCAGTAGTGTGAGCAAGTGTGTCTTACATCGTTCAAGTACATACCATAACTAGACCCTACCCGATCGACCAAGTCACACCGCAGGAAGACCATCATCAAATCAGAGCCACCCTCTGATAGTGACAACGTCCTGGAGGTAGGCAATCTTTCCCGTCTCCTCTTGATAAATTGATTCCCTCATTTGATATTCTCAGGATGGCACTGAGAAATAGCTCGATCGAATGCATTAGGGAAACCTCCTTGATGTTTGCCATTTCCCCATCGGATAGAATTTACGGTTTGCAGTTCAAGGGACCGTAAATATCCTCTACCTGACCAGATCGGGGCTAAGAAATGAGCATTTCCCTTACACTTATATGATAAGCAAACGATATATCACGAACAAGAATAAAAACCACTATAATCACAACCGCTGTAGTCTCCCCAGCAAGCAATGTCCACATCAGACGAGGTATGCACCACGCTCATTCGCTGCAGAGACCTAATCACCACCGTCGTATCAGCGACCTCTATTCAGCGAGCTCTTCAAGGAGTACCTTGCCGCTTTCAACTCCAAGGACCTCACCAAGATCCTTGCCTTCATCTCACCCCGCCTCACCGTCTACTACAACAACAACCTAACGGCCAAGAGCCGCGACGACACCATCAAGTCCTACACGGACCACCTGGCACGCCTCTGCATCCCGGTGGTGCTGGAGGCGGAGCCAAGGGAGCTGGACCCGGAGACCGAGGGACAGGGGGTAGAAGTGAGCTTGGCAGTGCAGGACGAGGGGTATAGGATCAGAGTGAAGTATTTTTATGAGCAGGAGGAGGGGAAGTGGATGCAGATAAGGCATGAGATCGCATTGAAGGAGGAATTGGAAAGCAGCACGTAGTGTTGAGGGAGGTTTGGAACAGCCTAGGGAGTGCGTCCAGTGCGTCCAGTGTAACAGTGTGAAGGAGCAATTCGCGGAAATTCGTCTCATGCTTCAGTGCGTTGTTTTATCGATATAAGTATTGACTTTACATTGGCAGTTCATCCTCCATCACACTGGCGCCGACCCAATGATATTTCAAGAAAGATCACGTATGTCATGGACAACTCGCAGTCCTCTACGTCTCAAGATCAAGTCCCACCTAAAACATTCTGAACAAGTTGTGATCCTTCTCAACAAAGGCCAGGAAAATTTGCTTACCTTTGAGACTACCCGATCCACCTCTTGAGCATATCCTTCAACAAACTGAATCAGGCCTTCGAACACGTTCTTCTCCACACAAATTTCCCTCTTGGATTTGTCGATTTCTCCTGTATGCGCATCTGGTGCGGCCTCCGAAGCTGGAGTAAGCTTCATACCACACCCGATCGGCGGGACTCACCTTTGCAGGACTTTAGCTGGATCAACACAGCCGGAACGTCTCTTCTTTCACAGTCCTGCCCGCAGGCAAGAACCCATGGGCGGCCAATTTTCGCTCTCTGGTGTGTCGAAGATGATGTCGATGAGCAGGAGGTGTATATGCACATACATATGGTGGGCGAATTACATGTGGGAAACACACGATGCATAAAGCAGCGTGTGCAAGTGGGATAATCATCAGACCCCGTCATGCTATGCAATGCGATCGCAGAGGCTGGGAAGTGTCCCGCTTGTGTGACCTGCTCGAGTTCGTTGGGAAGTATGCCGAAACGGTTGATCGGGAGATCTTGACGCTACGTCAATCGTGATTGATTGCTTTGGGATGGCTGCTGTGCCCCTTGGGTGACACTTGATCTCGAGATGTAGGAGAACTGCTTGGTAGAATCACAACGACTCGGAGTCGATGAACATGCTCAAGTGGAGCTTATGTATATATATGCACATTTGCGCTCATATCCGCAAGCTCTAACATATGTATAGGCTGGCTGTCTGTATTACTCGTTCATCGTATCATACAAAATACGAGGTTTAATGCATATCAACATCCTTTTACGTCATAAAACACCAGACGGCCAGCTTCCGGTGTCTATATGGGTCCATGAGTATCAGACGAGTGTAGTCCAAGTAGTACCATAGAATGGATAACAAAAACATCCTCCGAAATCAAGGCATTTGGCAGGGGTGATTGTCGAAGCTGTCAAGACCGATAGTGGCGATATGAATGGTCAGATCTGGGGGGCGAAAACGTCAGGAAAGATAGGATAAGGTAAAAACCCAACGTACTCGGAGAAGGGAGGCATAGCAGTCAATTCAGCCTTCCCTGGGAGTGTCCGCCCGACTATTTTCGTCCTGAGCCACATCCAGAATGTGTGGTACTCATATATAGCATCTCGGCTGGTGCAAAAGAATGCGGCGGCGAGATACGCTGCACCAGGGATAGCCCACCACATCAAGCGATAGGTGGCGAACAGCTTCGGGTCCAGAACTGTTGGGAGCTCGATAACGATAGAAATATCCTTGTGGATAGATTGCCAGTCAGGCAGGGGAAAAGAGCCGAATCGAGTAGCTTGTTGGACTTCCAACGTGATCCAAACTATACCCCAGACACCCATCATCATTCCCATTGACATCAGGCGGTAATACTGTGCGTTAGATAAACCAGCACCCCAAGACTTGAGAGGTTGCGAATGCAATACTCTGCGGTCCTCCACCAGATGGTAAATAGCGATACCTGGCAGTATGATATATTATGGGTTGGGAGTGGAAGAGGCAAGTTACGTACATCCATAGACGAGAGTTATCAATGATAACAGAAGTGGTGGACCGAAGAGAACGGCGTAAGTAGAATAAGAGTGGAAATACCCAGGAAAGCAGCCAAGGTTTTCAAGAATGATGAAGCGAAAAGATTGAAAACAGTACGCTGTGGGCATCAGCTCGCTTTCACCCCCAGTCATAGTAAATGACCATTTTACGCACACACGAACATCCATACACAAGGAAGACCGAAACACATCACCAGCTCAAAGAGTATTTGAGAGACTCGGCACGGGCGAGTTGCCATGGGACGTCTGGACGAAATGAACTCGAGATGCTTGCACAGGCAGAGGGTCGCTGCCGAGAGTGCGATCGGTGTAGCAGCCCTAACTTTGATCGCTGAGACAAGTGACTGTGGGTAAATCACAGACAAAGCATTGCGCCACGATAAATTCACTTACTTATATCGCACCAAAGAGGAGCAGAGTTGTGGACATTCCCAGCCCAAATGATCGCATTCGTGGCGGAAATGAAACAGTGGGAGAATAGCCAGAATATAATCGCGATGGTAACGATATTTTTTGTTCGTACGTGCCAGGGGAGAGGGATCAGCACCAGTGCTGCTGCGATAAAGCCCAGTACAGGAAGTTCAGGATACGACATTACTATACATACAAAGAAGGAGCGGTGAGAAATGAAAATTGTCAAGGTTACACTCACCCGGTATAATAATCTCGGGGATGTGCTTGGCATCATTGATTATTTAACCTCGAGCATGGGCGCATGGGTCATCCTGATTCTCTGTCACGCTAATGGGAAGTCGCGAGAGCCCAACATGTGTACTCTTTTTCTGCATCTTGACTGGCAAACGATTTCTTCGGTGCCTTCACTCGGTAATCGTTGGTAGACTTCTGTGCTGCCGCGCTGAATGAACATAGAAATTTCACCCAGTTTGGCCTTGTCGGCCTAGGACACCGAGAATGTGTACTTGCTTGATTGCATCTAACATCATTATGATCGACATCGATGAGGCAGTGTAGATGCTTGTTTGTCACGAGGATTCTACGGTTACGACTCGATCATTATGTGATAACGCTATATATGTCGATTCTATGCTCGCTTGGGTACAGATAGTCTATACTTTCTTCTTCTTGTGCTGCCTTTTCGCTGCTGAAGCTGTGGCGCCGGTTGGGGTAGACGGACGTGAGGATTCCCTCTCTGACTTTTGTGTTTCTTCGATAGAGCGTTTCTATTGAGACCAATGAACTTTGCGACGACCGGTGACCATATAAAACACAAACCTTGGACTTGGTACCCTTCGTCTTGATTTCCTCTATCTGCTTAGCTTCGGCCTCCTTCTCTATCATACCAAGTAAAGTATTACACCGTCGCTGCAACTCCTGCGGCGATCGACTCTTGAAGAACCAATCAAAGCGGAAGACAGGGAACTCGGTAATGTCCTTCTTGATTCGCTCATAAACGTCGTCGGCGCGCATGCCGTAGTAATTGAGCCGGCAGAGGAGATATCTGTCTTCTTCTTCACTGTACACCTTGCCTTTCGTAGTAGGATAATTGAGTTCCAACTCTTGCATCGGATAGCGGACAGATGCGATCTTTTTTGTCAAAAGATATTCGAGATTATCACGCTTGTTGCGTTTAGCCTCCCCTTCAGCTATGCGTGCAGCGATTCTGGGGAATTCTTCGGAATGGTTTCGTCAGTTTGATTTTGAGCGCCTCGCGTAGATCAACACACCAGCCAACTGTTTCCATTTCTTTTTGAACACGGAGAAGTACTCCCTTACTTCCGCAGCCGACTTGTCTTGAATCTCAGAAGCAAAAATATCCACACTTTCGTCCCTGCGAGAGACCACTGTTTGCAAGAACTGGTGGGCAAAAATGACCTCGCGACTCACCAACCATGCGTCTCCAAAGCACGAATAAATTGTTGGAAGTCCCTTCGACTCCACTCGGGGAAACCATCCGTTATGTACTTCTCTTTCTGTTCCATCTCTTGCTCGGTGAGAGGCTCGGCTGCATAGGATCTCCGTTAAACCTTCTTCGGGGATGGCGGGAAACTATCGTACCAGTGTCGATGAATTCTTGTGCCACTTGCCGCTCGGCTTCCAGACTTTCAGGCGTATCGTCTGGCCCCGCCTCCCGCAATGGAGCCGATATACCATTCAGTCTCTGTCAATAGGTTAAGTCAGCTCAGGTGTGCTAATCGTAGGATCGACGCACTTTGTGAACAGCAAGTTCCCGTTCTTGCAGTACGGCAAGTTTAGGAGAAAAGAATTGAAAGTCCTGACTATAGGAATGTATCAGAAGACAACGAACATGGCACATATCGCCGAGACACTGACATAGCGATCTGTTTCGGCGCTCGGGGCAATTTTGGCACCTTCTCAGTCTTGGACGGGCCAGCACGCAGCGTATCCTTGAAGTAGTTGTCGACGGAGTAATTCGCCTTCCTTTCACGCTTTGACAACGAGAGCATGTTGAAGTTCAACATCTTGCGTTGCTACAATCCAGGCATGAGATGTGTAGTTTATAAGCGAAAGAATACACATACTCCGGTGCGGAAGTCTTCCCCTTCCCACTGCTGGACGGAGGCCTCGGACTTGAAGTTACTCAGATCCTCCAGGTTTAGCGCCTCATATTTGTTGTTCAATTCTATCGTCCGTTCTTCCCCACGCTGGATGATGGCATCAATGTCATCGTTCACCATTAACCTAGATGAACATAGGGAATGAGAAGCCGGTAGCCATCGAGCGTGATGAACTCACTCTTCTGCTGAGTCAATGATCTTCTCAGCGCCATGTGTTATCATCTCCAAGAGCTCTTCCTTATTTGCGGCTGAAAACTAGGTGAGGGAACGATACGACGATATTCCTTGAATGGCTTACCTTTAGCAGTTTGCTGCCGCCCTTGCTGGATGACCAGTTGATCTAACCGTAATTTTTGCGCAGCACGTTCAAGCATGCGCTCCTCGACACTCCCTTCGGTGATGAAGCGGAACACATAGACTTGCTTTGTTTGCCCAATTCGGTGCGCTCGGTCCATAGCTTGAAGGTCAGCTTGTGGATTCCTATTAATGCAAATAATGAATCAATTAATGATAGCAAGTAGAGGAACTGTACCAATCGCTGTCGTATAGAACGACGATGTCCGCAGTTGTTAGGTTGATTCCGAGACCACCAGCACGCGTAGTGAGCAGAAAAATGAATTTCTCACTACCAGGCTTATTGTATTCATCAATTGCATTGATACGATCTTCATGCGCAGTGCCACCATCAATACGACAGTATTCTGCGGGAAAGAGAGGAATGAGCACGAAGGCCAGCATTTGGTACGATGCACGTACTGAATTGTCGGAACAGACAGTAATCCTCGAGGATATCAAGTACACGACTCATTTGGCTAAAGATCAATACACGGGAACCTTTGGCATTCATATTTTTCAGAAGTTTATCGAGAATGACCATCTTTCCTGAATTCTCGATAAGATGTTCATCGGTGGTATACGGTGGGCCGGGTTCCTGTGAAGGCCTCAGGGCATACTAAAAAAATAACCTGAAACGAGACGTACCGCTCCATCAAAGAGATAGGGATGACAAGTGACTTTGCGAAGCTGGCGAAACATCAAGATCAGATATAAGACATAACTTGGACCACTCACTTGCATGACCATGTTCATCAGCCTGGTCTTTCCTTCCTTTTTCCCTGTCAGACCTATGGCAAAGTCAAGAACAACTCAATATATGGGAGAACGAACTTTGAACTTGCCATTAACAGCGTCAATATCTTTCTCCAAGACCGACCGGTACCATTTTCGCTGCATTTCCGTAAGCCCAACATATATATTAATTTCCTTCTCTGTAAAGTTTGACCAATGTCAGACAATAACACGGGATGGTGAACGGAACTTACTGGGCAAGAGGTTCTTTTCCACGTCAGCCTTGACTCTCCGTAACAAAAATGGCCGCAAGATCTTGTGAAGGGCCTCCACCACCTTCTTGCTCTTTTCTTCTTCGGCATCAGCTCCATCCTCGTCCTTGTGCAAGAAACTATCCAAATCTGCATAATCAGAGAAAATCTCTGGGCAAATAAAATTGAGCAAGGCAAAGAGTTCCTTTAAACTGTTCTGTAGTGGGGTGCCAGTAATGAGCAGCCGCCCACGCGAAATAAAGGTGCGGACGATTTGCGAGAGTAGTGAGTCTACGTTTTTAATGCGATGGGCTTCGTCGATCACGATATATTCGAACGAGAATTTCTTGAAGGCAGATTTCTCAATCAAGCAGATTTCATAGGACGTGACGCAGACTTCGAAGTCTTGCGGGATAAGTCGGTTCGCAATGATTTCCGCACGTTCCTCTTTCGACCCGGTCAGGATGACCACGCTAATGTCTGGGGTCCACTGCTCAAATTCTCTGTTCCAATTCTGGAGAGTTGATTTTGGCACGACGATCAAGTGGGGTCCCGGGATGTCGCGATGATATTTGAGATAAGCGAGGAACGAAATCGTCTGCAATGTTTTTCCCAGACCCTAAAAAGAGATCAAAATCGCTTTCAAAGAGTCAGAAGATTTGAGGATTACCATCTCATCCGCCAATATGCCGTTCAACCCGTTATGATAAAGAGATACCATCCAGTTAAGGCCCTGGAGTTGATAAGATCGCATCTCTCCGTGGATGACTAGGAAACGCATTGTAAGAATGATCACGAAGTTGACAAGAAGATTGCGTACATGCGGGGGAGTCTTCGAATACGAAAGGGGTATCTGTCCCATCCGCTGCCATTTCACCTTCTTTTAGCAACTCATCATCTTCATCTTTTTCCGATTTCCGATGCCGAGCATTCTGGTCGCTGTTCAACTGTTATTGAGCCGAGCGTTCACCGGTGCGGAATTGAACATACGCAGCACGTTTCCTCCCTCTCCCCTTCGGTTTTGGCTGGGCATCCATCAATGCAGCGTATTCTGGATCACGGGCTCTCTTTGAGGGATAATCAGAGTGCGGTTCGATGAAAGAGATGATCTTAACCGACCTTAATATCCACAAAATGCTTGAACAACTCTGTCTGGCCAAGAAGATACGAATATCGCTTGACGGCATCGGTAATCTACCCGACATTAGTTGCGTATTTGAGCAGGACAAAGTCGGAACAAACCTTTGCTTTGTCCATTTCTTGCCGTTTGACCTGCAACTTGCCTTCCGCAGCCTTCCGTTTTTGTTTTCTCTGTTGTCTTTCGGCAGTTTGTTGAATTTTAGCGATTTTTGCTGGCGAGGGTTCTCCCGTTCCCTTGAAGGCATTTTAAGAGAGAATGTAAATAGCACTGGACGACCTACTTTGGTGAATTCGACCTCATCTTCGCTGATGAGTTCATCCTGCTCGCTCACTCCATCTTCTACATACTCACTCTCGCCATCCGCACCCTCGCTGGGCTGGCAAAACGGTAAGGAGGTTGTGCACGATTTCATTCCTGACATCTTACATACCTGCCGCGAAACGATATTGCTTGGGACAACATCACTGAGGACATCTTCCTCCATTGTATAGGGGAGGCTCTGCATCTAAGGAGAATGAGGATTCAACGTGACGGGTTGGTGACAAGCGCGGTTTTGTCACAATTACATAAGCTATCATGTCTCTCGCCGATCAACCACCCCTTGACCAGCAAACTACCTCTCAGGTACTTGAATCAGAAGTCTTTGACGCTAAAGGGGACAAAATTCAATTGGGTTCCCTCTTCGATGCAAAGAAAACGGTCCTTGTTTTTATCCGTAAGTGTCACTCACAATGATCACTTCTCACGCTCAACTTTCACCAGGACATTTCCTCTGCGGCGTAAGTTGATCAATCCTGCCCAGCCCTCATTTCATGATGTTTTTTGTGACAGATGTGTCAGGTATTCAAACATATCACACTCAATTTCCTTCGTGTCCACCAGTATAGCAATAGGAATACGTGATGCACCTTGCTTCAGTGCGTAAGGAAGCCTTGGAGCAAGCCGATGCGAATATCATCGTTGTAGGCTGCGGTGAATGGGATCCAATCCCCACATACGCTGGTATTCCTACTATCACGTCCCTCTGCTCTTTCGGCACAATGAGATGTATTCTCCCTACAGAAATCACTGGATTTAAAGGCCCAATTCTGGCTGATCCGACCCGGAAACTGTACCAGATTCTTGGCCTGGTAGAACATATGGCAAAAAAGCCCGCTGGGGTACCAAGGAAAAGTTACTTGACCTCGGGAGTGATATCAAATGTCTTGACAAGCGTCTGGGTGATCACCTTTCCAACTTCGTGTTCCGCCCATCATTCACCATATATTCTGTATTCAAGAGAGGTCTGAAGAACCCTGTATTGATCGGAAAAGGAGGAAATATATCGCAGCTAGGAGGCGAATTCGTTTTTGGCCCTGGTAATGTGTCGCTATTCTGAGAATGTTTGATGCTACTCACCAATTATGCCATAGATAATGAATGCATCTTTGCATACCGCATGCAATACACCGAAGATCGTCAGTACCGTGCCATCTGTCGTTGGAACGAAAGCTGACTTCGTTGTTGACAGATACCGAAGTGGCTGAACTCATGAAGACAGCTGGTGTTACCTACCCTTAATATTTTGTACCAAGTGGTCTATAATTTCCATTTGTAAAGGATATGAAATGCCTTCGCGTCGCGTCATGTCACTCATCCTTCTCGTGCTAGTATCTAGGATACGACACAGCAACCCTGATGCAAGGCCCACTGCAAAGGCTAAGTGATTTGCAGTGAAATTACATGCAGGGAAAAGAATGGCAACGACGCGAGCACCTGACGATCTGTTCTAGTTGAAATTATCTAGAATTTGCTTACTTCTACTTCGAAGCAACCATGACCGGTATTCCGCCTGTGGGTACCCGAAGCGAAATCTACACGAAATATTCAACACGCATATGAAATGAACTGGATACTGCACGCTGTCGTTCTTGCATGCCGTCGGGAAAAGAAGAGTAATTCCGATGCTATATTTCATGTCTCTCTTTGGTGGTCTAACTGTTTTGCGCGATTTCTACCAGCATGGGCAGCTCGTCAATGTCAAACACGTATGGAGCTCTCTTGTTGGGTGGTCTCATCGCCACTGCGTTCGTACTTAACTTACCTCTCCACCCTCGCATCATAATCGCTAATGCAATCTCAGTCTGTCGGGAGTCGTGACCGTGCAGGCCTATATCTACTTCAAACTGTATTCCACTGATATTCCCCGAATCAAGTTCCTCGTAAGACCCTTAGTACATAGCCCTTTTGACACTTACGAACCGGCCTACAGGTCGCCATGATCTGGTATGTTCAACTGATTCTATCTTGTTAGTATCTATGCCACTAATGGATCAACGTAGGGGTCTCGATTCGTTTCATTCTCTCCTCATCTGTGCAGCGATCTGGCACTATCTTATACCGACTTATGGGGACGGTGATGCGATAGCGGATATTTTTTGGTGGGTTCACAGTTGATATGCTTGATGTTCCTGACTGTCTGAGAGGCGATTAGGACAGTTGCAGTATGTTTTCTCTCATAACTCTCTGCAGCAGTTAATCATGCGCCATAGCTTTCAATAGCATGCACGGTATGTCCCACATTCATTCGAGGAGCTTTCCCTTACTTTCAGACAGGCGGTTGTAACGTTTTTCGTCCACTGGTAAGATCATCGTTCCACTTCAGCTCAATGTATATCTATACAATGCTGTCCTAGCTTCTATTCCCATCGAATATATAAATGTAAGTTTCGAGGATTCTCTTCTGGGACCATACGAAATCATCTGGAGCAGTTAGCAAACGCAACTGGATTTGGACCGCTCCTATCGTAAGTGTACTTTGAACTTCTCATTCATGGTCATTACTCAATTCATAATGCATTTCCAATGTGCAGAATATCCTCATTTTCCTTCGACTGTGTTGGTGAATTTTTTATTTCCTTCAGAGCAATCTGTCTTACTCGGTTTTCACTTGCAGGTTTCGCTTGTGGCAAGTTCTATTCCCCCTTTCCTTGTCTCCCAATCTCACCGCTTGGTGTCATAGTAACGACCGCAGAAATGTATGTTTCTTCTTATGCGACTACGTTTGCATTGGCTCATGCGTGGTAATGCGACTTTGGCAGGATCCGTCTGAAGACTTTTACGGAATTCCGGAAACATTTCCGCGTAAGGTCCCTCATAGAATGCAATTTTGGTGATGTTTGGATACTCTTTAGTGGGCTTTCACTCTTGGGCTTGGCCTTTCATCCAGCGCCGACGTCCTCATCACATCAAGTCTTTGCTACTTCTTGTTGACGAATCGATCTGGATCTCCGAGGTATGGACTCAAATTTTTCGACAGAATGTTTGATTTATTCCCAGCATATAGATCCAACCACATCATTGATTTGTTACTTCTCTATACCTCTGAAACGGGCGCACTGACTTGGTATGTGTCAAGCTCAACTCTTGTTCAGAGAGCCAATATTGCGTGCCCCTAGTGCTGCGACCCTCGCTTCGATGTTTTGCGTGCGTTATAGGTTACAATTTTCGTGATGGCAATCTGACCTGACTTGCCATTGTATAGTGGATTGGGATGCAACAAAACCTCATATTTTTGGGTATTCATTTTATAATCGGAAAGCGTGAGATTTCATCCTTATTCTTTCATGCCATTGTTTACGGCGAACCATAGTGTATGCGAATTCATTACTTCTCACGCAAGTATTGCTCCCTCAGTGTCATAGGCATACGTCTTATGCAATCTTCTGTAGGCTGAACATGCGGAAGCAACTTCGAAATGGATGGGTCAGAGGACACAACGAGGATCACTTGCAGGCAGTCACGTTCTTTACTGGTGATGACCCTCAGAAGAAGGTAATCATGTGTCATGCCATGGCTGTCTTTAAGGTTGTTGATCATGGTGCTGCCCGCTATGTTTTTCCTTAAAGAGTGTCAGATCGAACCCGAAGGTGACGAGACTATCATCATTCCACGTAGCGATCATGGCTGATTACTATCAAAGTTGCAAGTGTCCGTGCAAAGAACTATTGAACAGGAGATGGGGGGTGGAAGGATTCGCAGCACCGATTTCGGTGCGCATTCCATGGGCTAGAAGTGAATTCCAGTCGCAGTGAGCCCAGGATCCTTCGTATTCACGAAAGATTCTGGCGGTGGCTCCGGTAGCTTCCAGCCCACGGTCCAGGTGATACTTTACCTCTATCATTCATTACCGTTTCGGCTCTCTGGTATTGTACCAAGATGTCATTCATCACGAGTTGGCGTGCGGGGCGGTTCTTTGCAAATTCAGTCGCTCTGTGGAGCTTCATTGTCCTCCATGTTGATCTCAGGGCGTTTCATTTTCAATATTGATGCTGTCTGGTAAGAAACAAGGCTGGCTCGTTGATCAAATGGAACTCCTCACGAAAAATTGGAGTATCAGCTGAAACAGCATTCCTCTATCCAATAGAAGTTCCATTTGACCACCGTCTCTGACTTCTCCACGCACATGACAATTCAGCCAAGCACCTAGAGATATTTAACCCGACGGTGTTGCCCGAGCGATTCCGTAAGGCAACTTGGCGAACTAATATTTCCGAAAAATGGTGAAGGTCAGGCAGCGTCGCTGGGGTATGTTCGAGGCATTGCAATTCTCCCATATTACACCTTTTCGAATTATCGCATAGTCATACTGATTCTTATCCACAGGCTGGACCATCTCACGCCTCCTTGCTCGTCCTTGACCATTGTGCTACAGGACTGGAGTGTCTGCCTTTTTAACGGCAGACAGCTCCTGATGTTTTTCAGCCGCGAGGTAATGCTGACGTTTCTCGAGGTCTGCGTGATCATGTTAGTGGTGATGCCACTCACACCGGAAAGTGAAGCCTACCGTGAGCCCACATCGCGGCGCCGACTCTGTTTGAAAGGCAGAAGACCAAACCAACGACAGGTAATCCTTCAAGAAGGGCAGCGACAAAACCGAATGCTAATGGTGGTCCGTCACGTTGTAATGGTGCGATATCGGAGGTAAACGTGAATGCTCACCTCGATAATCCCACTTACGTTCTTCCGTGAATATCGCTACCTGATGTGGCGTCATTTTCTTTGATGCAAAGTACTTCAAGGGCGGCGTGTCAGTTGGAAACTCGTGAATAGTGACCGGGTGACCAGCCATACTTGTTTATGCAAAATGCTGGCTGTGCTGGTTGCTTTGAACCACGCCGACGCAAGTATTCCGACAATGGGATACAATTTGAACGGCAATAGAAGTACTAAGACAACTTCATTTCAGCCCAAGGATTGTCATAGTCAATCTAGATATGTACCTTTTACCAGTACGATTCCCACCCACCCGCTTAGTGCCGTGCGGAAGGTATCCAGTAAGGATTCGCTGATGACGGGTGGGTATTCCCATTCCTCGACATAAGGCTGCCAGAAATCGGGACCTTTCCCGCGAGAAGCAACAGTGTAGTCCCAAGCTCGATCACATGCAACGTGGAGGTCGCGGGACAGGAAAAACCTTATGATATGTGTGGCCTGCGAACCCACCAGAAGCATTGCCGCGTCTGGAGTGGAAAGGAGTCATCAGACAGAAGAAGGGCGATGAAGGAAAGGCACGGACATGTGTGTACGTTGAAAGGTATCCGATACCCAAACATGGTGTCATGCGACAATCCAATAATGCGAGGAGACCTAGAGGATAGAATTTGATTCAATCTGGATGAATGTGGGCTTCGATTGTGGTGTTACTTCGATAGAAAAATACGAATAAATTCCTCTTGAATCCCAAAGGTTAAGGCTGTCTGAGCCACGCAGGTAAGTGCAGATCAGAGGAGGTTCTCAAATTGCACATACCCAAGCGAGTCCGACCACCAACCCTCTTTGCGTACCATGCTTACACTTCTCCCAAGCAGGCACATATAACGCTTTATCGGTAAAGAGTCTGTAAACGCCAACCACGATGTATGATGGAGAGAACTGCAGACGTTCAGCGGCATGCGCTAACTCTGGCGGTATACTTTCGGTACTTTGGAAATGGCTTTGCGATGGCGAGGACATGGTCAGTGAGTCAGTGACAGTTTGGGAGATCGATCATGTGACCTTGCCTTCCTCTGAGATCAATGTCACGCCGGCGAGTAGCATACTACTACGATGGTACGTGAATTTGGATCACGGTTTGTTGGTATTCTCTCTGACTGCTTTCTCAAGGAGACGTCGGATCGTATACTTATGGCCTAGGGCACCCCATGAAACCACACCGCATACACATCACGCATGATCTCGTTTCGGCGTACAATATGCTGGACAAGATGCACGTTCTAGTACGTCGTATTTCGGACTAATGATTGCTTCAACTTTTGGAACCGTTCTCCTCAGAGACCGGAGCGGGCATCACCAGAGACGATGAGTTCGTTCCACGCCGACGAATACGTTCACTTTTTGAACCGAGTTACACCTGAAACGGCAGAGGAGCTTACGTATCATGGCACGAGATGTGAGTACGGACACACATTCTCCTCGCGACTTGTCATATACATACACCGAGGTCTTAGTTCTGCTCGGGGAAGACAACCCACCATTCGAAGGTGTTTTTGAATTCTGTTCAATATCTGCTGGAGGGTCTATTGGTATGTGCCTCATATCTTGTTGGTTTTCGGTATGACTGGACCTGGTTGTTCCAAGCGGCTGCCCAAAGGATCAATACTGGTGCGGCCGATATCGCGATAAATTGGGCGGGTGGTCTTCATCACGCCAAGAAACGCGAAGCCTCTGGGTTTTGTTACATCAACGACATCGTGCTTGGAATACTGGAGCTTCTGCGCACGTTCCCTCGTGTTCTGTATATTGACATCGACTGCCACCATGGTGACGGCGTTGAGGAAGCATTCTATACCACTGATCGGGTGATGACGTGCAGCTTTCACAAGTTTGGAGAGTACTTTCCCGGAACAGGAACTCAAGACGATAAGGGTAGAGGTAGCGGTAAAGGCTATGCAATCAACGTGCCATTGAAGGATGGAATCACAGACGAATCCTTCAGGAGCGTATTTGAGCCCGTACGCTACTCATTTGCTTTTCTCTCGCATAGAATTGAAGTTATCGTGACCTACAGGTTGTCTCCAAGATCCTTGAAGTATACCAGCCGCCGGTGGTCGTACTCCAATGTGGCGCAGACTCCCTTGCTGGAGATAAACTGGGTTGTTTCAATCTAACCATGCATGGTCATGCTCACTGCGTACAGTACTTGCGCAAACAAAACATCCCTCTCATACTTCTTGGCGGTGGTGGCTACACCGTAAAAAACGTCGCACGAGTGTGGACGTATGAGACAGCTTGCGCGCTCGGGATCGAAGACACTATTGACCACAATCTACCGTGGAACGGGTACTTTGAATGGTTTGGACCGAGATATAGGCTGGAAATTATGGAAAATAACATGGATGATATGAACGTGAAAGACGGATCACTCGAAAAGGTTAGGTGAGTGGGCCGGATGTATTTATTCCCTCGGGCATGGGTGATATTGTATACCGTTCTTAGGGTATTAGCCTTGCAACAATTATCAGAGTTGAAATGCGCGCCTTCTGTTGGCATGCATGATGTTCCCAGAGAAAGTCTTGGTCAGCACTTGGGCTTCAGAAAGGATGAGGAAGAGGGGAGAGATGAATTAGATGAGCATTTAGCGCGTAGGCTCTATCGTTTCTCAAACCCTGTCGTAATGCACTAATATAATCCCAACAGAACATGCGAGATACGTCTACAACTTGCAAGAGTCAGAGTCACAATCTGAAGAATCCGACATTTCGCGCTCAGATACTGACGATTTGTCTTACGCTGGACTTAACACTCGGCGTCGCAGACGCCACGGCTCGAGCAAACCACGCATGAGTATTCTCTCAAACCAATACTTCGACTTTTCTCTCTATGACACACAATGTGCGCCGAACAAGACAACTAAAAGGCGGTTCTTTCAGAGTGCAGCGCGGTGGGATGAGGCGAGTGGTAGGGTATTGGTTGGGAATCGGGGGGTCGAGACGGCTCCCAGACCACTCAACTTAAGTGGTGTGATGGAGGCTGGTGGGCGGTCCCTCGATGTCGTTGCCTACGAGCCAGTAGACGACTCCTGTTAGCATGGACGGTTATTATGCATACTATTTTGCCTCATCAGCAACAACGGTAAACAAGCCCGCTCACTATGTCTGACGGCACAACACCATCTCCAGAAATACTGATTAACGTGAAAGGTGAGGCCATCTGACTAGACTACGGCTACTCCGTGAATGATTCTGATTGATGATTTAGGTCCCAATGAGCTGAAACTCCAGATCACGATAAGCACTGACAAAACCGTTCTTGAGCTCAAGCAAGCCATTGCAGAACAGTCAGAAGTTGCGGCAGATCGTCAAAGATTGATTTACGCTGGTGCGGTCGGACTCGTTCGGTTCAATGGTGTGATTTGACTCTTTCAATAGGTCGTGTACTCAAGGTTGATTGACTGTTTTATCTTCGAAAACACTGGTGCTCATTTCCCTACAAGGACGAGGAGGTTCTTACCACATATAAAATCCAGTCGAATAACACAATCCATATGGTCAAGAGTGCCGCTGTATCGTCCACTTCGTCACAATCGCAACCCCAAAGGCTACCCAATATGCAAGCCGGTCAAAATCCACACGACCCGCTTACACAGCTGAACAGCCATTTGGGCTATGGTGCTTTGGCTGGCGTAAACCCGTTCGCTGAGATGGGCCTGAATCAGAATGATCCTAATATGGTACGCTCCCCACTTCACAGGCCTCACCGTTCTTACTCACCGATTTTCACGGCAGTTTCAATCGATGATGAACTCGCCCCAGTTCCTACAACAAATGGCCAGCCTCATGTCTAATCCTGCTGTTGTCGATCAAATCATTGCCTCCAATCCCGATCTCGCGGCCATGGGACCACAAGTCAGGGATGTTTTCCAAAGCGAGAGGTTCCAAGAGATGATGTTAGTTCCTACCGCCCGTCCCTCTGCTGCCGTTAATTTATCCCCCGGAACACTTCTAGATCTGACCCGGAACGCTTGCGTGGGATGATTCAGATGGCCTCAATGATGCAAGGCGGAGCCGGAGGTCCTGGCGCCTTCGGAGGATTAGCTAATAACCGGACATTTCCTACACTTGGTGCCCCTCTCGCTGGCAACCCGCCTGTCGGTCAACAACCTGGAACTGTACCTGCAAATCCACTGGCAAGTTTCTTCCCTCCTCCCACTGCGGAAGCAGGTGCTACACCGAACGCTGCTCCCGTCAATCCTTTCAATTTCAATCCAGCTCTGATGCAACAATTTCTGGGAATGAACACGGGAGGGCTGGGTGGTGGGTTGGCAGCGCCGGCGGCACAGACAGATGCGAGACCACCCGAAGAACGATATCAAGTTCAACTACAGGTTAGTCTCTTATTTCACTGTTTGCATTCCCGCGTTTTCTTTGATCGCTGAGGTTTTCTTGTAGCAATTACAGGACATGGGTTTTGTCAATGCTGCGCAAAATGTCAGAGCACTGCTGGCCACAGGTGGTAATGTCCATTCTGCGATAGAGTACATCCTCAGTGGGGGTGGGTTGTAGTCAACTCAAAGTTTATGTATGCCGTTCCTTCTCTAAGTGTACCTCTGGAGCATTAATTAATACGCGAAACGATCCAATGGCTGACCTGTAGCACTTCGGATTGAATATTGAATATCCACAAGGATGCGAAGTCCTTCCAGGACATATGTATATTCGTATGCTACAAAAAGCAACTCGGAACAGATTTAACGGGAACCTATATTTGCTCTCTGGCAAATACCTGAATGAGGTACATTGGTTACATATCAGATATACTGTCGATATGAAAACATTACATACCTTCTTCCAATAACTTTCGAGCAGCGGCCCGAGTGATAATCATGCAACTCACACCCACGACCTCCCCAACATCCAGGAAGTTAGCACCGAGAGGCTTAAAGGTCTTTCTCTACCTTTCGTCATCCAACGCAGTCCAACAGAGATATCTATGGTGGACTGTGAGTGCCCATGTACAATCTGACTGATTCACTCCGAAAGGCACTCTTTTGAAAAGTCCAATGGCTTTGCATTCTGGCAAGAGGCGTAAGTGACGACGTACACTCACTGTGCGTATAATAACCTGTATTATAGGTCAAGTCATTGGGGACAGCAGTGAGGCAGATGGGTGATCGTAGGTTTTTCACAATGGCATTTGTGCTGTACGTACATACATACAGCGTCGTCCATACGCAGTGCTTGCCTACCTGTCCACTTCACTGTATGATCCCGCCAGGAATCAATGAGGAGCTTCATTCAAAATCATAACGAACATACCCGAACACAAGATCCTGGAATGAACCCAAAAGAGAAAATCATGAGTGATGATGAAAAGAAAAAAAAACCTGTGTACCCACCATGGTCCCGATGATAGCGACAGCATCTGCCAACATGTGCTGCAAATGGATCGTGAGCGGTAGGAGCTGCCTACTTGCAAATACTCACATCTACAAAAGACAGGGAAATCAGAGTCCTGAAATGATTGAATAGTTTCGGACACATACGTCTCATCATAAAATCAGAGCCAGCCAGATGCGCAAAACCAGGTGCACGGATACTACATCTATACGGGCGATTTGTGCCATCACTGCAAGGCAAAGTTTCATGAAAAATAGTGAATGTACACGGAATGATACCCACGAAACAAGGTAAACAGCCATCTCGCCTTTGGGTGCCTCTATGGCGCTGTAGGTCTCGCCTGGGGGAACTGAATAGCCTTCGCTGAAGATCTGGAGTATTTAATTACGTCGTAAGGTTGGTTATTGCATAAGGAAAGAAAGGCACTTTGAAATGGTGGATGAGCGATTCCATGCTCTCCTTCATCGACGCGCGAGGTGGAGGGACAAGCTTGTGGTCATCGACCTTAATGGCACCGGTAGGTATCTTGTTCAGGCACTGCAAAATGTGACTCAATTCATGAGCGACGTCTAAGAAGCGAGAAAACAAAACACACTGCACACCTGATGAATGATGCGTAGACTCTCTCGAAATTCTTGAACACGACATAAATATCGATCGTACGAGTCGCCATTCTTGCCGACAGGAACATCAAATTCAACCTAGCGATTCGACATTTAGCATTGAGCACTACAATCAAGATTCCAATAACCTCACCTCGTCGTACTTATCATAGGGTGCCACCTTTCTCAAGTCCCAGGGCACCCCACTCCCCCGGAGCATGACGCCCGTAAAGCTATAATCTAGCGCCTGCTTTGCAGTAACCTTACCTATCCCAATCGTCCGTTGCTGCCAAATCCTGTTACCCGTCACAACTTCCTCGATTTCATCCACTCTACTGCTAAACTGCGTTGCCCACTTGAAGATGTCTTCGAGCAAGCCATGGGGGAGATCGAACGCGACGCCGCCCGGACGGACATATGCAGCGTGAAGGCGTGCACCAGAAACACGTTCGTAGAATTCCATTAGCTTTTCCCTTTCTTCAAATCCCCATAGAAAAGGTGTGAGTGCGCCTACATCCATTGCGTGTGTTAATACCGCCATCAGATCTAGAGACGGAAAACAAGGCATAAATATGAAAGAAGCAGTGGGGGAGAAGGGAACGTACGATTTAGAATGCGGGTGATCTCGCCGAACATCGTCCGGATCCATTTAGCGCGCTCCGGAACTTCGATGTTGAGCAGCTTTTCGACTGCTAAAGAGTAGCACAGCTCGTTCGTCACTGGAAGATACGATTTTGTGAGGAACGTGACAGTAGGATCATAAGTAACATACTCATGGACACGTAGTCCAGCCGGTCAAAGTATGGTAGAGCTTGCAGGTAAGTTTTATACTCGATAAGTTTCTCCGTGCCACGGTGAAGCAGACCAATGTGCTATTTCGTTGAGACGTGTGGATATGTAGTAGAAGCTAGCGACATACGGGGTCTGCGCGTAGAATCTCTTCACCATTCAGTTCGAGAATCATTCTTAGAACGCCGTGAGCTGCGGGGTGTTGCGGACTTGAAGCAATGAGCTAAGCGGGGAACGATCCAACCATTCTATGGGAGACTCACCCAAAGTTGACTACGATCATGCAGGCGCGTCAACCAGGCTGGACTACAAATTTTGAAGAGAGAAACACACCTGTGAAATGTCTCATCTTAGAATCCTTCCTTGTCCCTGTCTCTGCCAGAATTTCCGCAGCAGTCATGCCGTGCAAGTCCTCAACAATGTGGGTATCGAAAACATTTTGAACGGCACGGTTTGCAGTGGATTCTTCTGTAGGATTGGCATTACAACGTACTCCGGATGTTGATATATTCCGCTGGATGAATCTCGATGCTGTCTGTAGTAGGCGGCGCTGCAAGAGACTAGACGCCATGCCAGAGGTTTATGGAGTCGGCGAATCCCTGTTCCGGTAAATCCTACGAAATAACCTTACATAATTTTTTTTGAATTTACCCAGTGAGGATGGCAAGCGAAAGGCCTTGCACCATTCACGACGATGGCAAATATTACAATCTGAACTCCCTGAAATCAAAGTGCGGTTGCCTCATTCTTGCTTGTTGCGTCAACTAGACTTATGTACTAACGGTCTTGTTGCCTTCCAGGACGGATTATGAACTAACATTAGAAGGTGGACACCAGTTCGTCCTCAACGTGTGTCAAAGTGTCTCCCATCGTCTGTGGAATCTAGACCTCCCAGACCCCGAAAATGTAGCTGGGTTCGTTCGCCAGGATCGCGGTGACTTGTCAGTGGGGTGAGTGAGCTGTATTGTATATCACCGCCAAGCGGTCGTGATGTTGACGTTCAGCGCAGATCAGTAAACACCACCTTGGCAATACGTGACTCCAATCCACTGCTCCTGCTTAATGGTGGCTCATTTTGCCCCACCGATGATGAGATAACAGCATCGACTACGATTCAATTCCTTTGCGATGTTTCTGTCGTTGGAGCCGGTAAACCTACGCTATTAAGTCAGTTCCCAAAGGAGGACGAGGAAGCATGTTCATTCGTTCTTCAATGGCGTACACCTGTCAGTATTTTCGCACTTTACTCTCATTGATACTTACAGTTTCCAGGTTGCCTGTCCCACCTCAGAGCCCGGGGGAATATACGGCTACTTCGCTTTCATTCTTGCATCACTCGTGGCGTTCCTCTTGCTCTATCTAGTCTGCGGAACCCTATACAATCGATTCGTTCTAAAACTCTCAGGCTTTGATCAGATTCCGCAGTTTTCGTTGACGTCACTGAAATACCACGTCAGCGCCTCCCTGGAAGCTCTGAAGGACATCCTAGAGAGCTTCCGTCAAGGATCTCAGAGCCCTAGACAGGGGAACACAAGGGTGAATCGCCATCGGTCTATGAATCCACATAGCCACCAGCCGATGCACTGGGGCGCTAGCCCCGATGAAGACGGAAGTATTCCGCCTCCTGGACGTCAACGCTTTGACATGGAGCGGCAAGCGGTTGTAGGCACGGTGGAAGAGCGAGTACCTATAATGCAATCCCACGAGGATGACGCATTGGAACCTGAGGACACTTCTGCGACACCTACCATTGCTTCAACTCGGAAAGGCATGGACT
>Ga0209006_10001320_pt1 | contig 22521 bp, 14 predicted proteins | sample JacPin_JW_Ref_O2_FD_188567 | JGI IMG/M metagenome (GOLD analysis project Ga0209006, IMG submission 188567) | Forest soil microbial communities from Algoma, Ontario, Canada - Jack Pine, Ontario site 1_JW_Ref_O2 (SPAdes) (version 2) | ecosystem: Environmental > Terrestrial > Soil > Boreal... | reverse complement strand
AGCGTCATGTAGAGGCTGCTGCCGTCGGGGTTGAAGGTGTAGCCGGTGGGCACGACCAGGCCGACCAGCGAGCGCGAACAGCCGAGGGCCTCGAGTTTTTCCATCAGCGTGGGGATAGCGGTCTCGGACGAACTGGTGGCCAGCACCAGGAGAATTTCTTCCTTAATGCGAAGCAGAAACTTCACCAGGCTGAATCCTGCGAGCCAGGCGATCGCGCCGAACACAATAAACACGAACAGAATCGACGTCACCCAGAACGTGGCAATCAGCCGCGCCAGCGGCCCCAGCGACGACAGTCCATACTTGCCGATCGTAAACGCCATGGCCCCAAATGCCCCGATGGGCGCGAATCGCATGACGATGTTCACCATGCGAAACACCACCTTGGTCAGCGACTCCAGCAGTGTAACTAGCGGCTTGGCCGCCGCCCCTGCCAGAGACATGGCAAAGCCAAACAGAATCGAGACGAAGACCACTTCCAGAATGTCGCCTTTGGCGAAGGCGTCGACGATGGTCGAGGGGATGATGTGCATCAGAAAGTCGGTGACCGTCTGCGACTTGGCCTGCCCGGCGTAGTCTGCGACCGCGTGGGCGTCGAGCGTGGACGCGTCCACATTGAAGCCGGCTCCCGGATGCACCACGTTGCCCACGATGAATCCGACCACCAGCGCCAGCGTCGAAACGATCTCGAAGTAGAGCAGTGCCTTGCCTCCGACGCGCCCTACCTTGCGCAAATTCTGCATCCCGGCGATCCCTGTAACCACCGTGCAGAAGATCATCACGGTAATGATCATCGTAATTAAACGAATGAAAGCGTCGCCCAAAGGCTTCATGGCCACGGCATGCGCCGGACTGAGGTAGCCAAACAGAATCGCGGCAGCAATTGCAACGCTGACCTGTACCCACAGCGAAGCGTAGAAATGCTTGGGAGGTGTGGTGGGAGGGGTCACGGGCGGGTTCGAGATTAGAGTCGACATGGTCGCAGGCGGTATGGTGGTCCAACCACTATACACAGCATCGGTTCTAAGGCCGCAAGAAATCGGTGGTGGTTGGTTTGCCGGATCGCCTCAGCGGCTAAAGCCGCATTCACTGGGCGCCCTTTACGGCGCCGCTGAAGCCGCGCTCTTTCAAAGCAATCTCGAACTGACCCCGTGCAATTACGATTTATAACTAGTTCGCGGGCGCCGCCAGCGTTTTCACCAGCCACGGAATAATCACTTCCTTGAATATCCTGGGATCCGGCCACACTCCCACCTGTCGCCCCAAGTGCCCGCCCCGCGGATTAATCCACGCTTCTTTCGGCACATCGCCTTTACTCAGAAGCAAGTATTCATCATCAATCGGCACCTGCGTATCGAGCACGCCCGCCAGGATGAGCATAGGCGCCATGGGCTTGCCCAGCAGTCCTTGTTGCACCAACGATATCTTCGGGAGAAACTCGCCCATCTCATCGAGCGAATGCACGCCTTCCAGAATATTCATCAACGCGGGCACCTGGTCGAAAAGATACTCGCGATTGCCCATCAGCGAGTTCATCAGAAATTCTTTCTGAAAAAAGTGGTCCACGGGAGGCGACTGCGCACTGCATCCCCGCAGGCGCGCACGTTCCACAATCGCCATCTTTGTGGCCCAGTAGGCGCCCCAACTCACGCCGTGCATGGCAATGCGGTTCTTATCGATCTCCGGCCGCGACTGTGCGTAGTCGATTACTTTCGACAGCATCCGATCGGCGGTTTCGCTGACTTTGATGGGATTTTGTCCCGTACCTGGCCCATCGACCGCGAGATATCCAATACCGAAAGGCAGAATCGCGGCAAAGCTCTCGGTGAGATCTTCCTTGCGGCTGTCGAGCCCATTCACCGCGATCACCAGCGGCACCGGCCCCTTCGCATTCTTCGGCAAGCGCAGATAGCCGATGATCTCCTTGCCCTCGAAGGGAATGTGCACCACTTCGAGCGGCGGATCCATAAAGCGCGCATGATCCAGAAATGCTTCGAGCGCCTTTTCGTAAGAGCGCTGCTTGCCCGGCGACGCCGGAATCGGCCAGCGCCCGAACGAATAAATCCGCCAGGCGCGGATGTAGTCCGCGTTGGCCTTCGCAGGATCGGATTTTTCCAGCGACTTCGCCTCGTTGAAATACCTGTCCGCAACGCGCATGAAGCCGGCCGCCCACTCGTCCTTGTCCGCCGTGTGGATGGTTTCGAACGCTTCTTTCACATCCGCCGGATCGAGCCCGATCAGCGGATACTGCCCGACTTCGGCCCGGCGAACCGCTTCGGTCTTGATCTCGTCAATGGTGCGTTCGCGCCGTTCTTCCTTCTTCCCGGGTTCCTGGGCAAGAGCGCCAATCGAAAACAAAGCGGCTGCGCATGTCAGAGCAATGACTAGAAAGGAAATTCTGTTCTTCATGATGAATGGTCCCGTTTTAATTTTGCTCGCTCGAATCGCAAGGGATGCCCAACAAAAAGGCCGGACGGAATGAGTCCGGCCCTGAAAGGTTCCCACTTCTAATTTGCTGCCAATCGATCGCGCGATCGAACTAACGACAACAACTTAGAAAATAAATTTCGCCCCGAGTTGCACCGCGCGGCTTCCGCCCGATCCAATCACCGGATTGGCAGCTGCTACGTCCGGCGTGGCGCATCCGCAACCGAAAGGCTGCACCGATGGATCATTCAGGCCGAAACCGTTCTGTCCGCCGTACGGATTGGCGAAGTTCGGATGATTGAAAATGTCGAAGAACTCAGCGCGGAATTGCAGCCGCATGGCTTCTCCGAAATGAAAATTCTTCGCCACGGAAAAATCGAAGTTCCGGAAGCCCGTGTCCTCGAACATATTGCGGCCCATGTTGCCGAACTGGCCCAACGGCGGCGGCAGCATGACCGAATTGCCGTTGGCATAGCATCCAAACAGATTCAGAGATGCATTCGCGGGCCCTACTGATGCGCCATCAACAGCCACGGCCTGCGCTTCGCAGGCCGCATTGCTGGCGCCGGGGTAGTACGGAATCCCTGAGCCCTTCTGCGATTTGAAGTCCGATGTCTTGCCGTAGAAGCTCCAGCGAATCGGAGAGTTCGCCGGCGGACTGACGGGTAACGGCCCAACGCCAGCCGCGTCCGTGCCCTCATCCATCGGCCCCCAGTATTGCGGGCTTTCCAATGTGATGATCGAGTTCAGCTCCCAGCCTTCGGCCATCTGCGCGAAGCCTTTCCTTCCAGGAATCGCGTAAGTGAACGACATGGTCAGGCGTTGGCGAATGTCGAAGTCGCTGTTCGCGTATTCGGCGCCCGGATTGTGAGCGTTCTGTGGCAGGCCGGAACCGTAACCGAAATCCCAGTTTGCTCCCACATCGTCCAACGCGTGAGAATACGTGTATCCGGCCACCATGCTCAGACCGTGATAGTTACGTGCATTCAAAGTGACTTGCAATCCGTCGTAGTTGGACCGGTAGACATTGCCCATCTGAAAGATATTGGCCAGGTAAGGGAACTTCGCGTTGAATGGTTCGTTGCTGGTCTCGTATCCGCTATCGGGCGCGCAATTGTTGTAACCCATGGAAGCACTGGCGAGGCAAGCCGTTAGAGTTCCAGCAGAGCCGGGTTGAGTCGTCGTCCAGCCCGAGCCCACCGGCGGCTGGTTGATATCCCGAATGCCCGTCAGGTTCTTCCCGTGATTCCCAACGTAAGCCACCTCCAGCGAGATGTTCTGCGTGAGAGCATGCTGCAGACTCAAAGTCCAGTTCCACACATACGGTGTGGTGAGATTGCGATCCACGGTCATGATGGGACATGGGCTACCGGGATTGCCGCTTGGCAGGATCGGAGAGCAATCGACCGTGCTGCCGCCGTAAAGCGGCGTAGTCGCCGAATCCCAGGTCGTTGGAAAATTCAGGAAATTCTTTACAGTGACGTTGCCCGTGGTGATCGTGCCGCCGGATGTGTCTCCGGCTGGGTCAATGGGCGCGCCGGTCGGAACGCTGCCCGGACCGAAGGCGTTATTGAAGGCGACGAACGACTGCCAGTTCACCGTCTCATAAATCAGTCCGCCGCCACCACGCAATACTGTGCGCCCGTTCCCGCCAATGTCCCACGCGAAGCCGGCTCGCGGGCCGAAGTTCTTGTGATCCGGATTGTAGAGGCTGCTGATCTGGTGGCCGACTTGTACCATGCCCACATTCGGATCAAAATTTCCCAGCAGATTGTGCGCTTCTTGGGGAACGCTGCTGAACTCGTAGCGGACGCCGAAGTTGAGGGTCAGATTCTTCGTCGCCCGAAAATCATCCTGGAAAAATCCTGCGTAAGCCCAGTTGTGCAGTTGCAGGGTCGGGTTCCCCACCTCATCAGTCGACTTGAAAGGCAAGCCCGCAAGAAAGTCCTCGAGCGGACTTGAAGCGGTCGGATACGGAGGAACTCCGCCGCCGTCCGCTACGCCACCCAGAAAAGTAATACTGCCGCGAGAGTTCCCGTAAGCGGCGTTGCGAACATTGTTGTAATGCAGGTCGCCGCCAAACTTTATGGCATGTTTGCCCGCAGAATAGGAGACATGATCCACAAACTGCGTGATCGAATCGGGTCCTTGAAACTTCGGCCACTTAAAGCCGCCCAGCCCGGGGAAGAAGTAGCCGCCGAAACCGATGCGCGGCAGCCCACCCGTTTCCGGTCCACTCACGCCCGTGTTCAGACCGTAGGCCGAAGCTGGCGTATTCAGATCGCCGGGCAGAGTCGGCTGGTAGAGCCGGTTGTAGCCCGCCCGCGCCTCGTTCACCCAGCGCGCGCTGGGAGTCCAGATCCAGCTGCCACCCACGACTTGCGCGCGAGTATGAATGTCAGAGAGCCATTTTTGTTGCAGCTCCGGAAAATCCTCCACCGTGCCGCTGTTGTTCCCAAAGAAATACACGCCGCTGATGCTGTTGCGATCGTTCAACCGGTAGTCCACTTTTCCGAGCCCGTTGTCAACATGAACGACGTTGTTAAATCCGTTGGAAATCCCGATGCCCTGGGTGTTGTTGATAGGAAAACCAGTGCCGGTGCACGTTCCCGATGCGGAGCAGCCGGAAATCAGCAGGCTGGCCGGACTAACGCTAACCCCTGAAGCAGTTGCACCAGGCTCCTGAAGATCAGCGAGCGCGTCCGGAATGCTATCGGCGCAATCACCTGGATACCCGAATGAACAGGTGCCATTTCCGCCGGGCGTGTTGCTGGCCACCGTCATTGGGCTGGTCACGCCTCCGAACGAATTGCCCACGTTGTAGCGTTGCCCCTCGTAAGCGCCGAAGAAAAATGCCTTGTCCTTGATGATGGCTCCACCAAAGCTCCCCCCAAACTGCTCCAGCGTGCGCGGCAATTTGTTCGCCGGCTCCGCATTGAAATAGTTGCGTGCGTCCAGCGCTCCGTCGCGGCCAAAGATGAAAGCGGTGCCGTGTATCGCGTTAGTGCCGGACTTCAATCCCACATTGACCACCGCCCCCGGCTTGTATCCATATTCGGCCGGCGGATTCTGTTGCAGGTTGAACTCCTGAATCGAGTCGATGGGAAGAATCGTCGCCGAATCACCGGCAATGCCCGCCCCGTTCACGATGGCCTGGCCCGAGTAGGGCTCGCTGTTGAACAGGCCTTCGATGTAATACGCGTTATCCTCGGCGCGCAGGCCATTGGCGCTGGTCGTGGAGAAGCCCCCTCCCGGATACCGTATGACTCCGGGCCGCAGTTGCAGCAGGTTCTCGTAGTTACGGCCATTGAGCGGCAGGTCGTTGATCTCCTTATTGGAGAGCGTCCCACCCAGCGTCGAGGACGTCGCATTGAGCAGCGGAACCTCCTCCTGCACCACCACGGTCTCCGAGACTTGCCCCGCTTGTAAGGTAAAGTCGACACGCAGGTCGGTTGCAACCTCGACCACTACATTCGGCCGCTCCGTGGTCTTGAAGCCCTTGGCTTCGACCCGGATTTTGTAGTTGCCCGGCAATAGTTCGGGCGCGACGTAGCCGCCGGAATCGTCGGTGCTGAGCGTGCGGGACTCGCCGCGCTGCGTATCGGTGACCAGCACTCGGGCGCCCGCTACGGCGGCTCCACTTTGATCGCTAACCGTGCCCAGAACGCGACCCGCGGTAGTTTGCGAAGAGGCAGGGATGGAGAACAGGATTACAGCGCAGATCGACGCAATAAAGATCGACGCAACGGAGATCGACCGCGAGCGGTTAAGCGCTGTCGCCTGCTCGTTCCGGGGCGCGACGGTATTGACCGTGCGGAATGCCATAGACCAACCTCCGTAGCTTGATGGTCCGACAGCCATACCACTATCGGAGAAACAGAGTCAAGCTAATTCATTTTTGGAATGTGAAGAACGAACACGTAGTGCGAAGAGTAACTCGCCGTCACCAGATTAGGGAGTCCACAACCCGGCAACCGCAACCCATAGTAACTTTTACCGCAAAGGACTTCCGAGAAGGAATCGACGGGGGCCTCGTTGGAGTTGCAAACCGAAACCGCCTGTAGTATCGTCTTATTGGTCATACCACCATACCAATAAACCATGCTCATGTCTCAGCAACAATCGCGCCAACCCGCCGTGGATATGCGGTATAGTAGCCAGACCATAGCTGGTTTCGCTCCATACCGTGCGGGGGGCCGAGCAGTGTATAAGTTAGTGCGGACGTCGCGGCTCTACGAGCAAATCGTTCAGCAGATCGAAGAATCGATTGTCAAAGGCGCGCTCAAGCCCGGCGATCAGCTGCCTGCGGAGCGCGAGCTGGCGCAACGCTTCGGCGTAAGTCGCACCGCAGTGCGCGAAGCCGTGAAAGCGCTGCGTGAGAAGGGATTGGTCGAAGCCTACTCCGGCCGCGGGACTTTCATCACCGACGGCACCTCACAGGCGGTTCGCCAGTCGCTCGATCTCATCACCAAAATCGGTCAGCCTGAGGGCTCGCACCAACTCGCCGAAGTGCGCGCCATTCTCGAGCCTGAGATTGCCGCCCTGGCCGCGATTCGAATCCAGGAGCCAGAACTGGCCACCATGCGCGAAGCCGTCGCCGTCATGGACCGCGCCGGCAGCGATCCTGACGCTTACATCGAAGCCGACCTCGATTTTCATCTGGCTCTGGCCGAAGCCGCCGCCAACCCCATCATTCTTTCCCTGATCGATTCCATCGTTGGACTCCTGCGCGAACAGCGATTGAGAATTTTCAAAGTTTCAGGCGGCCCCGAACGTGGTCAGGTTCATCACAAACGAATTCTCGACGCGGTAGAACGGCACGATGCGGAAAAAGCCAAAGATGCCATGCGTGCGCATCTCGGCCAAATCCGCGAAGACAGTCAGGCCCCAGTGGCCAAACGAACCCCCGTCAAACACTAAACGAGCCCGCAATAGCGCGTTGAAGAATGTGATTGTGTGACAACGTGAATGCCAGCTCAATCATGAAAGAGCGGACGTTTAGGGCGCGTTGCAGACCGAAATTCCTGCGGGCTTTAGCGCCCATGAACGGTTTTGAAACGGCGCGGCTTGAAGCCGCGCCGTTCAGACGACAAATTGAACCGCGGCTTCGGCCGCCGAGGGAAAGATGGCGAAGTTAGGATTTATCGGCCTGGGAGTTATGGGCAGCCACATGGTCGACCGGTTGCTCAGCAAGGGGCACTCCGTGACCGGCTACAACCGCACGCGAGCTAAGGCTGAATGGCTGGTGAAGAAAGGCATGCACTGGGCCGACTCCCCGCGCGCTGTCGCCAGCGCCTCTGACTACACCTTCGCCATGGTCACCAACTCGGCCGCCATCCAGGCCGTCGCCGAAGGCCCCGACGGTCTCTTGGCGGGTTTAACCGCGGGGAAGATTTTCATCGACATGAGCACTGTGAGTCCGGCTGTGAGCCGCGCCACGGCCGCGAAAGTGCGCGCCCTCGGCGCCGACATGGTCGACTCTCCAGTCTCCGGCAGCGTCATCACCCTGCAACAAGGGAAACTATCAGTGATGGTCGGTGGCCGCAAAGACACCTTCGACAAGATCCAGCCCCTGCTGCTCGATATCGGACCCAAAGTCACCTACGTCGGCGATAACGGCCTCGCACTCTCCATGAAGATTGCCATCAACCTCAGCCTCGCGGTGCAGATGCTGGCTTTTTCCGAAGGTGTGCTCCTCGCCGAGAAAAGTGGCATCGCGCGTGAAGTCGCCGTCGATGTGCTGACTCACTCCGCCGTCGCTTCGCCTATGATTCAGTACCGTGGCCCTTTCGTCCTGCAGCAGCCGGAAGAAGCATGGTTCGATGTGAACATGATGCAAAAAGATATGGTCCTCGCCATGGACCTCGGCCGCCAGCTCGATGTACCGCTGCCCACGACGGCGGTAAGTAACGAATTTCTAACCGCCGCCCGCGGGATGGGCTGGACGAAATATGATTTCGCCTGCATGTTCGACGTGCTCGCGTCTATGTCGGGCGTCAGCACCCCGGTGACCAGCGGAGGACCTAAGAAGTGACCACTGCTGCCTCCAAGCCGCACACCGCTCCCGAAGCCGCCGCCCAAAAGGAGCCGCAAAAAGAGAAGGAGAATAAGTGGCTGCGCGCGTACCGCCAGATGGTGCGCATCCGTCTGTTCGAAGAACAGGTGAATGAACTCTACACCCGTGCCCTGATGCCCGGCCTGGCGCATCTTTACAGCGGCCAGGAAGCCGTCGCCGTCGGCATCTGCGAAGCCCTGAAAATCGACGATTACATCACCAGCACACACCGCGGTCACGGACACTGCCTGGCCAAAGGCGCATCGCCCGATCGCATGTTCGCCGAGTTACTGGGCAAAGAAGCTGGATACTGCCGCGGCAAAGGCGGATCCATGCACATCGCCGATCCCGCCACTGGCAATCTGGGGGCAAACGCTATCGTTGGCGGTAGCGTGGGAATTGCCACCGGCGCGGCCTTCGCCGCCAAACGCCTGGGCAATGGACGCGTCGCCGCCTGCTTTTTCGGCGAAGGCGCGCTAGGTCAGGGATCTCTCTACGAGGTCATGAACCTCGCGCAACTCTGGAAGCTGCCCGTTATTTACGTCTGCGAAAATAATATGTACAACGAGTACACGCATTTCTCCGAGACTACCGCCGGAACTATCCTCGGTCGCGCTGCAGCCTTCGGCATTGAAGGCGCATCGGTCGATGGCCAGGACGTTCGCGCAGTAAATGAAGTCGCAACGCGTCTGATAGAGCGTGCTCGTGCCGGCGGCGGCCCCGCCTTCCTGCAAGCCGACACCTACCGCTACAGCGGCCATCACGTCGGCGACATAAACCGCGAATATTATCGTTCGAAGCAGGAAGAACAATACTGGAAGACCGAACGCGATCCCATCAAGTTGCATGGCCGCTGGTTAGTGACACTCGGTCAGGCCGACGCCTCCGCCCTTGAACAGATCGCCACTGAAGCCCGCGCCGAGATGGAAGCCGCCGTCAAGTTCGCCATTGCCGCGCCCTATCCCAGCATCGACCAGGTGGAACAGGATGTTTACGCGGATGTTTTATGAAGCTGTTCATCAATAAGAACTTTTATGTCTGAGCGGGAACTCACATTTGCGCAGGCCGTCCGCGAGGCGCTGGCCGAAGAAATGCGCCGCGACTCGCGCGTCTGCATTTTCGGCGAAGACGTCGCCGAAGCTGGCACTCCATTCAAGGTGCTCTCGGGCCTGGTCGAAGAATTCGGCGCCGAGCGCGTGCTTGACACTCCGATCTCGGAAGCTGGATTCACTGGAGTAGGAGTCGGCGCCGCCATGGCGGGGCTGCGACCGGTCGTCGACATTATGTTCGGCGACTTCCTCACTCTTACCATGGATCAAATGGTCAATCAGGCAGCGAAAGCCCATTACATGTCCGGCGGCCACTGGCGCGTTCCGATGGTGATGCGTACCACGCTGGGTGCGACGCGACGGTCGGCCGCTCAGCATTCGCAGTCCCTCCACGCCTGGTTCAGCCACGTTCCTGGATTGAACGTCGTCCTGCCTTCGACGCCCTACGACGCCAAGGGCCTGTTGAAGACCGCGATCCGGGACGAGAATCCCGTTATCTTCTTTGAAGACAAAATGATGTACAAGCTGAAAGGCCCGGTGCCTGAAGCGGATTACACGATTCCGCTCGGCGTAGCCGATGTGAAGCGAGTCGGCGAAGACATCACGCTGGTCGCGACCAGCAGCATGGTGCAGGTCGCGCTGGGCGCGGCGGTCATGCTGGAAAAGGAAGGCATCAGCGCGGAAGTCGTCGACCCACGCACTACCTGGCCGCTCGACGAAAAAACGATCATTGAGTCGGCTAAGAAAACGTCGCGCGTGATCGTGATCGACGAAGGCTACGGACGCTACGGCGTCACAGCCGAACTCGCCGCAGTGATCGCGGAAGGCGCGTTCTATGATCTCGACGCTCCAGTGAAACGCATGGGCGCGATGCACGTTCCGATTCCGTTTTCACCGCCGTTAGAAGATGTAACGGTGCCAACGGAAGAAACGGTCACAGAAGCCGCGCGGAAAATGTGCAAGAAATCCTGACGTACTCGCCGCGTCTCTGTCGCGACTACCATTGCCGATGGCGAGAGAGACGTTGTGAGTTGTCCGTACAGATTCGGAAGATTGAGCTAAGAGCTAAAGGCCAAGAGCTAAAAGCTGGGGGTTGTTATGGCACTCAAAACGCACGGAACCATGGCGGTCGACTGGGAGAACCGGATCGACTTTGACCGTCTCCGCCGCGAGCGTCTGCAAAAAGCGAAAGACCTGCTCAGGCAGTCCTCGATGGGCGCGCTCCTCTGCTTCGACATGAACAACGTCCGCTATCTCACGTCGACGCACATCGGCACCTGGGCGCAGGACAAAGCCAACCGCTTCACCCTCCTTCCGCAAAATGATGAGCCCATCCTCTGGGACTTCGGATCTGCCGCGAAGCACCATCAACTGAATTGTCCGTGGCTCGATGGCCGCTCACACTCGGGAATCTCCATGCTGCGCGGCGCCATGACGCCGGAGATGGGCCGAGCTGAAAATGTCGCCAGGAAAATTCGCATCGAGCTCGAAAAACGCGGCCTGCACAAAGAACCGGTCGGCATCGACATCGTCGAACTGCCGGTTCTGTTCGCTCTGCAAAAGGAAGGCATCGAAGTCGTGGACGGCCAGGCACTGATGTCCGAAGCTCGCGTCATCAAAACGCAGGATGAAATTTTCCTGCTCAATACTTCCGCCATGATGGTCGACGCCGCCTACGACGAACTCTACCGCGCCATGAAGCCCGGATTGCGCGAGAACGAGGCGGTTGGTCTTGTAAGTAAAGTTCTCTACGATCTCGGTTCTGAATATGTCGAAGCGGTGAATGCGATCTCCGGCGAGCGCTGCAATCCGCATCCGCACGTGTTTTCCGATCGCGTCCTGCGCCCTGGTGATCCCGTCTATTACGACATCCTGCATTCCTACATGGGATATCGCACTTGCTACTACCGTTGCTTCACCGTCGGCTACGCGTCGCACGCCATGGTCGATGCCTATAAGCGCTGCCGCGACTATCTCGATGCCGCCATCGAACTGGTTCGTCCCGGTCGCACCACCGCCGAAATTGCTGCGGTCTGGCCGAAGGCGCAAGACTTCGGTTTCGCGAATGAAGAAGACGCCTTCGCCCTGCAGTATGGCCACGGCATCGGGCTCGCCATTTGGGAGAAGCCCGTTATCAGCCGTCTGGTTTCGTTCGAGCATCCGGTAGAAATCAAGCCTGGCATGGTGTTTGCCCTCGAGACCTTCTGGCCGTCCACCGACGGCTGGAGCGCTGCCCGCATCGAAGAAGAAATCGTTGTGACTCCGACGGGACACGAGGTCATCACCAGATTCCCCGCCGAACAACTTCTGGTCGCAGGCGCGCACTACTTCACCGTAAACGGACCACTTCCGACCACGAGAGAATCCGAGGCTTCGCCTAGCGAACGCGTTGTCGAGATGATCGAAGCCAGCGCAAAAAGCGAGAGAGTAGGAGTGGCAGACTAAGGGTTTCTTTTCATTCACGGCTTGATCTGAAGGAGCGCGCTTTTTCTGAAGAAGTGCACTTCTAAACCGCACTGGTTTTTGTTTTGAAAGGGCGCGGCTTCAAGCCGCGCCGTACAGAGGCACAATCGACTGCGGCTTAAGCCGCTGAGGGATTCTTCCCACCAAACCGTGAGGGCAGTCGTCGCCTTCCTGATAAAACTATGGCCTTCAGCGTCGTAATGCCCGCCCTCGAGATGGCGCAGGAAACCGGCAAGCTCATCGCCTGGCGCAAGCAGGAAGGCGACCACGTCACCAAAGGCGAGCCGCTCCTCGAAATCGAAACCGACAAAGCCGTCGTCGAAGTCGAGGCTCCGGCCGACGGCATTCTCGCCGGCATCAAAGCCTCAGCCGGAGACGACATCCCCGTCGGTCAAACCATCGCCTGGATCGTCGCTCCCGGCGAAGCGCCGCCAGCCGAGAGCGATTCCGCACCAGCCGCGCGAGCCGGATCGCGCGCGGCAACTCAGGCCCATGTCACTGCTACTCCAGCCACGTCCGCACCCGCAGCATCTTCCAGCGCAAGAATCTCACCTAAAGCCCGCCGCCTCGCCAAAGAACTGGGAGTCGATCTTGCAACCGTGCACGGCTCCGGCCCGGGAGGAGAAGTTCTCGCCTCCGATGTTCAAGCTGCGGCCGCAGTCCCTCCTGCCGCCGAGAAGAAATCCGCCAACCTTGAGATTCCCTCGTCTCTTGGCCGCATCATGGCCGAACGCACTACCCAAAGCTGGACCACGGTCCCGCACTTTTTCGTCACCCGCGACCTCGATGCCGGCGCCCTAAACCAATTTCGCGAACGCATCGTGGTAGAAATCGAGCGCACTCACATCGTCCGCATTACTCACACGGACCTCCTGGTCGCGCTCACTGCCCGCGTCTTGCTGAAACATCCGCGCCTCAACGCCAGTTGGAGCCCCGAAGGGATCCACATTCACTCTCACGTGAACATGGGTATAGCAATCGCCGTCAACGACGGCGTTGTAGCCGCCGTCATTCCCGACGCTCACACCGCAACCCTGGCCGAAATCGCTACCCACCGTCGCGACGTTTTCGAACGCGCTCGTGTCGGCAAGCTGCGCCCTTCTGACATCGCCGACGCCACCTTCACTATCAGCAACCTCGGCATGTATCAGGTCGACCAATTCAGCGCCATCATCACTCCGCCCCAGGCCGGGATTCTCGCTGTGGGTGGAATTGCCGATCGAGTCGTGGCAGTCGAAGGCAGGGCGGAAGTGCGGGCCATGATGACCGTCACCATTTCCTGTGATCATCGCGTCGCCGACGGCGCCCGCGCAGCCCTATTCCTGGGCGATCTCCAGGATGCGGTTGCTGATCCTGAAAAATCCTTGCGCGAGCCGCAGGCTTCGTGAGAGCGATTCCGCTCGGCGCCACATTCCGGCAACCCGCAAATCCCTCCCGGCTCGCTTTCATGAACAACCCCCAGCCCCGATAAGGACACTAAGCTTGAGATTTGCTTAGGAGGCTAACGTGCTCTGGACGATCTTCGTGGTGCTGTTGATTCTGTGGCTCCTGGGGTTCAGCCTGCATGTCGCTGGAGGCCTGATCCATCTGCTGCTCGTCGTGGCCCTTGTAGTTCTCGTCATCAACCTGGTCAGTGGACGGAGTGCGGTCTAGCCATTCCTCGCCACAACGAGGAAGCGCGCGGCTCCGCAATCACAATTGGCGACGGTACCAGAGTCCCGGGCTGTCGCCAAGAATGCCTGATCCCCACTTCGCCATCTCAGCCTTCGTGTTCTACGTCCGCACTTCCGCTTGCGCCCTGGCTCTGCGTTCCGCATAGAGTGGGAAGGCCTCGCACAAGTCAAGCACCTGCTTGCGAGTTTTGGCCAGTGTGGCCGCGTCCGAGCGCTGCAGTAGCGCTTCGGCGATCCAGTGGCCGATCTGGCGCATCTCGGGTTCCTTCATTCCACGCGTAGTCAGGGCCGGAGTGCCGATGCGGATCCCGCTCGGCTTCATGGGCGGGTTGGCGTCGAATGGGATGGCGTTCTTATTGACCGTGATCCCGGCTTCACCCAGCGCTTTCTCGGCCTCGCTGCCCAGCATGCCTTTTGAAAACACATCGACCAGCATGAGGTGAGTGTCAGTGCCGCCGGAGATGATACGGAAGCCTCCGTCGGCCAGTGATTGCGCCAGAACTTTTGCGTTGGCCACGACTTGCCGCGCGTAGTCGCGGAACTCGGGCTGCAGGGCTTCCAGAAAACAGATCGCCTTGGCCGCGATGATGTGCACCAGCGGACCACCCTGCATACCGGGGAATACAACTTTGTCGATGGCCGCGCCAAATTCGGCTTTGGAAAGAATCATCCCCGAGCGCGGGCCGCGTAGGGTCTTGTGGGTTGTCGAAGTGACGATGTGCGCGTGCGGCACGGGCGAAGGATGCGCGCCGCCCGCGACCAGTCCGGCAAAGTGGGCCATATCGACGAGGAAGAGCGCTCCCACCTTGTCGGCAATCTGGCGCATTCGGGGAAAGTCGAAGATGCGCGGGTAGGCGCTGCCTCCGCCGATGATCAGCTTGGGCCGCTCCGCTTCCGCGATCTTCTCCAGGCCGTCGTAGTCGATGGTTTCAGTTTCTTTGGTGACGCCGTAGGGAACGATCTTGTAGGTCTTGCCGGAAAAATTAAGAGGATGGCCGTGGGTGAGATGGCCGCCATGCGCCAGATTCAGCCCGAGAATCGTATCCCCGGGCTGCAGGATGGCGGCATAGGCTTCCATGTTGGCCTGCGAGCCGGCGTGCGGCTGCACATTGGCATGTTCCGCGCCGAAGAGTTGTTTCGCGCGATCGCGCGCCAGATTCTCAACTACGTCGGCATATTCGCAGCCGCCATAATAGCGTTTGCCGGGATAGCCCTCGGCGTATTTGTTGGTGAAGACGGAGCCGGCGGCCTCGAGCACGGCTTCGCTCACGAAATTTTCCGAGGCAATCAGCTCCAGGCCCTCGTGCTGGCGGCGGGCTTCGTTGTCGATGGCGGCGGCGATCTCGGGATCGTTTTCGTGGAGTGGAAGATACATGCGGCTGTCGCGCTTCATTAGGCGGCCTCGAGAGATTCTGATTTCGAAACATTGCAACCGAGCAACTTGGGCAGATCGCGAAGACGGGTTACATCCTTCAGCCCCTGGCCGCCCTCCAGCAGGTTCACAGAAAAAACTATCGCACTCTTGACCGAAGCCTTGTGCAAAGCGATCATCACGACCAGCGAGCGCCCAGCCGGCAGCGCCACATCGGCTTCGACGCAGTCGTTGCGGGACTTTGGAGCGTGCGGCTCTACGGTACAGCCGGAGCGATAAACCCATGCAATGGTGGCATCCGGCCCCACGCTCGCTTGCAGCCAGCTGTCCAGGCTCGTTTTCGGCAAGCCGTCATCGAGCTTCGATACCGGCGTCTTTTTCACCTGCGCAATCAGATCCTGCGCCAGCTGAGGGGAGACCTGAGGCTGCGGATTCTTCGGCATCGCCGACTGGGCATGCAAGTACGCGCCAGAAAGCACGCAGCAAAACAAGCCGAGACTGAGGATGGCAGAGTTTTTCATATTGCTTTCAACCGGGCACTTTCAGCTCGTAGACGAAAGGATCGTGCCGTTCCATATAGCGTTCGGGATACTTCACCGGCGCAAAGCCTACTTGTGAATAGAGTCCATGCGCGTCGCGTGTAGTAAGGATCCAGCGCCGCAAGCCTTGCAGGGCAGGATGTTGCGTAATCGACTCCATTAGCCATCCGCCCAGCCCGCCGCCGCGATGCGAGTCGAGGACGAAAACGTCGCCGACATAGGCGATGGTTGCGAAATCACTGATCACCCGGGCAAACCCGACCTGCGCGCTATTTCCATCATAAATGCCAAAGCACAAGGCATGCTTGATCGATCGCGCCACAACTTCCCGCGGAATTCCCTTAGCCCAGTAGCTGTTCGTCAGGAAGCCGTGGATCATGTGAATGTCGAGACGCGCGGGGTCGGTGCTGATCACAAATTCGCCGCGACGGTGTTCGACAATCGCCTCGAGATTGGCAGCGAAATCCAAGTCAACATTCTAAACCGTGGCATTTGTAAGGGTACGGTCGTCCACACTTAGCATCTGCCTTCGGAGGCTTGAAAACTCGCTTTTGGGTGGCGCAGCGCTTCCAGCGCTGCGATAGAGCCCATCTTAAATTCCAGGGCTTTTAGCCCTGAGGCGGCATGGAAAGCGAATTCGGCTTTGCAGCCATGAGGCAGCTCGTTTCTCGAGCTGAATGCCGTGGCCGGCCTACCATTGCTGGTAGTAGGTCGAGCTTCCGGCTAACCTCGTTGCCGAACCGGTCCGCGTTCCCATCCCAGGTTTGCACGCGCCCACCGCCGTGCGCGGCCAGAAAAATAAAAGCAGAAGGGAAACACTTGTTGAGGAATCTTTTTCAGATCGCCGTGTCCATAGCCTTATTGAGTACTGTCCTGCAAGCTCAGAATCCGCGAGGCTCGTTGCGCGGTACGGTGCAGGACGCGACCGGGGCGCGGGTTGCCTCCGCTCAAATCGTGTTGCAGTCGGTGGGGTCGTCCCTGCGCCGCGAGGCCAGCAGCGAAGACCGCGGCGAATTTCGTCTCGACGATTTGTTGCCCGGAGCCTATCGCATCACCGTCAGTGCCACCGGCTTCGCTCCCGCCCAGGCTGATGTCGCTGTTGCCGTAGCTACCGTTCGAGAAGTCGTAGTTACGCTGAAGCCTGCAGCCGCGTCGACAACCGTCAACGTGCAGGGCCAAGCTTCATCCATTACCACTCAGCCCATCGACCTGGTGAGCGTGGTGCATCAGGGAGTCATCGGCACCCGCGATCTGGAAAATCTTCCGCTCGCTGCCCGCAGCTTCGCCAACATCGCCTATCTCGCCCCCGGAACCGAGCCGGTCGAGCCTTCCGATCCTACGAAGGCCCGCATCACTGCGGTTTCTACGGGCGGAAGTTCCGGCCTCAATAACGATCTTTCCGTCGACGGCGGCGACAACTCCGACGACTGGATCGGCGGCTTCCTGCAGAACTTTTCCCCGGAAGCGATTCAGGAATTCGCCATGCGCACCGCTAACGAAGACGCCGACACTGGAGGCACCACGGCCGGCTCGGTCGTTATCACCACCAAGCGCGGCAGCAATGAATGGCACGGCAGTGGATCTTTTTACGACCGGGCGTCAGCTCTTAACGCGCGCTTTCCCATCGAAAATCCCGCACAGACCTGCACCGACGGAACCTGTGTCGACAATCCCAAGCAGCCCTTCTCACGCCAGAACTATATCGGCACCATTGGCGGTCCCATCGCGCATGACAAAGTTTGGCTCTTCTCCTCGTTTGAATACGTCCACGAGAACGCCAGCATCGCCTACAGCCCCAACAGCATCGCCCAGTTCGATGCGCTGGCGCAGATCGCCGCCGATGGCCTGATTCCCGGCGTCCCTTCGATCGCCGTTCCACCCAACGTGCCGATTCCGTTTCGCGACTACCTCGGCTCCCTGCGCTTCGACTGGGCCCAGTCCGCAAAATCGCAGTGGTTCCTACGGATGTCGGAGGACAGTTATCTGACTCACAACGCGCTGGTGGCGCAAGGAACCTTGCCCTCGACCGGCCTCATCACCCACAACAACTACGGCAATGCCGTGATCAGCAACACCTACGCCTTCAGCCCCACCTGGCTGGGCACGTTCGTCTTCGATGCCAGCCTGCTGCACCTCACCCAGACGCGAAACTCCACGCAGGGCTTCGCGCTGGCTTTCCCGTTCAGTTCAACCACGCTGACGGTCTCCGGCTTCGAAACCTATGGCGACAACCAGTTCGCCACGCCCATCACGTTGTTTCCTTCGCTGCGCAATCAGGAAAAATATCAGTTCCGTTACGACGTAGGCCATGCCACAGGGGACCATTCCTTCAAGTTCGGAGTGAACTTCATTCACGAACCGGTGCTGGCCGGAGCTTTCCCCGGCAATCAGGAAACGCTTTATCAGTTTCCTAACGATCCCACGTACTACACGCAGAATCCCACCACTCTTGCGCAGTTCCCTGTCGACTACGCCAACGGAGCCTCTACCACGCCCGCCGGCGACGGAACTTTCTCGCAGAGCGTGCAGCGCCTCGCCCTCTATGCGGAAGATTCGTGGCGGCTCTCGCGCCATCTGAACCTCATCTACGGTCTCCGTTATCAGACAACATATGGTCTTTTCACCGGTTCCGGCCACAGCCAGGCCCAGGACGCCGCTTTCCCCACATTACAAGCGTTGCAGATTCCACTCGAGCCCGGCGTTCCTCACGACTACCGCAAACAATTCGCGCCGCGCCTGGGCCTCGCCTACTCCCCGGGCAACAGCGGTAAAACCGTGCTGCGCGCCGGCTTTGGCCTCTTCTATAGCGACCTTGCGCAAAATGGATGGGGCACCGCGTTCCAGGCCGTGAACTCTTCGAACTTTGTCACCGGCGGATGCTCTCTGTCCGGCAGCAGCGGCGCCTACGCGCTCGCCGGCCCCGGCTGTCTGCAGGGCGGAGCCGGCGCCACCGGCAATATCATCGACTCAAACTACAAAACGCCCTACGCCATTCACATCACCGGCGGCATGCAGCACGCCTTCAACCAGCACTGGATCATGAGCGCCGACTACACCCACGAACAGGGCAATCACGGCTATCGCGCCTACGGCTTCACCAGCGACACGAATCTTTTCACTCCTCTAATTCCCGCTTCCGATCCAAACTACGACGCCGATCAGCAGAGCGTCGTGCCCAACGTAAATCTCTTCAAGTCTGACAATCGCTCCAGCTATAACGCCCTCATGCTGCACCTGCAAGGCAACGTCTCGCAACGCTTCAACCTGGTTGCGAACTACACTTTCTCTAAAGCGCAAACCTGGGGATGCGTGCTGGGCGAACTATTCGATTATGTAAACGGAGTCTGCAATCCGCTGAACGCTTTCGGCCCCGGCGATTACGGACCCTCCGGTGAAGACGTTCGCGAGCGCTTCGTGCTGGCCGGCATTGTTCAGATTCCCGGCGGCTTCGAACTGAGCACCATGTTCCAGGCCGAGACGGCGCGTCCCATCACCATCACCACCGCCGACAACAGCGGACGGATTTCGGTGAACGGCGTTCCCACTTCGCTCGATGAATTCCGCGGCACACCTTACATTCAAATGGATCTGCGCGTCACGCGTCCCTTCAAGATCGGCGAGCGGGTCGAGGTCCGTCCCTTCGCCGAATTCTTCAACGTATTCAACCGCAACAACCCCGGCGCGAACTACGTGGCCAACATCGCCGCGCTCCCCCTGATTCCGAGCGACATCTCATCCGGCAACGCCACCACGATTTGCGGCGACTTTCCAGTTTGCGATCCCAGCCATTACATCCCGGTGACCAGTCTCAAGCAACTGGAAATTCCCGCCGGCGGCCTGGGCGACTTCTTCGGCCCCGGAACAACGGTGGGCATTCCGTTCGCGGCGCAACTGGGCGTGCGGGTAAATTTCTAAACGGATTCAGCTCGAGCCCCGGACAGTCAACTACAAGAAATGTCATCCTGAGCAAAATTGCCGTTCGCGAAAACGAACGGCAACGCAGTCGAAGGATCTCCGCCCCGACCATTTCCGACCCATTTGCCTTCAGTAAATGCGCCGAGCCAACCCGCTATTGCACCGTAATCGTGAGCGGCGTCTGGAAAATGTTGTTGCAGTTGTCGAACGCCTGGACGACGATGTTGTACTTGCCCGCGCTCAAACTTACGTTTGCGTTGATCGTATTATTTGGGTAACCCTGCGTCCTATACGCAACCACGCCGGGCGCGCTGTAAATGACCATGCCGCTGAAACCCAATGGACAGTTCGGACTGGTAGCGTTGGCCACAAAATTTACCGGCGAACTTACAGTTGCATTGTTCGCTGGAGACGTCACCGCTACTCCGCCCGGTTGAACCCTGACGCTGATTGGAGTTTTTTCCGCGCCGCCGCAGTTATCCCACTCCTGAACCACGGTGTCATAAATCCCGGGCTTGAAAGTAATTGTCGTGTTCAGTTGAGCGCCGGACGTGGAGTAGGCCAGCACACCAGGCGCGGTATAAATCCCCATCGCCGCCACGCCCGCTTTACAGCTGGTAGTCGCGGTCGCAACGTAATGCACTGGCAGCGTGTAGTCAATTCCGTTAGGCGGCGAACTTACGATCACAGATGGCGGAGCTGGGGGCTGCGCGAAATCCATTTCTCCAACCCACGCTTCTTCTGCAGAATTTTCCCACGCGGCCCCCGTGGAAAAACTCGAAAAGGGCTGGTACGCATTCATCATGGTCGGACCGGAGTTCACGAAAGTCAGATACACCTTACCTTCGCCATTGCTGGCAACGGTGCCGTAACTACGAGAGATAGCGTTTGGATTAGGGTCATTGTTGGTTGATACGCAGCCCGAATACAGCAGCCCCGCGGCCCCAGAAAGTGCCGGATTCAGGCGCATCAGGTAGCCGCACTCCGTGCTGTAATAAGTCTTGTCGGTAATCGGGAACGTATCAGACTGCTTGCTGCCTACGATGTCGACGATGCCGCTGGTTCCCTCCAAGGCAGTCGACCAGGCATACTCAGCCGTGTCGCTAGGGGCATTACCGCCAAGATAAGTGGAATACGTGACCGCGCCGCTGGAATTCATCTGTGTCATGAATCCCTGATGAATCGCTGCGCCTGAACTGGGGAATTTCGGCTCGTAAGCGTTTGGCGTTGTCGGTAGTCCAGTTCCAGCGATACCCACCACCGTGACGTCGCCGGCAGCATCGCTTACGATGCCGTCTCCCGCAGCTGTGGCAAGTATCGCTGAATAGATCAGTCCGGTGCCGGCAGAATTAAACTTCGTCACCAGTGCGCCCGGCCCGCTGGTGTTCGGCTCCCCCGCGGTCACGGGATAAAGGATGCTTCCGCCATTGGGATCGACGCCACCGGTTATGGTGGCCTCTCCCGCGCTGTCGACCGCAATCGCATAGGCAGACTGATTTCCGCTGCTGCCGATCAATGTCGCATAGTCGAGAGCCGTGCCAGCCGGGTTGTACTTAATCACTGACACGTAATAACGGCCCGGATCAAACTGGTTGCGATAGGCTCCCGGAGTGAATGGATAGGGAGCAGGCGGTACGTAACCCCAGTATCCGGCGACATAGGCAGCGCCTTCGGAATCAACCGCAACCGGCCCGCTGCTAACTGCGCCTAAGGAATAGATCAGATCAGCCCCCGTCGGATTAAGCTTGAACAGGAACGGGCCTCCCAAATTCGAATTCACATAACGATAGGAACCGGAGGTGTAGGGAAAGTCCGACTGGGTTGTCATCCCAGTTACATAGGCGTTTCCCTCGGTATCCAGCGCCATCTGGCCGCATTGAGTGCCCTGACCGTTGTTTTGCGCGCCACCCACAAGCGTGGAATAAATCAGGCTCTGGCCGTCGGGACTGAATTTCGTCACGAAGCAATTGTAGGTCCCGTCCGGAGTTCGGTCGAATGCTCCCGACGTGGTGGGAAACCAGCCGAGTTGCGTGTAGCCCGCGATTACAAGTTCTCCCGCCGCATCCACTTGCACCTGACCGGGGCTGTCGAAACCGGAGCCGCCCAGGAAACTTCCCCACACTAACGGCGGATCGATGACCAACTCCTTCGTATGATCATAGGGTCCTATCGCGAAGCTGACTTTGGCATCGGAGAGTTGATAAGCAGCACTTATTTCTTGTTTCTTTCCTTCGATCCACTGGTAAGCCACGGGTCTTTTCCAGCTGATATTTCCTGCCGGGGTCGCCAGAATAAGATCACCCCGTTCGCTGACGCTCGGCTTCGCACCGGCAATCACAAATTGAACCTTCCTCGGATCCGCCCCACTTTGCAGACGGAAGTCATATTCAAGATGCCCCTGATTCCCATAGAAAACCAGATCGGTGCCGGGATACACCGATTGATACCGCACCCGACCGTAGTTTGCGACATTCTTAATCCAGTGTGACGGGTCGCTCCCCAGCAGATAGTTGGTCTTCCCGCGCTGCAGCTCTTCGCCAACCATCGTGGCCGCGCGGTTCGACGAAAGCAACGTCATGAAAACGTCGGCTCCGCTGGCCCGCTTCTCATTCTGATTTCGCAGCCGCAAAGCCACTCCGGAAGGAAACAGCGCGAGACTGTACCCTTCCCCTCGCGAAATATATTGCACCGCACGATCGGCCTGACCCTGCTTTATTTGACCCTGGGTCGCTTCAAAACTTAACGGAGCTGCTATGTAGCGGGCCTCAGGTTGTTTGGGAGACGCGGCCTGCGCGACGGCGTTCGCCAAAAGAATCGAATAAACACAGACCAGTAATGAGGCGGGACGAAGATAGCGATGACGCAGCATATGTGCTCCTGGCGGGAAGGCTTCTAGATGTCGTGTCGAAATAGATTCGAAGACAGGCGCCGGAGCGGAGAAGGCGAGTCTTGTCTATCCAATGAGCATAATGCCAGACATCACAGAGTCGGTCGATCGGTACGAATACGTAGGACATGGCGGAGAAAA
>Ga0209006_10001318_pt1 | contig 22568 bp, 21 predicted proteins | sample JacPin_JW_Ref_O2_FD_188567 | JGI IMG/M metagenome (GOLD analysis project Ga0209006, IMG submission 188567) | Forest soil microbial communities from Algoma, Ontario, Canada - Jack Pine, Ontario site 1_JW_Ref_O2 (SPAdes) (version 2) | ecosystem: Environmental > Terrestrial > Soil > Boreal... | reverse complement strand
TTTCTCACTAATCGAACTGCTGATCGTGGTGGCAATCATCCTGATCATCGCAGCTATCGCAATTCCTAACTTGATGCGCGCCAAGATGGCAGCCAACGACTCGTCCGCGGCCGCTTCTGAGCGCTCCATCGTCACTGGCGAAATTGGCTACTTCGCGGCTTATCCCACGATTGGCTTCACCAACCTGTTGGCTCTGGGCGGCGCGAACGGTGCACAATGCGTTCCCGGCACCGCGACTGCCTGCATGATCGACAGCAACCTGGCCAACAACGGTACTCCGGTGGGATCTGGTAAGAGCGGATACCTCTTTGTCTCGACGCCCAGCACGGGCGCGGGCAGCCCGGTTCCGAACCAGTTCCTGGCTACCGGTACCCCGATCAGCGTCACGACCGGTTCCAAGGCGTATTGCGCGACGGACGACGGTGTGGTGCGCACACAGCCCGCTGGCACGATCACGATCGTCGCTTCGTATATCGCCTGCCAAGGCCTGAATCCGCTGGCGAACTAACGTTTGCGAGCTAGCGTAAGCAAGTTTGGCAAAATGCCCGGGGAGGGTATGAGCCAGGAGCAGCGGACACAAGTCCGCTGCTCCTTTTGCTTTTTGCCAGACTTGTCCTCGTAAACGCTGTTCTTCGTAACACTGTTCTTCCCGCTCGTCGCATCGGACTGACAGGAATTGTCAACCGCGAGCGATCTGATCAAGCCGGATGTGCCGGCCCGCGTCGGGTCGTCGCTGCAAGTCGCACAAAACACAGCCAGTTCCCAATGACCATCGGACTGCGACAGGCAACCGATTTGGTGCATCGCGTGCAACGACTTATGTAGCAGTCGGAAGTTGCGACGGGTTTTGCCGGCTTGGGGAACAAAATGCGCAATCACAAGGGATTCTCGCTAATCGAATTGCTGATCGTGGTGGCGATCATCCTCATCATTGCGGCCATCGCGATTCCGAATCTGATGCGCGCCAAGATGGCGGCCAACGATTCTTCCGCGGCCCAGTCCCTTCGGCAGATCAACACCGCCGAAATTGCGTACTTTGCTACGTACCCAACCATCGGTTATCCGGCAGCTCTGGCTACTCTGGGCGGCGCGGGTCCCTGCACTCCGGGCATTGCCACTGCGTGTGCCATCGACAATTATCTGGCCACCAACGGCGCCGGTGCCGGCAAGAGCGGCTACAGCTTTAACGCGACCGGCTCGGCCAGCGCTGGAAGCGCGGTCAATGACCAGTTCTACGACACCGGCACACCTCTCAGCGCTCAGCTCGGCACTCGGGCGATCTGTGCCATTCAGGATGGGGTCATACGCATTCAGCCGGCGGGCACGATCACGTTAGTCCCGAGCTATCCCACCTGCTTCGGGCTGAACCCGATGAGCAACTGAGCCTGAGCGACTGAGACTGCCCAACTGAGTTCGCATTCTTGAATCGTCATTTCTGAAAACCCGTTCCTAAGTCCTACCCTTCGTGCACGTGACGGACGTAACTCTCGACCCATTCTCAAAATTTGCCGTCATTGCTTATAATTTTCTCGAAGCACAGTATTCCACGTTCACTCTTTCGGAGTAGGACATGCCCGCGATTGAAATCCTCGGCCTGGAAAAAACCTACATGGTGGGGTTCTGGCGCAAGCGGCCCAAACGCGCCCTGTATCCCCTCAGCCTGAAGGTCGAAGAAGGCGAGATTTTCGGATTTCTCGGCCCCAACGGCGCCGGGAAGACCACCACCCTGAAGCTTCTGATGGGCCTGGTATTTCCCACCGCAGGCTCGGCGAAAATTCTTGGCCGCGACTGGAACGATCCCGAAGTGAAGGCGCAGCTTGGCTTTCTTCCCGAACAGCCTTACTTCTACGATCACCTTACCGCCCACGAGCTGCTCAACTACTACGGCCAGCTTTCTGGCGTCCCCGCGAAAGACCGCAAGCGCCGCATCGACGAAGTGCTGACTCGCGTGGGCCTGACTGATGTGAAGGGCGTGCAATTGCGCAAGTTTTCCAAAGGCATGCTGCAGCGCGCCGGAATTGCGCAGGCTATTCTGCATGACCCCAAGCTGGTATTTTTCGACGAGCCCATGTCCGGCCTCGATCCCCTGGGCCGCCGCGACGTGCGCGACCTGATGGAGCAACTGAAGCACGAAGGCAAGACGGTGTTCTTCTCCACGCACATCCTCTCCGATGCGGAAGCTCTGTGCGACCGCGTAGCTATCATCTACAAAGGAGAACTGCGGGGCGTCGGAGCGGTCGAAGATCTCACCTCCACCGTGCAGGGCAAAATTGAAGTGATCTGGCACGGCACGCAGATCCCGGCGTCGCTGAAGGCGCTGGGCGCGGAGTGCCACATTAGCGGAGATACCATCCGCGCGGTTCTGGCGGAGAATCAACAGGACGCCGCCATCGACGCGCTGCGCCGCGAGCATCTTCGCCTGATCGCCCTCACGCCGCTGCGCACTTCCCTGGAAGCTTATTTCGTCGAGAAACTGCAGCGCGCCGAAACCAGCGCCGGAACTATGGCCGGGAAATCAATGGGGGGCACAGTATGACCGCCCGCATCGTCCACATCGCCTCGAACACCTTCCGCGAAGCCGTGCGTGACCGCGTGCTCTACAACCTGATCGCATTCGCCCTGCTGCTTTCCGGCTCGGCCATTCTCGTCGGACAAATCTCCATCGAGATCGAGCGCCTGGTCGTTATCAACCTGGGATTAACCGCGGTGTCGCTGTTTGGCATCGTGATCGCCATCTTCATCGGCATCGGCCTGGTTTCAAAAGAAATCGAGAAACGCACGCTTTACACCGTGCTCTCGCGCCCGGTGCGGCGCTGGGAATTTATTGTAGGGAAGTTCTTTGGCCTGGCCGGCACGCTGGTCGTGAATACGTTTTTCATGGCCATCGGAGTTTTTGGCGCACTGCTCTATGTGGCGCACAAGCTCACCAGCTCCGACGCGACGATCCTGATCGCGCTGTATTTCATCGTGCTCGAATTCCTGATCATCTGCGCCCTGGCGCTTTTGTTTTCTTCGTTTTCCACGCCGCTGCTTTCCGCCGTGTTCGCCTTTTCGCTGTTCGTGATCGGCAGTTTCGCCGAAGACCTGCGCGGCTTCGCCGGCATGGCCCACGGCCTTACGCGCTGGCTGGCCACAGGAGCGGCTTACGCGGTCCCGAATTTTTCCGCGTTTAACGTGATCAATCTGGTGGCGCACGGACACGCGCCCTCCAGCCAGCTCATTCTGCAGAACACGCTTTACGCGCTCTTTTACGCCGGGATGGCGTTGAGCGGCGCGGTGCTGATCTTCGAGCGCCGGAACTTGAAATAGTAGATATGACGTCGGGCGACGTATCGCCAGACGACATGATGTCCGACGACGTAATGCCAGGCGAAGTAAAGTGACGCGATGCCGATGAATACGCAACGTCTGTCCTCGCAAACTCGAACTACGCTAATCGCAGCCGCCTGCCTCGTGCTCTGCGCGATGGCCAGTGTCCTGACCCTGCGCCGGGTTGATCAGCTTCGCCCGCGGGCGACGCTGGAAGACGTTCTCTATATCAGCTCGCCGAAAGTCGTGAAGAGGGCCAGCCTAGGCTACGACGGCCTGATGGCCTGCATCTACTGGACTCGCGCCGTGCAATATTTCGGCCAGCGTTTTCATGACCGTTCCCTGAGCTACAACGAACTCGCTCCGCTGCTGGAGATGACCACGCAGCTCGACCCGCAGTTGCTCGTGGCCTATCAGTTTGGCGCAAGTTTTCTGGCGCCCCGCCCGCCGAACGGCGCGGGACAGCCGGAGCGAGCCATTCAGCTGATGGAGTTCGGCGTTCAGAACAATCCCCAGGAATGGCATCTCTACTACGACTTGGGCTTCGTCTACTACATGGAACTCAAGGACTACGCGAAAGCCGCGGACGCGTTTGAACGCGGGTCGCATGTGGGCTCACATCCTTTCCTGAAGATCATGGCCGCGCAAATGGCTCAGCACGCCGGCGAACTCGATACTGCCCGCATGATGTGGAATGCAGCGTACCAGTCCAGTCAAGACAAACTGGTCCGGCAAAATGCGGTGGAGCATCTGCGCGCGCTGAAGGTCGACGAGGACATAACCAATCTACAAAGCACGGTGACCCGCTTCGGCCAGAAAACGGGAAGACTGCCCAATAGCATGTACGAATTGGCCACCACAGAAAAGTGGCTGGGGATTCCCGTGGATCCCGATGGCAACCCCTACGTCATGGACCACACCGGCCGCATCCTGCTGAAACATCCCGAAGATTTCTCTTTCGCTACGCAAGGCCTCCCGCCAGGCTTCACGCCCGTCGCAAAGTTCCACGACCAGTAAAAACGTGGCGTGGGCTTGAGTGGAGACGGTGTTTGTCTGGGGACGGGCACTCTTGCCCGTCCGGCGTGCGCAGCCCGCCGCTTCTTCTATCTCTAAGCCAGAGATCTCAGGAAGCTCTCTCCAAGACAGATGACGAGCCCATGCATCTATGATGGCCAAAGCAAATGAGCACGAACCCCTCGCCCCCGCCCCTGCTCCGCGCCGCCCGCCAATGGTGGAGCGACATCGCCGCCCGGGAAGGCCGCATGACAGCGTCACAAAATCTCCTGGCAGCTCTCTGGGAGTTCCTCCGCGATTCCACTCCAGCCCGCCGCCGCCAGCGCTACGGTGACGCCGACTACGATTGGGACCACCAGGTCAACACCACCAGCGGCGCCGTACACTGGCGCGACCGACTGCAGGGTGTTTTCAGCTCTCCCTACCAGCCCACCGAACCGGCGTTATTCCACGAAATGCTCGAAGCCCTTCACCAGCGGGCTCTCGATTTTCGCGAATTCACTTTCATCGACCTGGGCTCCGGCAAGGGACGCACGCTTCTGTTGGCCTCCGACTATCCCTTCCGCCGCATTCTCGGAGTTGAGTTGCTGCCAGCGCTGCATCAGATCGCACAGGAAAATCTGCAGAAGTACAGCAGCGAATCGCAGAAGTGTTTTACGCTGGAATCCATCTGCGCGGACGCCACCGCCTTCCCTTTTCCGGCCGAACCTACCGTGCTGTATCTTTTCAATCCGTTCCCCGAGCCCGGACTGAGGCGCACGCTCGCGAATCTTGAGCAGAGTTTGCGGCAGAACCCGCGCCCGGTTTACGTGCTCTACCACAATCCGCTGCTCGAGAATGTAATCGGCGCGAGCGCAGCGTTTACGAAAGTGGGCGGGACGCACCAGTACTCTATGTACCGGAGTCAGGAATCGACGATACCCAGTGCGGAGAAGACCTCAGCGTAGAATTGACTGAGAAATCCTCGGCGTTGAAAAAAACCGGAATGCGCATCCGCCTCAATTTCGTCACAGCGGTCGTCTGTCTGACGGCAGCCTTGCTGGCAACCGCCAGCCCGGCCCCGGACGTCAAAACCCTGGCTGCGGCCGTGGACGAGCACTACAACCACCTCCACAGCCTGCAGGCCCAGTTCACCGAACTCTACCGCGGGTCCGGGATTGAGCGCACCGAGTCGGGTACCTTGTGGCTGAAAAAACCCGGCAAGATGCGTTGGGAGTACCGTTCTCCCAGAGAGAAACTGTTTGTGAGCGACGGAAAAGACGCGTGGTTCTACGTGCCCGCCGACCACCAGGCACGCAAAACGGCGGCGCGGAAGCTCGACGACATCCGTTCGCCACTGGCCTTTCTCCTGGGTAAGACTAAGCTGGAGAAGGAGTTAGATGCGTTGTCGCTGGCGCCAGACATTCCGCCGTCGGCCCCGGAAAATGTGGTTCTGCGGGGCGTGCCGCGGGCCCTGGCCGATAGCGTCAACGAGATTCTGCTGGAAATTGCGCCCGACAAACGCATCGTGCGTATTGTCATTGACGAGGTGGATGGATCGGTTACCGAATATCGCCTGAACGACCAGCAGGAGGACGCAGCGATTGCCAACAGCCGCTTCCAGTTCCGGCCTCCAGCAGGGACCGAGACGATTGATGGCGATTTAGCACCGTGAGGAACCCGGTACGCGCAATGCAGCGCCAGAAACTTAGTACCGGAATGTTAAACTAGAACAGGGCGGCAAGCAGCTTCCAGGGACCAGAAAACAAGCAACATGGCGGAATTTGTAATAAAAGTGGCGGACGAGCGCGGTCACCTGCACCAGCAGGTGGAGCACGGCTATTCCGAGGCCGAAGTGCGCGACCGGTTTTCTTCGCAGGGCTACCTGGTCTATTGGGTCAAGCCGCAAGGGTTGCTCTCGGGAGGAATGTCGTTCCGGCGCGGCCGGCGCCTGAAGCAGTCGTCTTTCCTGGTTTTCAACCAGCAGTTTCTCACGCTCGTCCGAGCCGGACTGCCCATTCTGAATGCGCTCGAACTCCTGATCAAACGGCAGAAAGACGCGTATTTGCGCACGATCCTCGAAAATGTGCGAGAACGGGTGCGCGGCGGCGAGCTGCTCTCCGACGCCTTCGCCGCGCAGGGCATGATTCCCAAGATCTACACCACCACGCTGATGGCCGGCGAAAAAAGCGGCAACATTGACGAGGTCTTGACCCGCTATATCAACTTCCAGCGCCTGGCCATGACCTTCCGCAAGAAGCTGGCGGTGTCGCTGATTTATCCCACGCTGCTGGTCAGCGTGGTGCTGATCATGGTGACGTTTCTGTTCACCTACGTGGTGCCCAAGTTCGCGGAACTGTTCAACAGCTTGGACGCACAACTGCCCGCCATCACGCTGTTCATGCTGGCGGTAGGCCAGAACGCACAGAAATATGCGCCTTTCGTCTTCGTTGGTCTGGTCGTGATTGGCCTTCTGTTCTGGCGGTGGAAGAATACCGACGGCGGCGCCGATCGCATTGACCGCGTCATCCTGAGCCTGCCGCTGCTGGGAGAAATCCGTTTGAAACATCAGGTGTCGGCGTTTTCCCGCATGCTTTCAACGCTGCTGCAAGGCGGCCTGCCGCTGGTGCCTGCGCTCGAAACGGCAGGAGCCTCCATGACCAGCCGCCGCATCTTAAAGGGAGTGATGCGGGCCAGCGTACGGGTGCGCGAGGGACAGGGGCTGGCCAACAGCCTGGAAGAACAAAGCATCTTCCCTGATCTGGCCGTGGAAATGATTGAAGTTGGCGAATCCACCGGTGCCTTGCCGGCTATGCTGAATTCCGTGGCCGAATTTTACGAGGAAGATGTCCAGACCGCTCTGAGCGCGTCTCTGGCGCTGATTGAGCCGCTAATTCTGATCATCATGGCGATTTTTGTGGGCGCCGTATTGATTTCGCTGTATTTGCCGATCTTCACACTGGGGGTCCACTAAGCCGGGCGGACAGCATAAGCAGCGTTTAAGAAATTGCGTTTAAGAAATGACCATGGCAGAAAAGAAATCCATCTTCGTCAACGGCGGCAACGGCGGCCAACTGGTCACGACCGGGAACCCGGTCACTGACCTCGAGCGCGCGCAGGATGTTGCACGCCGCTATCGCTGCGAATTCATCGACCTCACCGACTTCCAGTTGCATCACGAACTTTTCAAAAAAATTCCCGTCGAGCTGATGTTCCGCTACAATTTCGTTCCTCTCGAGGAAACCCCCGACGGCCGCCTGGCCGTCGCCATCGCCGATCCCAGCCAACTGATGATGATCGACGAGATCAGCTTGCTGCTCAAGCAACGCATCCTTACCAAGGTTTCCACGCTCAAGCAGATCTCGGACATCCTGAAGAAGACGGAGCAGTCGCAGCGCGTTCTGGAAGAAGCCAGCGAGAGTTTCACCATCATCCGCGAAGACGAAGCCACGGGCGCGGAAGAAACTCTCACCATCGACAAGCTGACGGCCACGGGCGACACCAGCCCGATCATTCGTCTTGTCGATACGACAATTTTCACCGCGCTGCAGCGCCGCGCTTCTGACATTCACATCGAAACGCGCGACGACTCGGTGTGTATCAAGTTCCGTATTGACGGCGTGCTCACCCAGGCCATGCCACCCATTGGAAAAGAGCATCACTCCACCGTCATCTCGCGTATCAAAGTCATGAGCGAGCTCGATATTTCCGAGCGTCGCGTGCCGCAGGACGGCCGTTTCCGCGTGAAGTATAACGGCCGCGCCATCGACTTCCGCGTCTCCATCATGCCTTCGATACATGGCGAGGATGCGGTGCTCCGCGTGCTCGACAAAGAATCGATGTCGGAGAAGTTCCGCACCCTGACTCTGAACGTTGTGGGGTTTGACGAAGACGACCTGCGCCGCTTCCGCCGCTACATCAAAGAACCTTACGGCATGGTGCTGGTCACCGGACCTACCGGAAGCGGCAAGACCACCACGCTTTACGCCGCCGTCAACGAGATCAAGACCGACGAAGACAAGATCATCACCATTGAAGATCCGGTGGAATATCAGCTGCGCGGCATCACCCAGATTCCGGTCAACGAGAAGAAGGGCCTGACTTTCGCCCGCGGCTTGCGTTCCATCCTGCGCCACGATCCCGACAAAATCATGGTCGGCGAAATCCGCGACGCGGAAACCGCGCAGATCGCCATTCAGTCCGCCCTGACCGGCCACCTGGTGTTCACCACGGTGCACGCCAACAACGTGGTCGACGTGATCGGACGATTTCTGAATATGGGCGTCGAGCCTTACAACTTTGTTTCCGCCTTGAACTGCATCCTGGCGCAGCGGCTGGTGCGCCTGATCTGCGAGTCCTGCCGCACCCCGGTGCACTATGCGCCCGATGTTTTGGAAGCCAGCGGCCTGGACGCGGCGCAGTGGTCGAAGGTTCCGTTGTATGAAGGTCCGGGATGCATCGAGTGCGCGGGCACCGGATTTCGCGGCCGCACCGCAATCCATGAACTGCTCGATTTGAGCGACCGCATCCGCGAAATGATTCTGGCCAAGCGGCCGACATCGGAGATTCGCCGCGCCGCTCGCGACGAGGGCATGCGCTTCCTGCGCGAGTCGGCGCTGGATAAAGTCCGGCTCGGCATGACCACGCTGAAAGAGATCAACAAGGTCACCTTCATCGAGGCCATGCGCTGAGAACTGCCGGAGAAGACATCCGGCAGAACGCAGAAATTCAAAGGTTCCGAGATAAGAGCTCCGAAACAGCGTAGCCAGAGAGTAACGAGTTCCGAACGAAATGCGGCATTACCTGCGGAATGCGGCTATGCCCGTTCGGCGCTTGCATTTCTTCGCGGCAAAGTTTCTCATTTGTAGATAGGATTGAACTCACGGGGCGTGGTCAGGAAATGAGTTTAGGTTCAGGCACATCCAAACCCAAGCTGGCTTGCGAAATCGCAGCGGACCGGGTCATCGCCGGGCGGCTCGCCGACAAAGGCGGCCATCTGGAGGTTTGCGCCACTCGCGAACTTGCCCTGGGCACCGTCGTGCCCGACCTGCTGGAAAACAATCTGCGCCAGCGGGATGCGGTGCGGAGCGGCATTGAGGCGACTCTCAGCGGCGTGGCCGGGCGTTCGCGCGACGTCATCGCGATCGTCCCCGACGCGGCGGTGCGCGTGGTCCTGGTGGAGTTCGATTCCCTTCCCTCGGACACGGAAGAGGCGATCGGCGTGGTCCGATTCCGCCTGAAGAAATCGCTTCCTTTCGATGTGGAGAAAGCCAAGGTTTCCTATCATGCGCAGAAGTTCGCCGACGGCGTGCGCGTGGTGGCAGCGGTCGCGCTGGCCAGCGTAGTAGAAGATTACGAAACCGTCTTCAACCAGGCCGGATTTACCCCGGGAGTGGTGTTACCCTCGATGCTGGCCGCGCTGGGCGCAGCGCAAGGCGTGCGCCCCACCTTGATCGTGAAAGTGGACGCCCGCACCACCAGCATCGCGATTCTGAATGATGGTCAGCTGCAACTGTTTCGAACTCTGGAAAATATGCGTGGCATCACCATCACCGGCGAGCAGCTGGCCGAAGACGTTTATCCCTCGGTGGTGTTTTTCCAGGATACCTACCATTTGAATATCGAGCAGATCTACGTGGCGGGTGTGCCGGAATCCGGCAGCCTGGCGGTGGCTCTGCAGGCGCAAACCGGTGCCGACGTTCAGGAGCTGGTAGCCCCATCGCTCATGGGAGCAAACGCCAGCGGGTCGGTTCCGAGCTGGCGGATGGCGGGAGTGGTGGGAGCGTTGGTTTCGTAATTCATTATGCGTCTCGATATCAATCTCGCCAGCCAGCCTTACCTGGATGCCCGTGAATTCTGGCTGCGTTGGGGCACTGCGCTGGCGGCGGCATGCATTCTTTCGCTGGCGCTGCTGGTGAGCACCGTGACCGGCTGGAGCAACGCGCGCCGCGACCGGACCACCATCACCGATTTGCGGCAGAAAATTGCGCAGCGCGACCAGCTCCGCACTCAGGCCGAGGAATTCCTGAACCGCCCCGAGAACCGCACCACGCGCGACGAGTCCCAGATCATCAATTCGCTGATCGAGCGTAAAGCTTTTTCCTGGACCCGGCTGCTCGAAGACATGGAAAAGGTGATGCCGCCGGGTGTGCACCTGGTTTCCATTCAACCGAAACTGGACGACGAAAACCAGCTGGCGGTGAAGATGACCGTGGCCGGCACTTCGCGCGACCGCGCCATTGAACTGGCACATCGCATGGAAGAATCACACCACTTCACGCAAACTTCCATTGAAAAAGAAGGGATCGCGCAAACCCAGAGCGGAGACGCGGTGCAGTTCGACATCGCCGCGATTTATGTTCCGGAATTGTTTACCGAGAACACGGCGGCGGCGGCCAGTGCAGCCCCCAAGAAGACTGCGCCTCCTAAAGCGCCGGGTACGCCTGTCTCCGGTGCGCCTGGCAAAGGGAGGAAACCCTGATGGCGGACCTGCGGAAAACCCGCAAGAACATTCAGACCGTATTATTCGTCATCCTCGGGGTGGACGTGCTCGCGGCCGTCGCATTTTTCTCTCCGCTGGTAGGTTCGGCGGAATCGCGCCTGCTCGAGATGCATACCTTGCAGGCCGAGCTCACCACCAAGACGCGGCAAGTGGAACCGCTGAAAGATCTGCCTCACAAAGTTGTGCTCGCGCGCCAGCAGATTTCCGACTTCTACTCAAAAAGATTTCCCGCCCAGAGCTCGCAGATCCAAACCGAACTGGGCAAGGTGGCCGGCGCGGACGGTGTAGTCATCGAGCAGGGACAATACAAGGCCCAGGACGTGGGACCGGGCGGTCTGCGACCGATCGAGATAGAAGCGGACTTCGCCGGCAATTACCGTTCGCTGGCGCACTTTATCAATGCGCTGGAGCGCGACAATACATTTTTCATCATCAGCAGCGTGGCCCTGGCGGGGGAGCAAACCGGACCGGTCAAGCTGAAAATGAAGCTTGAAACTTACTTGAAGGCGGGAGCGCAGTGAAACTGGGAACCGAGAACCGGAAGACCATGGCGTGGGCGCTCGGGTTGGGCGCGGTGGCAGTTCTCGCCGTCTTCTATGAAGTGGTCCCCCTGTTTATGGGGTCCAGCGTTACGCCGGTTTCGGCCTCGCAGCCCGCTCTATCCTCGGCGTCTCGGGTCACGGCTACACCCCGTGGGAAAACTTCGAGCAAGAAGGTTCGCGCCGAGAATCTGGACCCCACGCTGCAATTGAAATTGCTGGCCTCGAGCGAGCAGACCACCTATGAAGGGTCAGGCAGAAATATTTTTGTCTCGCAGGCGGAAGATATTGTGATTCCGAAGCTAATTGCCAAGGGACATACAGACGATCCTAACCCGGGGCCGCAAGGTCCGCCGCCCGTTCCGCCGCCGCCGCCGATTCCGCTCAAGTTCTTCGGGTTCGCCAGCCGGCCGGGAGAGCCGAAGAAAATATTTCTCTCCAAAGATCAGGATGTTTTTATCGCGGGTGAGGGCGAAATCGTCGATCGCCGGTACAAAGTGGTGCATATTTCTGGGACGTCGGTTGAGATTCAGGACCTAGTCGGCAGCGGACCGCCGCAAAACATTCCGCTGACGCCGAGTTAGAAAATGGTCGCAATGAAGAATTCGACGGTCACGAACTCGAGCACAAGTGGACGACGCCGGCACCGCCGCGGCCGCAATTCCGAACAGGGGTACGTTCTGCTCACGCTGCTTCTCATGGTGGCGATGATGATCATCGCCGCCGGTGCAGTCGTGCAAACCGTTGCGTTCGAAATCAAGCGCGATCGCGAAGAAGAGATGGTTCATCGCGGAGTGCAATATGCGCGCGCGATTCGCAGTTACTACAAAAAATTCGGCCGTTACCCCACCAAGCTCGAGGATCTGGAAAGCGCCAATAATCAGCGCTTCCTGCGCAAGCGGTACAAAGATCCCATCACGGGCAAGGATTTCAAACTGCTCCACTACGGCGAAGCCAAGCTGACCCTCAGCAACCTGCTCGGGGGCGGAGGCATTCCCGGCGCCAACCCCATCGGCGGGGCCAGTGGACTGAATGGTGGCAGCGGATTTGGCGGCGGGGGTGGATTAAGCGGCGCAGGCGGGTTAAGCGGGTCGTCGGGGTTCGGATCGTCTTCCGGATCCGGATTTGGCGGAGGCACGAACGGTGGCTTTGGGTCGAGTAACTCGCAGGCGAATCCGCAAGGTTCGAATTCGCAATCATCCAATCAAAGCGCAGGCAATCAGGGCGCAGGCGCGGATCCCTCTGATCCTTCCGTGGCCAACGGGAGCGCCTCCGACCAGAACACGAACGGGCTCTCGGCCTCCGGCGACAAGCTTTCTTCTCAAGTCTTCGGCGGCGGCCCCATCGTGGGAGTGGTCAGCATCAGCAAGAAAGACACGATCCGCGAGTACGACCACAAGAAAAAATACGATCAGTGGCAGTTCGTCTACGATCCGGCTCTCGACCGCGGCGGCCTGATCAAAGGCCCCAACCAGACCCTGCCGATGTTTACTCAGAAGCCGCTGCAGCCCGGGCAACCGGGACAACCCGGACAACAGGGAAATACCAGCCCGTTCGGGTCGTCCCCCGGAATGGGCGGAAACTCCAGCTTCGGAGGATCCAACAACTCGAGTTTTGGCGGATCGAATCAGGGAACGCAACCGCCCCCTTCAAACCCGCAGCAGCAGTAGTTCCGTCGGAAATCAGAGTGCGGAAGTGAGAATTAAGAATGAAGAAGTAAAAAACCGACAACTGAAATATCTGCGGCGAATCATCAACGCAAGAAAAAGTCAGAATGCATAAACCCGAGCCCGGCTCGGACTTCTGCATTCTGACTTTTCACTTCTAACTTTCTTTCCCGCCTTACACCTGGAACGAAGATCCGCAGCCGCAGGTGCTTTTCACGTTCGGATTCTCGAACTTGAAGCCGGCGCCTTCCAGCGTCTCGACGTAGTCCACGATGCAGCCGTTCAAATACATCACCGAGGTCGCATCGACGAACACCTTCAGCCCATCCATCTCGAAGGTCTTGTCCATCATTCCAGCGGCATTCTCAAACTGCATGGAATACGAGAATCCGGAGCATCCGCCGCCCACTACTCCAATGCGGAGACCAGCGGGAACCGGGGTCTGCTGAGCCATGATGCCCTTCACCTTGGAAACCGCGTTTGCAGTCAAAGTAACCGGAGCCGCCTTTGTGGTTACTTCCGGGACCGTGGTTGCTGCTTGCGGGACAGTCGTCGTGGCCATGTCGTCTCTCCTAGGCTCTAAAGCCTTTTGTATTATAGCAATCCCTGTACCTCAACGGGAAGCATAAACCTCCGGACCCCGTCGAAAACAGGTCGCGTAATCAGTTACTTAGATGACCAGGACCGGAGAAGGACGCATTTGGGACCCCGTCCTAGGAATTTTTCCGATGTACCTCGCCATATTTTTCGATAGGAGGCTTGATTTCGGGGCTATAATGCTCGCGTTAGGGCTTCCCAGAGCCCGATGCGGATCTAGCTCAACCGCACCCCCCTGAGAAGCCGCTTGAGTGGTTTGGACTCTGCCGAGGTGGTTTATGACAACCCTGACACTGGTAACGATCGTGTTTGGCGTTTTCGCCATTGGTTTAATCCTCCTGCTGATCTACCGCAGCACGCTCACCATGCATGAGGATGACCAGCTGTTTCTGGACGACCACAATTCGCATATGCAAGAGGAGCAGACGGAACTGTTGGTCAAGGTTAACCGCCTGACCATCCCGCTGCGCGTCTTCGCGGCCGGGTCCGGGGTGTTCCTGCTCCTGCTCACCGGCATGTACATTTACCAGAAGCTGAACGAAGTGCAGTAGAGTCGCGGCACGCAACGTTCGAACCGTGCCCCCGAAGCCCCGCGGTTCGGGCAGACCATCTTGCGGTCCTGATCCTTTGCGTCGGCGGTATGCCACGGCATGCGGCCGGTCGTTGATATTGATATCGCAGATCCTGGATCGCCTTCAGCTTCGGCTGGTCGTTCTCGTGCCAGGCTCTGAACGACCCGTCTAATCGAATCTGCCGTTCGCTTACAATCACTTGCAGGCGGTTCTCCAGTAGCTCCTGTTCGTTCCTCCTTGCGAATAAGTCGGGCGAGAAATATCCTACGGAGAGTCCAGCAAAACCGGCTCGCGACCATCGCTTTGCGAAAGTGGCGGAATTGGCAGACGCACCAGACTTAGGATCTGGCGGGTAAAACCGTGGGGGTTCGAGTCCCCCCTTTCGCACCAGTTTATCAATCACTTAAGCGTCCCTGCAGTCCAATAACAGTCCGTTAAGCCGTTACTGCACGCTTCCCTCGTTTAACAACCGGCCAACGAGCCGGGAATTTGCTTCCCGGTTGGCTTCAGGAACGCCGCGACCGTAGCCGTCCATCGTCATTGAAATCGTGCTATGGCGCATCAGTTCTTTCTGAACCATCGGGCCTGGGAAGTCTAGAGCAGCCAAGCCTCAAACCTCAGAAATGCCCGTAAACATTGATTAGAAGGTGCGACGACCGTTTTGACTGCCAGTTCTGCGTAGCCGGCTCTAAATTAGGCCGTCAAAGTCTTAGGATTGTTTCCGCCTTGATGCCTATCGCAAGTTTCTTAAAACTGAAGCAGGAATGATCCTCGGTCGGCGAGCACTACGGGGATATTGAATCGATCCTCGCCCGCTTGCACAACAGTGCCGCAGAACATCCCAAGTCCGAAGCGATGGCACGAAGGGATTCGCCACGGTCACGGCGTCGCTGAACTTTGTGCATATCCACGTCTACCGGCGGTCTGCCGAGCACCTTACCTGCCTTGCGTGCTCTGCGTAGCCCAGCCAGCGTGCGCTCGGATATTGTGAGCCGTTCCTGCTGCGCTACAGCGGACAGAACACTCAGCACGATGTCAGTGACCATTGCGTTGCCTGTGTCCAAGAATGGCTGCGTGTACGATCTCCAGCCCACGTTCCAAGCCTTGAACTGTTGAAGGTGGCCCAGAGTTTTGACGATACCCTCCGGCTGAGTCGATCCAGGCTCCAAAACGGGAGCAGATCGAACTTGCGCTGCGATGCCGCCAGCATCATCGCTTGGAATTGCGAACGATCCTTCTTGCCGCTGCCAGATACCACGTCAATGTATTCGCAGATCACATCCCACCCCTGCCTAGCGGCGAAAGTCCTCAGTTCTGGTAGTTGGTTTTCGTTGGTTTGCTTGGCGGTGGATACTCGGCAGTAAAGCGCAACAGTTTTCACAATTCTATTAGTTCGCGAAACGACCGATTAATCAACGTCAAAATCGAACAGTCTCACCACTGAATGCAAAGGATTTGCGGGGGGAAGTCGGGAACCATTTGTGAACATACGAAAACCAGGTCGGTGGTTGGGATAGAGCTCCGACGCGCCGGCTGTAGGTGGAGGGTTACCAAGCTCGCTCTTTCGATTGCGAGTTGGGTTCGCATTTCCACCATGGCTACGTTTTCGGAGGCCCCCCTATAATGCCGGACGGCCGAATTTCCCAGGTCCGGTTTGAAGTCTTGGCATCTCGTCCGGGAGCCTTCCCCTGGGCAGCGAGGTTCAAGCGCTGGTTCGCATACGCCCCGACTGCCAATGGTTTGCTCTCAGCTTAGTTCCGTCTCATGCGTCAGCTTACGTCGGCTCTGAGTCCGACCACCACGCTGTAAAATGGAACCACCAAGTACCCAGAGTCCCTTTGCCGGATGTTGGCGTTACCTCCATCCGGGAGACGTGTACCGCCTCCTGCGAGGACATTACTCCCCGGTCTTAGCTCTTACAGACTCATGCGCCGATCCCACTCGCTCTCCTCTCCTTCGGCCTAAGCCTCGTTCGAGGAGTCTCTGCAGGTTGCGACCAGCCCCTGCTGCGGGCAGGACCATCCCGACGTTATCTCTGTGAATCCTTCCCTGCGTGCCTGGGCCCCTGTCACGGCGGTCCCGTGGAGTGCATCTGCCTGTTTCTTCCTCCACGTCATCGGCCTTCCCCCGTACACTATCGAGGTCGGCTTCCCGCGTTTCCCCGTCAAAACGATTTCATGACGGATCTCTTTTTCGAGACTGCAGCCATTTCGTTATGTTCAGGCCCTCAGGTTTGCTCGCCTCCCAGATCGTTCCCACCGCTGCAGCTTATCGCCGCAGGGCAGCCGAGGCTTTTACGTCCGAGCAGAACATGCTTCGTTGCCTCCGCATGCATCGGATATGCTAACCACCTGCCCAGGCAATTGGTGGTGTGGGGACTTACACCCCACTAGATTCACAGCCTTGTCGGCTGCTCCAGTGGTATGGAGATTTCGCCAGTTGGCCTTCCCAATACATTGTCTAAGAGTATGCAGGCGAAAGAGCGCTTTGATTTTTACAATTTCTTGACAAGTATCCCTAGCCGTCCCCATAGATTTGCTGGATCATTCATCGAATGAGCGCTACGCATCTGCAGCCCGGAGGATCGGGAGCCGAGACCTCAGCGGCGGACAGTAAGGACACGCGCATCGTCCGACTCCGGTGCCCAGGTTGTGAGCATGGATTCCCCAACGACGTTACATCACCTTTCCAATTCACCTGCCCCGCGTGCGGATTCGTGATCCCTGAGGTAAATGGGATCGTGCGTGCTTTGACGCCCGAAGTTAGTACGCATTTTGAGCGGTTCGTTCGCGATTACGAGGTGGTCCGGGCAAAGGAAGGTTGGGGCTCCCAGACGCCGGATTACTATCTTGCACTGCCCTTCAACGACCTGACGAACAAACATAACTGGATATGGCGAATCCGAGCCCGGACTCTGCTCTACCTGCAGAGCCATGTCTTGCCCAAGATCCAGAGTGCGAAGTCTTCGGGCTGCCGCGTTCTTGACATCGGAGCCGGAAACGGATGGCTTAGTTATCGATTGGCGAAGCGAGGTTACCACCCGATTGCCGTCGACTTGCTAGACAATGATGTCGATGGTCTCGGTGCCGCTCGGCATTATTTGGCTCAATTGCCCCGAAGTTTTCAGCGATTTCAAGCGGACATGGATCATCTCCCGTTCGACTCTGGACAATTCGATGTTGCGATCTTTAATGCTTCGTTCCACTACTCCTCCGACTACGAAAGAACCCTCAGAGAAGTTTTGCGCTGCGTTCGCCGTCCAGGAATTGTGGTGGTTGCCGACAGTCCTTTTTATTGGCGTGAAGAAAGCGGCAAACAGATGCTGGAAGAAAGACGAGCGATGTTTGAGCAGCAATTTGGCGTCCGCTCAGACGTCAATCACAACCGCGAGTACCTTACGCAGAAGACCTTAGACGAACTGGCACAGCGGCTGGCGATTCAGTGGAATGTGGGCAAGCCGTGGTACGGCATGAGTTGGGCCCTTCGTCCCATAAAAGCCCGCCTGTTGCACCGCCGCGAGCCTTCGAAGTTTTATCTGCTGTGGTTCAAAGCAGAGTGAACCTGTAGCAAATCACGATTCGTACTGACGTATCTCATCGATGCAACTCTTGCACAAGCGAAAACCCTGCTCGCACACGTTCTCGTGGCAGCCTTCGCACAGTTCCCATTCCTCCGGGATGCCAGCCTCCGCTGTTTCCTGTTCAATCCTGCGTGCCTCACGGAACGTCTCACGGTGCTCTTCAACCGTCCATTCGCTCACGGGCTTGCTCTCACGTATTTCTCGACGTTTGCGAGCGTCGGCTTCGGATTGAGTAGGAACCTTGTTTGGTCTGTTCATGAGAATCCCCTTTGGTACGCCATCGTCAAGGGGACAGAAAGTCAATCTTCAGCGGGCTGGGAACCAGTGCGGCAGTCAGAATCGTAGAACCACGTCGGGTGACGCGGTTGTGGCTACCCAGTACTCGTGCAAGAGTGTCGGGCGGCGGGTTGCGGTTCGAGTGGCGCTGGGGCACGCACTCTGGGGGTGGTACAGAAGGCTGCCAATACCTCTGAAACGGTGGAGCAAACCACAATCTGTTTACAGTCCATTAAGCGTGCCTTACGATGTTTTAACGGCTAAGCAGACCGCCCAAGTCCCTGCAGTTTGTAAAGGATGCGTTTGAGGGAGGGTTCGAGTCCCCCCTTTCGCACCAGCAACTTGCGCGGCGTCGTTTTCTTGGATTCGATGGCGTGCCCAGTTTTGGGCTCACCAGACTTCGGCTTAAGAATACCCAGTCAGATGAACCTCGTGGTGCTGCCCTCACGGCGATCGGAGGCTGCTCGGACGATCAAGTCTATTGCGATGGCTTTACCGAGGCCGTCAGCATTCAAACTTGCACTCGCCCCCTCGTTGGTAAGCGTTACAACTTCGCTCCCGCCCAGCCTGTCCCCATCATCCGTCAGCATCCCAAAGAATCGCGCCACGAGCCGTCCCTAGCACGCCGGGGCCTCATCCGGTCATTGGCGAATGATGCGTCCGGTTGGAAGTCTTTACAAGTTCTTGACAAGATGTTGACAGGTTGGTCGTCCATATCGGCGACCATTAAGACGGCTGTTCGGCTCAGTCGTGGCGTTCAAAGAATCCGGCTTGAGCCGAGACGCGTGAATTTGCTCCCTAATTTGCCCCGTTATGAGCGCCGGAGACTTTCTTTGCCAGGACGCCGCAACACCACTCTGCGAGTTCTACACTACTGCTGGCGCCGTTTGCAGCTTGTCCACGAACTGCGAGCCTCTCTTGGAGGCGGCGCGTGAAAGCTTTCTACCAGTTGAAGAACCAATAGAGTCGGTGGATTTTTCCGTCCGATTCTGGGTGGATTATACCGACTCGGCACCTCAGCCCTGGCCGAAACCCCGCGTCAGGGGTCTCAACCATCTTGTGTTTGCAGGATTCGATTCCGGCAGTTCGATGCTGGCAGACCTTCGCGCCCGCCGCGTGATGGGGCGTTTTTCGGCGCCCATCGGAAATGATCGCTCCTACTGGAAGACGGTCGTCTTTCCGGTGCTGCTCACCATTACGAGCGCTTCGGTTGGGATTGTGGAGCTCCACTGCTCCTCCGTAGCGAGACAGCAAAAGGGACTCCTGATGGTAGGTGCGGGGCGAAGCGGAAAATCGACTTTGGCCGTAGCTCTGGCACAGGAAGGTTTCGGATTTCTTTCGGACGACCGCACGTTCTGTTCCTGGCAAAAAGACAAGCTGTCGGCCTGGGGACTGGCGACGACTGTCAAATTGCGCAGCGATGCCGGGAAACATTTTAGGGAGCTCCAAGCTGAGCAGCCGAAATATCTTCCGAGCGGGGAATGGGGGTTTCGCCTGGAACCTGAGCATGCACTTGGACTGGAGTGCGTAAGACGTTGCGAACCACGATTGTTGGTTTTCCTCGAACGCGGCCAGAATCCAAGATTTTCTCTGACTGACTTGTCATTGGAGGAAGCAAGGGCTCGCCTGGAGGAAGATCTGATGGCTGAACTGCCTGACGCAACAGTGGCGCAGATGGAAGTCATCGGAAAGTTGGCCGAACTGAACTGTTGCTCGCTGCAATACGGCGGGCAGCCCCAGGTCGTGGCCAAGAAGCTCGCTCGACACTTTGAGCGATTTCGATGATCAACAGTGGGCATGGGATGGGCGAACCAGCCATGAGCGCATGGAAGTGCCAGTAGAGAGCACCGATTGTCTGGGCAAAATGCCGATGTCCTCGAAAGCTCCGAGCAAAATGAAGCGGAAGGATTTACTCCGTCGCTTCACTCCGACGCCGTATAGCGTGGATCTGCTGGTTATGGCAAGGACTGTGCGCCTGGAAAGCAACAGCCGCACAGTGATTGAAAGTGCGCTGGAATTCTTTGCGCGACACCAGGGATCTTCGACTGGCGATCCGGAATTCTTCTGGCGAATCGTGAGCGAAGAGGATTTTCAAATCGAGCACGCAGGAGTGGCGCTGTCGGCTTTTTCGGACGGTGGTCTTCGTTTCGTCAATCTTGGACAGGGAAGTTTTTTGGCGGTTGATTTAGAAGCGCGCGAGGGCATCGGTTTTGTTGCTGAACGGTTAGTCGAGAGCGAACCCAGGCTGCATTGCCGGTCGGTTTTCGACACTCTCTTCTGCATGAGTACCGGGAGTTTTGGGATGGTGCCGTTCTCAGCGGCATGCGTGGGTAAGGGGGATAAGGGACTTCTCTTGTTTGGCGCGCCCAACAGCGGCAAGACGACTGTGAGCTACCTGGCGGCTAAGCTCGGGCTGGAATTTCATGCTGATCAAGCTGCCTTCTTGGAAATGGAAGCTGGTGGCTTGCGGGTTTGGGGCGATCTTTTGCCGGCGATCTTCCGTCCCGAATCGCTTCAGTTTCTTCCTGAACTTGAGGCCGCAACGCGACGCTTTTCTTACCCGGGCTTAACTGTATGCTACCTGCCAAAGCGCCCGTTTCAAGCCCTAGAGGCGCACTCCGTGGACCCGGTCTGCTGCGTGTTCCTTGAGAGGCAAGCCGCAGCGATTCCCACCCTGTCACCTATAGCTCGCTTTGATTTCTCCCGCCGCCTCGCCGAATGCCTGCTTTTCAAGGACCATGACTGCCTCGCACAACAGAGCGCTGCGGTCTTCGAGGCTGTTGAAAAATTGCCCGCTTATCATCTGGCCTACGGCAGCGATCCTGCGACGGCAACAGTCTTAATCCGACAAATGCTCACGGATTGTGACGCTCCAAAATTTGCCGTGGGGCAAACACCGTGATGGCTCAGATATGAAAAAAGGCTTTTGGATAACACTGACGTTCTCCCTCGGCTATTTGGTGTTGGCACTTGCGTGTTTAGTCCGTTGGGGTAATACCCATCCATGGCTGCGGATCGATTTTTTCTCGGGAGGTTATCTGGCGCTGCGCTTCCTGGGTTCAATACATTCTCTGGTGTCGAGTCGAGAAGTGTTTGATTCAAAACCTGTCATGCGGGAGTGGTGGGCACTCGAATCAGACCACTCAGCACCACCCCGGGTGGTTTTCCTCATGGTGGCCGACTTGGCTGTCTTTCTGGACTATGGACATTGGCGTCTGGTTCCCGCTCTTGAGCAACCTCTGCTTCAAACTCTGGGCTTGGCGCTTTATCTGGCGGTCGCAATTTGGCAAATCTGGACGGATACTTATCTTGCGAGATACTTCAGCCAAGAAAATCGTAAAGCTGTACCCATGGACCACGGCCCCTATTCGTACGTGCGTCATCCCCGCTACGCTGCTGCAATAGTTGCCAAGGTGGCGGTCGCTTTAGCGTTGGCTAGTGTCTTCGGATGGGTGCTGGCCGCAGCATGGACAAGCGTGATGCTGCGTAAGATTGCAATCGAAGAGGCTCACCTAAGGAACGTCTTCGGAACTCGCTACGAGGACTATTCCCAAAGGACAGCGAAGGTGCTCCCGGGAATCTACTAGGATCAGGTAAAGTCCCGGGTTATAAATCCACAAAATGACGGAGTGTAGAGTCACAGAACCGGAGAAACTCGTAGATCCCAAGGCCAGACCTTGAGAGGGTCAGCGTTTTGGTTGGAGCGCGAGAGGGGAATGGGTTCTGCTTGTAGTTCTCATCCTTACATTTGCTGTTACGGGATTTATCCCTGCCTGAAGGCACCTCAACTCGGATTCCCCAACCACCATCTGATCGCGGCGTCTCTATCCTGCCAAATATCCCATGGAACGTGCCTATGAGTGGATTTGGTTGTAACGGGAGAAGGATCACCAGGGGATTGATCAACGATTAGTCAGCTTTAATCCCCCGACACTTCCGTCGGCGCTGGTGGTCCTGCCCTCCTCACTTTCTCCGCCGAACGCAAAGCGATGTTGGCTCTTAGTGAACCTGGCGTTCCCGCGATCCGGGGAGATTCCTCTGATCGCAGATAAGGTTTTAAAGTGGCAAAGTCGCGCGATATAACACCGGCATCCCGAGACCTCGTCCACAATCGCTGGCGAAAATCAAAGTGCGTGAATCTTCTTCCCATACAGGTGAGGAGCTATTGCAGTTTCCTCCGGTCACGACTTGTGTCTTGCCACTCTCCGTATCTCGCAGCCAAATCTGTTTGGGCCCAGCTTGCATCGACTCAAAGGCCATCCACTTTCCGTCAGGCGAGATCACTGAGCCCTCGGTTGTGGCCCGCGGCGGCAAAGCGGCGCGGGCCACTTGCCGAGTGACAGGATCAAACGTCATAGTTGTTGATGCACCATTTTTCACCAATTCAAAGTAGATCGGCCCCTCGAACGAAGGTGCCACCGGATGAAAGGCCTGGCCTTCGAAAGCAAATTCTTCCATCTGTCCATCGTGCAACCAGCGAAGCACGTACCCGCTTCGGACCATTGCCTGATAAAAGAGTCCGGCGCTCGATAC
>Ga0209006_10001317_pt1 | contig 22570 bp, 20 predicted proteins | sample JacPin_JW_Ref_O2_FD_188567 | JGI IMG/M metagenome (GOLD analysis project Ga0209006, IMG submission 188567) | Forest soil microbial communities from Algoma, Ontario, Canada - Jack Pine, Ontario site 1_JW_Ref_O2 (SPAdes) (version 2) | ecosystem: Environmental > Terrestrial > Soil > Boreal... | reverse complement strand
CCCCGCCACACGGCGGCCCCCCCGGCGGCCCGCCGCCGAACGGCGGCCCCGGCGGTCGCCCGCCGCGCCCGCCGTTCCCGCCGTGGTGGTGGTGGCAGCTGCAAGACCAGGACGACACGTACGACGACACTGACATTCAGCCGCCGACGTGTGAGTTGCTCCCGCACGACGTGCAGGCCCCACCGCCGTTCCAGTACCAGAACCAGACGGTGACACCGGCATGGGCTGATAATCTTCAGCAGTGGGGTTTCTCGTTCGGCGGAAAGTGGCACCCGCTATACGACAAGGGATGCTGACCGTGTAGATACGGTGGTCGCGGCTCGGGTCAGGCGCCGCCCGATGGAGCTGACCTGTCGAGAGGTCAACGCCCGCAAGGGGTGTACGCATACGATGAGCACGACGCGTTGATGGCCGAAAACAGGTGTGGCGATCGGAGACATCTCATGAACGACCGAGAAGACCGCGAGGACATCTCCGATCTGCTCGTGCGCTACGCCACCGGGATCGACCAGCGCGACTGGGCGCTGTTCCGCACTGTTTTCACCGACGACTGTGAACTCGACTACGGCGAGATCGGCAACTGGAGAGGCATCGACGCGGTCGCCGAATTCATGGAGCAGGCCCATGCGATGGCGGGGCACACGATGCACCGGATGAGCAACCAGGTGATCACCGTCGACGCGGACAAGGCAGCGGCCCGCACGTATGTCGACGCGGTGATCTTGGTCGGCGACAACAGGTCTGGCGTCAATGCGATCGGTTTCTACGACGATCAGATCGTCAGGACCAATGACGGATGGCGTATTGCCCGTCGCCGGTTCACCCCGGTGCGGGTGACCACGGTCGGTGACGGGTAGGGAGATAACCGTGACATTTGCAGCCAAGTACGGACCGTGGGCTCTGCTCGCCGGTGCCTCCGACGGCGTCGGCGCCGCGTTCGCGGAGGGACTCGCCGAGCGTGGCGTCAACGTGGTGCTGCTGTCGCGGCGCCAAGCAGTGCTCGACGAGGTTGCCGCTGGAATCAGCAACCGCACGGGTGTCCAAACCCGCACGCTCGCAGTCGATCTCGCCCAACCCGGCGCAACTGTCGCGATTACGGACGCGACAAAGGATCTCGAGATCGGCTGCCTCGTGTACTGCGCCGGCTCCGACCCTAACTTCGAGCCGTTCCTCGCCAACTCCATTCAGAGCGCCGAAGCGATGGTCGTGCGCAACTGCATTGTGCCGACGCAACTGTGCCACCACTTCGCGCCGGCAATGGTCGAGCGGGGCCGCGGCGGAATCGTCATCTTCGGTTCGGGCGCGGGATTCGTCGGCGGACCGAATGTCGTCACCTACTCCGCCACGAAGGCATTTGACATGGTGTTCGCCGAAGCGCTGTGGGCCGAACTGCACGACACGGGTGTCGATGTGCTCGGCCTCATCCTGAGCAAGACCGACACGCCCGCCTTGCGTCGCCTCGAACACAGCAGAGGCCAGATCAGTTCTGTCGACGAGCCGGCACCCTATGCGGCCACCGTTGCGGAGGTGATTGCCGAGGCGTTCGACAACCTGGCCAACGGGCCGACGTGGATCGTGGGCGAAAACATGCGCGCGGCATACCAAATGATCGGATCGGCCTCCCGCAACGAGGCGGTCCAATTCATGGCGCGAGCCAGCGCCGCCGTAATGGGCAGCGATCAGTAGGCCGGACCTTACTTCGGGGCGAACCGCTGCCCGGCGTCCAGTCGGATGCACTGGCCGTTGAGCATCGGGTTCTCCACGATCGCGACCGCCAGCTTGGCGTATTCCTCGGGACGCCCCAACCGGCGCGGGAACGCGGCGTCCTTCGTCAGGTTGGCGGCGAACTCGTCGGGGATGCCTTCGGTCAATCCGGTGGCGAACAGGCTTGGCGCGATTGCCAATACGCGAATCCCCAGGCTGCCCAGGTCGCGGGCCATGGTCAGGCACATCCCGGCGATCGCGGCCTTGGACGCGGTGTAGGCGACCTGGCCGATCTGCCCCTCGAACGCGGCGATCGACGAGGTGTTGATGATCACGCCGCGTTCCTCGTCTTCGGGCTCGTTCGTGCTCATGTGCCATGCAGCCAACCGGCTGACGTTGAACGTCCCGATCAGGTTGAGATCCACAGAGGAGCGGAACGAGTCAAGGCTGTGCGGGCCGGACTTCTTCACGGTGCGCTCGCCGGTCCCGCCGCCCGCGGTGGTCACCGCGATGTGCAGCCCGCCGAGTCCGTCAACCGCTTGCTGCAAGACCTGCTCGGTGCCCGCGAATTCGGTGACGTCGACGGGATAGAACGTCCCGCCCAGGCCGTCAGCCACCTCCTGACCCTTTGACTGCGGCCGATCCAGCACCGCCACGGCGGCGCCGCGCTTGACCAGCGCCTCAGCGGTCGCGCGTCCGAAGCCCGATGCTCCGCCGACGATCACCGCTTTCTTGCCCGCGATCTCCATGAAGCTCCCTTTCCACATCGTCGTCGAACTGTAAAGCAACTTAGCGGAGCGCTGTTCTTGTGCTCAGACCGGCCGCCCGCGGGTGGGGTTTGAGATGATGACCCCAGCGGCGCGAGAGGCAGTGATGGCTGGACGAACGGACACGGTCGTTTACTACGACCCGTACGACGTCGGGATCACGGCGGACCCGTATCCGACGTATGCGCGTCTCCGTGAGGAGGCGCCGATCTATTACAACGACCGCTATGACTTCTGGGCGCTGTCGCGCCACCCGGACGTTGAGAAGGCGCTGTCGAACTGGGAGGTCTTCTCGAACCAGCGCAGCGACATTCTCGAGCTGATGAAGTCGGACTTCGACATGCCCAACGGCGTGATGATGTTCGAAGACCCACCCGTGCACACGATGCTGCGCGGGCTGATGTCACGGGTCTTCACGCCGCGGCGGATGGCCGAGATCGAGGACCAGATTCGGCAGTTCTGCATCCGCTGCCTCGATCCGCTGGTCGGGTCGGACGGTTTCGACATCATCGCCGACCTCGCCTCGATGATGCCGATGCGCGTCATCGGCATGCTGATGGGCATCCCCGAGGATGAACAGATCAGCGTTCGCGACGCCAACGATGCCAACCTCCGCACCAGGCCCGGCGCGCCGATGAAAGTGGTGAAGGCCGATGCGATCGCGGACGGCAGTGTCTACGCCGACTACGTCGACTGGCGGGCCAAGAATCCCTCCGACGATCTGATGACGGCGTTGCTCAACGTCGAGTTCGACGACGAGAACGGCGTGAGGAGAAAGCTCACACGCAAAGAGGTGCTGCACTACACGCAGGTGGTCGCCGGCGCCGGCAACGAGACAACCGGGCGGCTCATCGGGTGGCTCGCCAAGGTGCTCGCCGAACATCCCGACCAGCGTCGCGAGGTGGCAGAAGACCGGTCACTGCTGCTGCGTGCGGTCGATGAGACGCTTCGCTTCGAACCCACCGGGCCGCACGTAGCCCGTTATATGGCGCGGGATTTCGAGTGTTACGGGACGACGGTGCCGGCCGGCAGCGCCATGCTGCTGCTGTTCGGTGCCGCTAACCGCGACCCGCGTCGATACCAGGACCCTGACAACTTCGACATTCACCGCGACAACATCAGCCACCTCACGTTCGGTAAGGGGTTGCACTACTGCCTCGGCGCGAACCTGGCGCGCCTGGAAGGACGGGTCGCGCTCGACGAGTTGCTCAATCGCTTCGGAGAGTGGGACATCGATTACGACAGCATGCAGCTGGCGCCGACGTCCACCGTTCGCGGCTGGGAGCGACTGAGGCTGGTGCTTTCCTAGCTGTTCTGCTCTAGGCCGCCAGCTCGGCGATGACCGCAGACGCAAGCAATTCAAGCGTGTCGTCGGATGCGCGGTCATGGGTGAACAGCACCACTTGCTGAAAGCCGATCTCCTGCAACTCGTTCAGCCGATCGACGATGGCCGGCGGTGTGCCGATGAGACCGCTGTCGTGCAGACCGAACCCGGGCCCGCCGAACCGCCGTTCGGCAACCTCCCGCGCCTTCGGCAACGATGCGGCATCCGGCGCAAGGGCCATCACGGCTTCGATCGACAGCACAATGGACGCCGGATCGCGGCCGATGGCATCACAGTGCGACCGCAGCACCGACAGCTTGTGTTCAAGCTGGCCTAGCGCGTAGGTCGGCACATTCCAGACGTCGGCGTAGCGGGCGACCAACGGGAGAGTGTATTTCTCACCGACGCCGCCCACGATGATCGGGGGGCGGGGCCGTTGTACCGGTCCGGGGACGATCGGCATGTCCCGCACCGTGTAGTGCGTGCCCTCGAAATGGATCCTTCCGTCGGCGAACGCCTGAATCACGATTTCCAGCGTCTCGCCCAACCGTTCGGACCGCTCGCGAAAAGTACCCCAGTCCAGGCCCATGCGGTTGTGCTCGTCTTCGATCGAGCCGCTGCCGATCCCGAGCTCGAGCCGGCCCGCCGAGATTTGATCGAGGGTGCTCGCCATCTTGGCCAGCACCGCGGGATGGCGAAATTGATTGCACAACACCATGTGTCCGACACGCAGGCGCTCGGTGCGGCTCAGCAACGCGGTCGCCACCGTCCAGGCTTCCAGCGAGGGGATCTCGGGCGCGCCGGGGCCGTACATGTGGTCGTAAAGCCACACCGATCCGATGCCCAACTCCTCGCAGCGCACCGCGCGGTGCAGAACATCTTCATACGAGAACGCCATCTGCGGCACGTACACGCCAATGTCGAGCCCAGTCATGACCGCAACTCCAATCTGCCGTGGCTGATCGTCTTCACGTCGTTACATGTCGCCTCGAACGCGACGGCCCGTTCGTCAATGCGATAAGCGGCCAAGACCAGGTCACTGCCGAGCGGTGTGGGCGAGGCGAACCGCACCGCCGCCCGCGAAACCCGGCCGGGATCGTCGACGCCGAGGATGCCGAGAACCCGGTGAGTGCAGATTGCCATGGTGCACAGACCGTGTGCGAACAGGAAGTCGAAGCCGCTCGCGCGCGCCGCGGCGATATCGAAGTGGTGCGCCGACCAGTCGCCGGACACCTGGGCGTAACGGTGGGCGACCTGCTGGTCAATGTGGTGGGTCGCCGAGCCGATCGGATTCTGTCGCGCCGAGTCGGGAAATCGGTGTGCGTCGGGAGGCACTGAAAGGTCTGCCATCTCATGCAATCCGAGAAGCACTGTGGTCCACCATTGTTCGACGACCAGCTCGGCGTTGGTATCGCACTGTTCGATGTGCAGGACGACTTGCGTGCCCGCCCGCACCGTACGGATCGCCGAAATCAGCGACCAGGTCTGCAGGGACTCGCCGGGAATCAGCGGCCGATGCAACACGATGTCGTGCGCGCCGTGCACGCCGCCATACGCCTGCTGCCACGCGGCAGCCGGCAGGTCTGAATTGGCCGCCTCCTGCGCACCGAACGCCAAGATGACCGGAAAGACCGCGGGTACCGCATCACCGGCCAGTGCGGTGGCCGTCTGATCACCGGTGGCGGCGGCGTAGGCGGTGATCCGGTCGGTCTCGATCCGGCCCGGAAACGGCCCGTGCCGCAATACCGGCTCAGCCACAGTGACTTCTCGGACGGCTGGATGCCGCCTGCTTCTTTTCACGCCGCTTCGGTGTGAAGGGCCAGTCCGGCCCGTAGGATGTTGCGTGCGGCATGCTGGTCTGCCGGGGCGCGATGAGAGCATCGCTGGCATTCGAATGCCGCTTGGGTGACGCGGTTTTCGGCGGCTGCGTACCCGCATTTTTCGCAGCCATCCGACGTGTGGCGGGGGTCGACCTCAATCCAGGCGCGCCCAGCATCTTCCGCTTTGGCGCGCAGAATCGAGACGAATTGGCCCCAGCCAGCGTCACTGATACTTCTGTTGAGCCCGGACTTCGCTCTGGCTCCGTTAGGCAAAAACTGCCCCGGGTTTTCCGGATCGGCGACGGGCTTCGCCCGCCGCACCATGTCGGCGATCTGTAGATCCTCCACCACGAGCAGGTCATACTTCGCGACGAGGGCACGTGCCTGTTTGTGGTGAAAGTCCCTGCGCTGGTTGGCGATCTTGCGATGCCTTCCCGCGACCGTTTCCCGCCGCCGCTTGCGGTTCTTCGAGCCACGCTTGGCGCGGGCCAGCCGCTGCTGCGCTGCGGTCAACCGCGCCGCCGCAGCGCGGCCCCAGCGCGGATTGTCCACACCTGTTCCGTCGCTAACAGTCGCATAGCGCGCGATCCCGACGTCCACACCGGCCTGCCGGCCAGTCACCGGCAGCGGATTCGTCGGGACATCGTCACAGGAGAGCACCAGCATCCACCGCCGACCCGTCCGTTTGATCTGGATCGTCTTCACTCGGCCCTGCACCCGGCGGTGCAGGTCGACCTTGACCCGGCCGATGCCTTTCAGATAGACCCGCCGCGCCTCGGGCAGCCACCGCGCGCCATTGCCGTCTTTAGGCCACTCCACACTGTCGAACCGGGCCGCACCCTTAAACCGCGGATACCCAGGCTTGGCCCCGGGCTTGGCCGTCATGACCCGGCGGAAAAAACCGGCGAACGCCTTATCCAACCGGCGCAACGTGGCCTGCTGGCTGGAAAACGACCACAGCGCCATATCCGGGCGTAGTGCCCGGATCTCGGTCAGTTGCGCCGACTGGTCCGCGTAGTAAATGCGGTTCTTGTTGTGCGCCCAGCCATCCCGGCGCTCCTGCAGCGCGGCGTTGTAGAGCTCGCGGTGCGATTCGACACATGCCGCCAGGCCAACATGCTGACGTGCGGTCGGGCGCAACCGAAACACGTACGCGCGCCTCATGGCCCCATCACCGCCTTCCACCGGTGCTCGATGTCACGGCGCACCGTCGACTCCGACACGTATCGGTCCGAGGCAGCGAAATACGACGGCGACCACAACGCCATCGCGTGGCTGTGAGGGCGTGGAAACTCTCGGCCCAGCACCCGTGCGATGCGGCGCCGATAAGCGCCCGCACAACAGACGGTCGGGCCCACTCGCACAAACAGGTTCGTGTGGTCGGGCAGCACTGCCTTAGCCACGATTTGCCAGCCGCGCTCGTCAGCGATCCCTCCAGCCCCGCGCTTAGCCGGCGGACCACCCGCCCGCCGACGATTCGGCGCCGGTACATCGGGCACCACACCACAAGCAGCCCCACCGACGACACCCCACCCGGGGTGAGGCGAAACCGGCGCTCTGACATACCTGCACCTTACGAAACAGGACCGACAACACGACCGATCCCACGCTGTTCCCTGCCCCAATCCCCCGGCGGCTCAAGCCATCGATCCCGTTGGGAGCCGCGATGGTTTTGCCCGGTCATCCATTACCGCAAGCATGCCACTCAGCGAGTCTCCTCAGCGTGTCTGGGGCATGCCGAACGCGGTAAACAGCGAAGGGTCGAGAAACACGGTCATCGCGTCGATCCCGTCGCCCCCGGTGCCGAGGACGTGTATCGAATGGGCTCGCATGACGCCGTCGGCGGTCCGACGATACTCGGCAACCGCGGGCTGCCCGTTCGCGCGTGTCGGGACCATCGCCACATCGCCGGGCGTTGTGAACGCGCGCACTGTAAGGAACCGGATCACCGCGTCGCGTCCGGTGAACCACATCGCAAAGGGTGGCATTTCGAGCTTGACGTCGGCCTGCAGAAGCGCGGTGAGGGCGGCGACGTCGCCGTTCTCGAACGCCGCGCAGTAGCGTTCGACGAGCGCGAGGCGGTCCTTGTCTTCGGGCTCGGCCACGTCGTCGTCGGTGGCGGCGACATCGGCGAGGTGGGCACGGGCCCGCTGCAGGGCGCTGTTGACGGCGGCGGGGGTGGTTTCGAGGAGCTCGGCCACCTCGGCGGCGCTGAACTGGACCACGTCACGCAGGATCAACACCGCCCGCTGACGGGCGGGCAGCTCCTGCATCGCGGTCACCAGGGCGAGCCGGACGCTCTGCTTGGCGGAGAACGCAGTCTCGGGAGTCAGCGAATCGGGCAGCGGCTCCAGCCAGTTGTAGCCACCCTTGCTCGCGTCGACGTCCGCCTCCGGGTCGACCGTCGCGGCGCCAAGGCCCGCGGGCAGCACACGGCGGGCGCGGTTCTCCATCGCACGCAGGCATGCGGTGGTCGCGATGCGGTACAACCAGGTCCGAAGCGCGGCGCGCTCCTCGAACGCCGCGTACGCGCGCCAGCCGCGCAGGTACGTCTCCTGGACAAGGTCCTCGGCATCATGCACGGATCCGAGCATGCGATAGCAGTGCGCAATGAGCTCGGCGCGAAACGGCGCCGCCTGCTCGATGAAATCCTCCTGGACCGGCATACCAATCTCCTAGGTTCGGATAACCCCTATCAGTACAGATCCCCCCGGCGGCCGGCATTCATCGGTTGGCACCGATGAATTGCGGCCGCGCGAGGTATCAGAACAAGTACCAACAGAAAACGAAAGCGAGTTGAAGCCATGAATCAACCAACAGCGGGCGACGGCCTCGCCGGCACGACCGCGATCGTGACCGGGGCGAGCCGAGGGTTCGGCCGCGGTATCGCCTCGGCGCTGGCCGCAGCGGGCGCGGACGTCGTAGGCGTCGCACGCACCAGCGCAGACCTCGACGACGTGCACGACCGGCTCGGCGACAGGTTCACCGCGGTGACCGCCGATGCCGCCGACCCGGCGACTGGACCCCGGCTCATCGACGAGTACCAGCCCCGCACGGTGGTACTGGCTGCCGGCGCGGCCCCGACGATGAGCCCGTTGCACGAGCAGACCTGGGAGAGCTTCAGTCAGAACTGGAATGCCGATGTTGCGCAGGCCTTCCACTGGATCCGCCATGCGCTGCGGCGGCCGCTGGCACCGGGCAGCGCGGTGATCGCCATCTCCAGCGGCGCCGCGATCAAGGGGTCGCCGCTGAGCGGCGGGTACGCAGGCGCGAAAGCGACGGTCAGGCTGATCGCCGACTATGCCGCCATGGAGTCTGAACGAGCGGCGCTGGGGATCAGCTTCGTGTCCGTTCTCCCCAATCTGACGCCGGCCACGGATCTGGGCGCCAAGGCCGTGGCGGCCTACGCCGAGCGACAAGGCGTCGACGTGGACACGTTCGTGCAGTCCTTGCTGCCAGCGCTGACGGCCGAGCAGGTCGGAAAGTCTGTGCTGGAGATCGCCACCGGCTTGCAGCGGGACCATCGCGCTTACACGCTCACATCCGCGGGCCTATCGCCGTTGGCCTGAACCGACGAAAATCAACAGAACCGAAAGGCGGAGATCACAGTGAACACACCCCCGATCGTGTCGGCGCAGGAGTGGGAGGCTGCGCGGCAGAAATTACTGGTCAAGGAGAAGGAGCTGACCCGCGCGCGGGACGGGCTGGCCGCATCGCGCCGGCGCATGCCGTGGGTGGCCGTGGAGAAGGACTATGTATTCGACGGGCCCGACGGCAAGGCGAGCCTGCTCGACCTGTTCGATCACCGGCGGCAGTTGATCGTCTACCGGGCCTTCCTCGAGCCCGGCGTGCACGGCTGGCCCGAGCATGCCTGCCCGGGGTGCTCCATGGTCGCCGACAATGTCGGCCACCTCGCCCACCTGAACGCGCGGGACACGACGCTGGTGTTCGCCTCCCGCGCGCCGCAGGCCGACATCGAGCGCGTCAAGGCGCGGATGGGCTGGCAGATGCCGTGGTACACGATCACCGACGATTTCGACACCGACTTCGGCGTCAACGAGTGGCACGGCACCAACGCGTTTATTCATAACGGCGACCAGGTGTTCCGCACGTACTTCATCAACAACCGCGGCGATGAGGCGCTGGGCAGCAACTGGAGCTACCTGGACATGACTGCACTCGGGCGCCAGGAGAACTGGGAGGACTCACCGGAGGGTTATCCACAAACGGCACCTTACGAATGGTGGGCCTGGCACGACGAATACGGCCAGCACACACCGTCGCGCTGGTTCGGGGAACCCGACCCTGACGACCCCAACGATCAACGGCCGGCGCGCGTCGAATCGAAAAGCGCGTCGTGATCGCCCTTGCCGGCTCGTCCTCACGCGTGGGCAATCGGGCCAGTCGGCTGGTTACCGCGATGGCGCTGATCACGGTCGTCGGCCTCGCGTGGTGGCGGACAGCCGAGGACGCCGGACGAATGCGGGGCATGCTCGACGGACTGGCGACGGCAGGCCGGGCCATGCCGTTCGATAGCAGCCCGACCAGCTTCGCGGGCGTCTGGACGGTGATGATGGCGGCGATGATGCTCCCCGGGATCGTCCTTGTGGCAGTGGCATCGCGTGATGACGCGCGGCCGTATTGGTCGGCCGGTGCCGCCGTGGCGTCGGGGTACCTCGCGGTGTGGATAGCGACGGGCGTCGTCGCATTCGGCGCCCTGATCGCGCTCAACGAGGTCGGTCATCCGCACGCATTGCTGGGTCGCACCGGTGGCGCGCTGGTTGCGCTCGCCGGTGCGTATCAGTTCAGCGGCTGGAAGCGCCGACTCTTGGAGCGATACGGCAAGCACAGCCACATCGCCAGTGACAGGGGCGCATTCGGGGCGGGACTATCCCACGGGCTGCGCTGTCTGGGCGCCTCGTGGGCGCTGATGGCGGTGCTTCTCGTCGTCGGTGTGATGAATGTTGCCTGGATGGCGGTGATCGGCGCGATCTGTTTCGGAGAGAAGGTGTCGACCCACCGCGCGGCGCTTGCGACCGCGGTCGGCCTGGCGCTGGTCGCCGTCGGTCTCGTCGTGCTCGCCGAACCCCAAACGCTGGATGCGATCGCCGGAATCGCCTAGCCGTCCAGGAAGCGGGCGCGCACGTCCGGTGCCGGCACCGGGCACGAGTCGTATTGACCGAAAACCCGGTACCGGATGCCCGCGAACCGGTCGTAGAGCCAGTCACTCAGGCGCGCCGGGATCACGCCGGCCACCAGCAGCACCTTCCACGGACCACCGAGATAGCGCGCCACCCGCAGCGCCGCCGCCGATCGAACGCTGACGTTCTCCCCGGGCTGTCCGGGATCATCGACGAACACCATCGTGTCGACATCCGCCAGCGTCGGGTGGCGATCGATGACCGCCTTCGCGAAATCACTGTCCAGCGCGGCGAACCGCAACGTGCCGCGCCGGTCGAATCGAAGAATGGTTCGCACCGCGCCGTTGCAGAATCCGCACACGCCGTCATACAGCAGAACGGGGCCCACTATCGCCACTTCGCGATGATGTCTTCGGCGAACCGCTCGATGGCCGCGCGGTAGCGGTCGGTGTTCTGCTTGCCGGCGTCGCGGTCGCCGTCGGTAACGTCGGCGAGCCCGGCCCATGGGTTCCACATCAGAGCGGTGATGCCGACGTCCTCCGCCCGCTTGTACAGGTCCGGCGTGGGCTGCTCGAGCAACGCGAATATGATCTCGAACGGCTCGTTCTGCCGGCCGTATTCGTTGCGCAGGGCCGTCAGCTTCTCGACGAAGGAAACCCCGACGTCCCATTTGTACGCAGAGCCCACCCAGCCGTCGCAGACGCTCGCCGCGCGCCGGAGCGCGGCGTCGGACTCACCGCCGCACAGGATCGGCACCGGGGCGGCGGGATGCGGTTCGATCATCAATTCGGGCACCTGGTAGTAGTGGCCGCTCCAGGACACCCAGCCGCCACGCCACAGCGCGCGCAGCGCCGGGATCATCTCGTCGAGCCGTTTGCCGCGGTTAGTGAAATCCTGGCCCAGCAGCTCGTATTCCTCGCGCATCCATCCGACACCGACCGCCAGCGAGACCCGGCCCCCCGACACCACCGAGGCCGTCGCCACCTGCTTGGCCACCTCCAACAGCGGGCGCGCGGGTGCTACGTACACCGCGTTGGAGAACCGCAGCCGGCTCGTCACGGCCGCCATCGCACCGATCAGAACCCATGAGTCCGGCCAGCCCGTGTCAGGGGTCCACCACGGACGCCCACTCGGTGATGGATACGCCGACTTGAGCTTGCGCGGGTAGATGAGGTGGTCGGAGGCGACGATCCCGTCGAAGCCGGCCTCGTCGAGCATCGGTGCGACCGTGACAGCCTCCGTCGCCTGCATGAACGCCGTGCCAGACCAAAACTGCATTCGACCTCCGGTACCGGTACGCGGTGTCGCGGGACGCCAGGTGATCATGGTGCCATGACCGCCGATGAGCTCGACGAGCTGTACTGGGTGAAGCCGGAGGATTTCACCGCGGTGCGTTCCAGGCTCGTTGCGGCGGCCAAGGACCGTCGCGACGCGGCTGCCGCGAAGCAGATCGCCGCCAGCCGCAGGCCGACGACCGCAGCCTGGGCCGTCAACCGGCTTGCGCTGAGCCGCTCCAAGGCCAAGCAGCGGCTGACCGAGCTGGGTGAGCGCCTGCGCACCGCACACGCCGCGACGGACGGCGGCCAGATCCGGGAACTCTCCGCGGAACAACGCAGGCTCATCGACGAACTGTCCCGGGCCGCGTTCGAGGCGGCCGAGCTGGCTGACCCGTCGGCTGCACTGCGTGAGGACGTCATCGGCACGCTGCAAGCGGCGATCGCCGACCCCGACCTCGCGGCGCGGCTCGGCCGGCTGGCCAAAGCGGAGCGGTGGAGCGGCTTCGGCGATTTCGGCGTCACGGCACCGGTGTCCTCCGCGGCCCCCGGCGCCAACAAGAAAGCAGACCGCGACGCTCCCGAAATGCAGAGTGACCGGGAGCCGGCGCGTGAGCAACCCGACAGGGCGAGACAGACGTTGGCCGCTGCGGAGCGTGCGAAGTCCGAAGCCGACGCTGCGCTGAGCGAACGGTACACGGCGCTCACCGCCGCGCGGTGGCGTCACCAAGAGGCGCGCAAGGAACTCGACAAGGCCAAGCGCGAGCTAGACGCCGCCGAGGACGCCCACGATAAAGCCAAGCAGGCCGGCCGCGATGCCGCGGAACTTGTGAAGGCAGCCAAAGCCCAACTGAAGCAGACGCTTTAGACCTCGATGCGTGACCCCATGATCACGGTGCGGTCCAACGGTAGGCTGAAGAAGTCCGCGGCGTCGGCGGCGATGTAGGACGTCGCGATGAACAGTTGCTTGCGCCATCGCGCCATCGTCGGTGCGTCGCCTTTGGTGAGTTCGAGCTTCGACAAGAAGTAGGAAGCGGCCTCGATGGCGATTTGACCCTCGGTCCGGCTCGGATCGAGCAGGCGCAGTGCGCGCGGCACATTGGGCGTCTCCATGTAGCCGAAGCGCGCATTGACGTGGAAGATGCCGTCGCTGGCGTAGCCGAGATCGTCGATCTGTGCACGCTCTGCGTCCGGGACGCGCGGCACCGGCACGGTGTCGAGAGACATGATCACCACATGCTCGTGCAGCACGCGATTGTGTTTCACGTTCGCCCGCATCGCCAGCGGGGCCGTTTCGCTGCCCCGGTTCAGGAACACAGCCGTCCCCGGAATGCGTGCAAGCGGCGGGTCGCAGTGGGTGACGCGGTCGACGAATTCGCGTAGCGGACCCTCCGCTTTCTCGCGGGCGGCCGTGACGATCTCTTGGCCCCGCTGCCAGGTTGTCATCACCGTGAACGCGATGATGCCGATCAGCAGCGGCAGCCACGCTCCGTGAACCAACTTGGTCAGATTCGCCGCGAAGAACATCAAGTCGACGAACAGGAGACCGCCGCCACCAATCAGCACCAGCCACAGCGGCTTATGCCACCGGGTGTGCGCGAGATAGAAGAACAGCAGAGTGGTGATGGTGATCGTCCCGGTTACCGCCATGCCGAACGCGAATGCCAGCGCCTCGGAACTTCGGAACGCGAAGACCAGGGTGAGAACGGACACCATCAGCACGCCGTTGATCCACGGCACGTAGATCTGGCCCATCGTGGACTCCGAGGTGTGGGCGATCCGAAGCCGCGGCAGGTAACCGAGCTGCGCGGCTTGCGAGGCGACCGAATACGCCCCGGTGATCACGGCCTGCGACGCGATGACCGTTGCCGCTGTGGCCAACAGCACCATGGGAATTCGCGCCCATTCCGGGGTGAGCAGAAAGAACGGCGCGCTTGCGTTGCGCTCATCGGCGAGCAGCAGCGCGCCTTGGCCGAAATAGCTCAGCGTGCACGCCGGCAGGACGAGAAACAGCCAGGCGCGGACGATCACCGGCCGGCCGAAGTGGCCCATGTCGGCGTACAGGGCTTCGGCGCCGGTGACAGCGAGCACCACCGCGGCCAACGCGAAGAAGCCGATGTGAAAGTGCCCGACCATGAAGCCGATCGCGTAGGTCGGTGAGAGCGCCTTCAGGATTTCCGGCCGGTCGACGATGCCCTTCACCCCGCACGCGCCGATCGCAGCAAACCACAGGATCATCACCGGCCCGAAGAACCGGCCGACGGTCGCGGTGCCGTGCCGCTGCACCGCGAACAGCGCCACGATGATCACCGCGGTGATCGGCACGATCCAGTCGGCGAACCGGGGTTCGACGACTTTGAGACCCTCGACCGCCGACAGCACAGAGATCGCAGGGGTGATCATGCTGTCGCCGAAGAACAGCGCCGCCCCGAAGATTCCCAACGACGCGAGGATCATGACGGTGCGGTGACGCTGCGTGCGACCAAACTTGAGGACCAGCGTGATCAGCGCCATGATGCCGCCCTCGCCGTGGTTGTCGGCGCGCATCACCAGCGTCACGTAGGTATAGGTCACGATGATCATCACCGACCAGAAGACCAGCGACACGATGCCGTAGATGCTGTGCTCGGAGATCGGCACGGGGTGCGGGTCGCTCGGGTTGAAGACCGTCTGGATGGTGTAGATCGGGCTGGTTCCGATGTCCCCGAACACGACACCGAGCGCGCCGACCGCGACTGCCAGGCGAGCCGTGTCCGCAGCGTTGACCGAGCGGTGCACCGACTCGGTGGTGGGATTCGTTTGCACGGCGCAGTCCTCGTTTTGCGGGCCTCGGGCCTGCTAATCCACGCCTATGGTCACTTCGGTCGATTTGATGAAGACCGTAGCGCGCTGGCCGGCCTCGAGTGCGAGTTCGACCGCGGCGTCCTTGGTGATCGAGGAGGTCACCACGTGGTCACCGCCGTCGAGGCGCACTTTCACCGTCGCCATGACGCTGCCGAGATCGACCTCCACGATGGTGCCGGGCAACTGGTTGCGAGTGGACAACCGCATGGCCGCTCCCTTCCGTGATCAATCCACCGGGATGGATTCGTTCGAGCAGTGCAGGCTAGTCATGGTGTCACGCCTGACGGTGCTTGGCGTGCCACTCGGCCTGCATCGTCATCAGCGCGAGCACCGGCAGCTCCGCGATGTTCGGATCGAGTTCGCGGTACCGCTGATAAACGTTGACAACGACACGCTCGGCGTCGAGCCAGTTGCCGTACTCGCCGAGGTCGATGGTGTCGGCGGCTTCGGCGAACGACAGCCCTTGCCGGTATGCGGCTTCGGCCTGTTCGGAGACGTGAACGAGGTATCCGCGGACGGCGCGGATACCGTCGGGGTCGGTGATCGGACCGTGGCCCGGGACGACGGTCGGCGCATCCAGGGCGATCATCGTGTCGCATGCGGCAACCCAATTCGCGATCGGCCCGGCCCACACGATCGGGGTGCAGCCGATGAACAGCAAGTCGCCCGCGAAGAGGACGCCTGCGTCTGGCACGTGCACGACTGTGTCGGCGGCGGTGTGAGCGGGTCCGAGGTCGAGGAGCTTCACCTGCCTGCCGGCGACGTCGACGCTCAGGTCGTGGTCGAAAGTCTGGTCTGCGTTACGCAGGGTGATCCCGCCGAAGTCGAAGGGCCCGAATCGCTCCCGGGCATACGGGGTTCCGACGGGACCGAGGTCGGCGACCTGGGTCATCGCGAGCATCTCCGGCGCCATCCCGTGCGCGACTTCCTCGGCGGTGCCTCGTGCGGCGATGATGTGCACGGAACCGTCGAGCAGCTGGTTGCCGTGGGTGTGGTCGCCGTTGGAGTGGGTGATCACCGCATCAGTGATGGGCGCACCGTCGGTGATCGGCCGCATTGCGGCGAGCATTTCGCGCGTGAGCGGCAGGTCGAACAGCGTGTCGACGAGCAGCGACCCACCGTCGCCGGCGATCAGACCTGCATTGCTCCAGCCGTATCCGCCATCGGGCAGGGTCCACGCCCACACCCGGTCGCCGACGCTGTGCAGGCCGCGTGCGTAGGGAATGGGTGCCGGCGCCGGATTGATCCGAACGGGTTCCGGCTTGGCGTCCGGGTTCGAGCGCGCCGGTAGCGGAAGCGGGCGAGGGGTGGCCCTGACCGTTTGGCGGGTCTGGCCCAGTCCTTCGACCCGCAGCGTCACGGTGTCGCCGTCATGCAGCCAACCCCGGAAGGCGTCCGGTGCGGTGAGATCGAGGTGCTCGATGAGCGTGCAGGTGGGAACGGTGCCGGAGCCGATGACATCACCCGGGTTGAGCGTCACGCCCCGCGACGCGTACGAGATGACCTCGGCGAAGCTCCAGTCCATGTCTCCGGTTGTGCCGGAGCCGATTTCGTGGTCGTTGACCAGCGCGGTCACCGCCAGGCCCAGTCGGCCACCGCGGCGGTACGGAGCCAGCTCGTCTGGCGTCACCAGGTAGGGCCCAAGGGTTATTCCGCTGTCCTTGCCCTTGGCTTGTCCGATGCCCAGTTGGCTTTCCATGTTCTGAAGATCGCGCGCCGACCAGTCGTTGAAGATCGTGTACCCGATGATCGCGGCTTCTGCCTGCTCAACGGACAGATCCTTGCCGCCCACACCGATGACCGCCGCGATCTCCAGCTCGAAGTCCTGCCACGCACTTCCGGGCGCCATCGGTGCGTCGTCGTAGGGCCCTAAAACGGTTGACGGGCAAGCGAAGTAGAACGCGGGGATCCGGTACCAGGTGTCCTTGAGGACCCGGCCACCGCCCATCGCCTGCTGACAGTTGCGCATGTGGTCCAAGAAGCACAGGCTGTCGCGGATCGACGGCGGAGTGGGGATCGGCGCCCGCAACCGGACCTCGTCGACGCGCACCACCTCCGAGGGGTGCCGCAGCGCCTCGTCTGCGGCCGCCCGCAATCCATCCGGGCCGCGGGCGACGAGGTCGATCAGTCGTGTGCCGGCCGGCAGCGAGTAGATGGACTCATCGGTGAGGACGCCGACCCGGTCGCCGTCATCGCCGCGATAGGTTGCCCACTTCATGGCTTCCGACATTACTCAGTGCAGCAGGTGTCGAACCCGCAGTTACGGTGGGCGTCATGTTCGATCTCGATGAAACGATCCGGCAGCGCCGTTCGACGCGAATGTTCCTGCCCGACCCGGTGCCGCGACATCTGGTTGACGAGTCCCTGGCGCTGGCGATGTGTGCGCCATCGAACTCCAACGTCCAGCCGTGGCACGTGGTGTTCACCACGGGTGCGGCGCGCGAGCGGTTAGTGGCGGCCATGTTGGCGGAGGCGCGTGCCAAACCGCCGAATGTGCCGCAGCTTCCCGAGTCCCATGCGCAGCTGCGCCGTGAACTCGGCGCTGTCGTGTATGGCGCGATGGGAATCGCACGCGATGATGCGGAGGGCCGGCGCACGGCCGTGCTGCGCAACTGGGAGTTCTTTCGCGCGCCGCTGGGCGGCGTCGTGTGCATGCACCGCGAACTCGGCGTCGTCGACAGCATGGGCGTCGGGATGTTCCTGCAGACACTGCTTCTGGCGCTGACCGCGCGTGGTCTCGGCACCTGCGTTCAGGTGTCGATTGCCGGCTATCCCGAGATCGTCCGCGAGGAACTCGACATTCCGCCGGAGCTGACGATCCTGTGTGGCCTCGCCATCGGCTACCCCGACCCGGACTTCCCGGCGAACAACGCCCGGGTCGGCCGCGATGATGTCGACAAGCACGTCGTCTTCGTGGATGACTGACGGGGTCGCAGTCACCGCACCGTCGCGAAGAACGTGCGGACGTCGTCGACGAACAGCTCGGGTTGCTCGAACGCGGCGAAATGCCCGCCCCGCGGCATCGTCGTGAAGTGGGTGACGTTGTACATCGCTTCGCACCAGTGGCGCGGTGCCCGAAAGATCTCCTTCGGAAACGCCGCGATGCCCGTCGGCAGTTCGACGCGCCCGAACTCACCGAAGAAGGTGAAGCTTTCCCAGTACATCCGCGCCGACGATGCCGCCGACGCGGTGGCCCAATACATCATCACGTTGTCGATGAGTTCGTCCTTGGTCAGCACGTTCTCGGGACGGCCGTCGCAATCCATCCACGACCAGAACTTCTCGACGATCCAGGCCAGCTGGCCGGCCGGCGAATCCACCAGGCCGTACCCCAGGGTCTGCGGGCGGGTCGACTGCTGCTTCGAGTAGCCCGAATCCCACTTCTGGTACTGCTCCATGGACTCGAGCGCGGCCTGTTCCTCGGGGGTCGGTGTGGTCATTCCGGCGGGCGGAAACGCGATCGGCATGTTCAGGTGGATTCCGACGCAGTGGTTGTCGCCGGCGTTGCGCCCGATCGTCGTGGTGACCGCCCCGCCCCAGTCGCCGCCCTGCGCACCGTAGCGGTCGTAGCCCAGCCCGGTCATCAACGTTTCCCACGCTTCGGCGACCTTGCCGATGCCCCACCCGGTGCGCGTCGGCTTGCCGGAGAACCCGTAGCCCGGCAGGGACGGGCACACGACATGGAACGCGTCCTCGGCCTGTCCGCCGTGTGCGGTCGGATCGGTGAGCGGCTCAATAACCTTGTGGAACTCGACGATTGAGCCCGGCCAGCCGTGGGTGATGATCAGCGGGAACGCGTCGTCGTGCGGCGATCGCTGATGGATGAAGTGGATGTCGAGCCCGTCGATGTCGGTGGTGAACTGGTCGAATCGGTTCAGCTGCGCCTCGCGGGCACGCCAGTCGTACCCGTCCGCCCAATACGCCGCGAGCTCTCGCGTGTAGTCCAGCGGGATTCCCTGGCTCCAGTCGTCGACGCACTCGGGCTCGGGCCAGCGGGTGCGAGTCAGCCGCCGGCGGAGGTCGTCGAGATCTTCATCGGGGACGGCGATGCGGAACGGGGTGGTTGCGGCCATGCCCCATTTGACCGCATCGCGTGGCGGGATTGCTATGGTCGGCGTCCAATGCGGGCAAGCGCTCCTGGGGAGATCTCGGCCGACTACCTGGTGGTCGGCGCCGGCGCCATGGGCATGGCGTTCACGGACACTCTCGTGGCGGAGACCGAGGCGAGCGTGGTCGTCGTCGACCGCGAGCAGGCGCCGGGCGGACACTGGACCAACGCGTACCCGTTCGTCCGGCTGCATCAGCCGTCGGCGTTCTACGGCGTGAACTCCCGCAAGCTGGGCAGCGACGTCATCGATGCCGTCGGCTGGAATGCGGGCCTCTACGAACTCGCCACCGGGGGCGAGGTGTGCGCTTACTTCGACCAGGTGATGCAGCAGCACCTGCTGCCATCCGGGCGGGTGTCGTACTTCCCGATGAGCGAGTACCACGGCGACGACCGGTTCAGCACACTCGGCGGCGAGGAGTACACCGTCACCGCGCGACGGGCCGTCGTCGACGCCACCTATATGCACACGGTGGTGCCGGCGATGCGGCCGCCGGAGTATGCCGTCGCTGCCGAGGTCGACTGTGTGCCACCGAATGACCTGCCACGGCGTGCCGCCGGCCGGAGTCGCTACGTGATCGTCGGCGCGGGTAAGACCGGGATGGACGCGTGCTTGTGGCTGCTGCGCCAAGGTGTGTCGCCGGACCGGCTGACCTGGATCATGCCGCGGGACGCCTGGCTGCTGGACCGGACGCTTCTGCAGCCGGGAGCGTCGTTCACGCGCCGTAGCGGGGCGGCCATCGCGGCTCGCATCAAGGCCATGACACTGGCGACGTCGGTGGCGGATCTGTTCGGTCGCCTCGAGGACAGCGGGGGTCTGCTGCGTCTTGATCCGGCGGTTCGCCCGACGATGTACCGCTGCGCCACAGTGACGAACGCCGAGCTCGACGAATTGCGCCGAATCACCGATGTCGTGCGGATGGGGCATGTGAAAGCTATCGACGCGGACAAGATGCTGCTCGAGGGCGGCGAAACCGCCACGGATGCGTCGACCCTGTTCATCGACTGCACGGCCGACGGGGCGGAAAGGCGCCCTGCCACCGCGGTATTCGACGCCGACCGCATCACGCTGCAGAGCGTGCGGGGCTGCCAGCAGGTCTTCAGCGCCGCGTTCATCGCGCACATCGAAGCGACGCGGGCGGATGAGTTGACCAAGAACGAGTTGTGCACGCCGGTGCCGCATCCCGACTCGGATCTCGACTGGCTGCGGCTGGCGATCGCTGACAACCGCAATCAGATGCGGTGGTTGGAAGATCCTGAGCTGACGGCATGGCTGAGCGATTCGCGGCTCGACCTCGTCGGCCGGCTCAGCGGGCCCATGCCGGACAAGCCGGGCGTGCGGGAAAGGGTGATGGGGTTAGTCAGCGCGGCCATCGCGGCCGCGACCGAAAATGTCGAATCGTTGCTCGAGCGTGAGCAATAAGCTCACGCTCGATGCTCAGGCGCTGGCTTTCACCCTCGCCGCGGCCGATTCCGGCATGGCCTCGTAGCGGCTGAAGGTTCGGGTGAACGACCCTGCGCCGTGCGACAGTGACCGCAGGTCGATCGCATAACGCGTGAGCTCCACCTCGGGCACCTCGGCCCGCACCACCGTGCGGTTGTCGCCGACATTGTCGGTGCCGAGCACACGGCCGCGCCGGCCCGAGAGGTCGCTCATCACCGCGCCGACCAGATCGTCCGGAACCACGACAGACACCTCGTCGACCGGTTCGAGGAGGTTGATCTTCGACGCGGCGGCCGCCTCGCGCAGCGCCAGCGCACCCGCCATCTGGAACGCCATGTCCGACGAGTCGACGCTGTGCGCCTTGCCGTCGAGCAGCGTCACCCGGATGTCGACCAACCGATAGCCCGCCGTCACCCCCTTGTCCATCTGCGCGCGAACACCCTTCTCCACGCTGGGGATGAACTGGCGCGGCACCGAGCCGCCGACGACCTTGTCGACGAATTCGAATCCAGAGCCCTCGGGCAACGGCTCGACCTCGATGTCGCACACGCCGTACTGGCCGTGCCCGCCCGACTGCTTGACGTGCTTGCCGTGGCCCTTCGCCTTGCCGCAGAACGTCTCTCGCAGCGGCACCCGCAGATCGATGGTGTCGACCGTGACGCCGAAGCGGTTGGCGAGCCCGTCGAGCACCACACCCGCGTGGGCCTCGCCCATGCACCACAGCACGATCTGGTGCGTCTCCTGGTTCTGCTCGATGCGCAGCGTCGGATCTTCTGCCGCCAACCGCTGCAACCCCACCGCCAGCTTGTCCTCGTCGGTCTTCGCGTGCGCCTGCACCGCGACGGGCAGCAGCGGCTCGGGCATCGTCCACGGCTTGAGCACCAGCGGCTCACCCTTGTCGGACAACGTGTCGCCCGTCTCAGCACGGGTCAGTCGCCCGATCGCGCAGACGTCACCGGCCACCGCGGCCGACGCGGGCCGCTGCTGCTTGCCGAGCGGGAACGACAGCGGCCCGATGCGTTCGTCCTCATCGTGGTCCGCGTGTGCGGTGGAACCGGAACCCTCGCCAAAGAAGGACGTGAAATGGCCCGACACGTGGACGGTCGCGTCGGGTGTGATCGTGCCGGAGAACACCCGCGCCAGGCTTACCCGGCCGACGTAAGGGTCCGATGTCGTTTTGACGACCTCGGCCAGTAGCGGCCCGGCCGGATCGCAGGTGAGGCCGTTCCGCAGGGCTCCCTGCGCGGTGAACACCTCGGGCAGCGGGTGCTCCAATGGCGACGGGAATCCGCTGGTGGCGACTTCGAGCAGTTCCATCGTGCCGACGCCGGTCCCGCTGCACACCGGAATCGCCGGGAAGAACGAACCGCGCGCGACGGCCGTCTCCAGATCTTTGATCAGCACCGCGTGGTCGATCTCTTCGCCGCCCAGGTAGCGCTCCATCAACGACTCGTCCTCGGACTCCTCGATGATGCCCTCGATGAGCGTGCCGCGGCGCTCCTCGATCTGACCGGCGTATGAGGGATCCGGTGCTGCCTGTGTGCTGCGCTTGCCATCGGAGTACACGAAGTGCGTGTGTGACAGCAGGCCGATCAGCCCGTTGCCTGCCGGCAGGTAAATAGGTAACACCTTGTCGCCGAAAGCATTTTGGGCTTCGGCAAGCGCGCTGTCGTAGTTTGCGCGCGCGTGATCGAGCTTGGTGATCACCACCGCACGCGGCATACCGACCCGGTCGCATTCATTCCACAGCGACTTCGTCGGCTCGTCGACGCCTTCGTTGGCCGCGATCACGAAAAGCGCGCAGTCCGCCGCTCGCAACCCGGCACGCAACTCTCCGACGAAGTCGGCGTAGCCGGGGGTGTCGATCAAGTTGACCTTGACGCCGTCGTGCACCAGGGGCGCCAATGCCAGACCGACCGAGCGCTGCTGCCGGATCTCCGCCTCGTCGAAGTCGCAGGTCGTCGTGCCGTCGACGACCGAGCCGACCCTGGGCAACACTCCGGAGGCGACGAGGAGCGCCTCGACGAGTGTGGTCTTTCCGGCCCCCGACGGTCCGACCAGGACCACATTGCGGATGGCCGCGGGATTGTCCGCGCTCGGCGCGGCACCACCCCCTCGAGTTGTGCCCGCCTTGTCTGCCACGACAT
>Ga0209006_10001316_pt1 | contig 22576 bp, 18 predicted proteins | sample JacPin_JW_Ref_O2_FD_188567 | JGI IMG/M metagenome (GOLD analysis project Ga0209006, IMG submission 188567) | Forest soil microbial communities from Algoma, Ontario, Canada - Jack Pine, Ontario site 1_JW_Ref_O2 (SPAdes) (version 2) | ecosystem: Environmental > Terrestrial > Soil > Boreal... | reverse complement strand
AAACGCCCGGACCCATCCCGAACCCGGAAGCTAAGCCTGCCAGCGCCGATGATACTACCCACCAGGGTGGAAAAGTAGGACACCGCCGAACAACCATTAGGTCCTGTGCCCCCCAATTCTATTGGGGGGCACAGGCATTGGTGCAGCGTTAGTCGAAGAGCGTTAGGCCCGCCGGCTCGCGGCTCTTCTCCAGGTCGAGAAGTGCCTTTTTACGCTCCAATCCGCCGCCATAGCCGGTGAGGCTTCCGCTGGCGCCGATCACCCGGTGACACGGCACGATGATCCCAATCGGATTGCGCCCGTTCGCAAGTCCGACCGCGCGAAATGCACCGGGTGCACCGATCTGTGCGGCGATCTCTCCGTAGGACCGGGTCTCGCCATACGGGATAGTCTGCAGAGCGGCCCATACCCGCCGCTGAAACTGTGTGCCCGCCAATGCGAGATCGACATCGAAGGTGGTGAGGTCGCCGACGAAGTAGGCGCCAAGCTGCTCTACGGCATCAGGGAAGGCGTCGTCGTCGCGCTCCCAGCCTGCTCTGCTCGGCTCATGCGTCTGACCGACCATCCTGAGGTGGCCCAGCGTGCCATCCCGACCGGCCAATGTCAGCAGGCCGACGGGGCTGTCGATGGTCCGAAAAATTATGATGCTCATGTGTTCTCCTTTACAGGCCAATGGTTGACGGGGTGATCGAGGGTTGCCCACAGGTGTTGTGTGGCGTATGACCGCCACGGACGCCATTTCATGCTGTGGTCGCTCAATGCGCGGGCGTCGGTGGGGAGGCCGAGATGCTTGGCGGCAGCACGGACTCCGCCGTCGGCGACGGGAAATGCGTCGGGATCACCCAGTGCGCGCATCGCGATCACCTCGGTGGTCCACGGCCCAACACCGGGCAGCTCCAACAGCCGGCGACGCGCGCGCTGCCAATCGCAACCGGGACCGAGGATCACGGTGCCTTCCGCCAATGCGCCCACGAGCTCAACGATGCTGCGTTGCCGCGACTTTGGGAAGGCCAGACTGGCGCGATCGAGACCGGCAAGCCCGTCCACCGACGGGAAGATGCGTGTCAATCCACCGTGCGGGTCGGAGATCGGTGTGCCATATGCCTCGACGAGACGCGCGGCGTGTGTTCGCGCTGCCTTCATCGACACCTGCTGGCCGACGACCGCCCGTATCGCCAGCTCGTGTTCGTCGACCGTGCGGGGGATCCGTTGGCCGGGATGCTTCGCGACCAACGCGGCGAGATCGCGATCCGCGCCGAGGACGTCGATCACCGCCTCGGGATCAGCGTCGAGGTCGAGTAACCGGCGGGACCGTGCGATCGCCGTGGAGAGATCGCGAAAATCGTTCAGCCACAACACGCACCGGACATGATCGGGCGTCGGAGACAGGCTGACGATTCCACTGCCCCACGGCAGTCCGAGCGTCCGTCGGTAGGCGCCGTTTCGCACCTCCTCGCAACCGGGGACCGCGCCAGCCGACAGATGCCCGAAGAGTCCCTCGAACGCGAACGGCGTGCGTGTCGGTAACCGCAGCGACACCGTTCCGGTGCCCTCTGTGGCGGCGGTGGCTCCCGCCCGGCGGGTGGCCTTCTTGCGGAGGTCGGTAGGGGTGGTGTCACACACCTCGCGGACCGTGTCGTTGAACTGCCTGATGCTGGCGAAGCCCGCAGCGAACGCGACGTCGCCGAACGGCAGTTCTGTCGTCTCGATCAGCACCCTGGCCGTTTGCGTACGCTGCGCGCGCGCGAGCGCGAGAGGGCCGGCGCCCACCTCCGCCTGAAGGAGGCGTTCCAGCTGCCGTGGGGTGTAGCCGACCTTGGCCGCCAGCCCGCTGACACCGTCGCGGTCCACGGTGCCGTCGGCGATCAAGCGCATGGCGCGTGCCACCACATCGCCGCGGATGTTCCACTCCGGAGATCCAGGCGACGCGTCGGGCCGGCAGCGTTTGCACGGCCGGAAGCCCGCCCGCTGTGCGGCCGCGGCGGTGGGATAGAACCGGACGTTGCGAGCGAACGGGGACCGTGCCGGGCAGCTGGGCCGACAGTAGATCTTGGTGGTCAGGACCGCGGTCACGAACCAACCGTCGAACCGGGCGTCCTTGGACTGGATTGCTCGGTAGCAGCGGTCGAAGTCATCGTGCATATGTCGACAATTACACGCCCCCACCGACAACACTGGCGGAAATCCGACATCGCGGTGAGGCCCGTCAGTCGTCGATGGGGATCGCAAGCCGGGTGGGCTCGTCACGGCCGCGCAGCACGACCTCCTCGCCGAACGTCCACTGGCGTCGCTCGCTTTGGCTCGCGGCCTCGACCGCGACAGCCGACGCCAGCAGGCGTTTCGGGTATGCCTTGGCCAGCTCGCAGAGTCGCGCTGCCTCATTGACCGGATCCCCGATGACTGTGTACTCGAAGCGCTCGTAGGCGCCGACGTTCCCTGCGACCGCCTTGCCCGCCGCGACCCCGATGCCCGCCGCGGATTCCGGCACTTCCTTGCGGAGCCGACGCGCGATCGCCCGCGCGGCCGCCAGCGCCTCATCCTCGGCGCACTCGATCCGCACCGGCGCACCGAAGACCGCAAGCGACCCGTCGCCCTCGAATTTGTTGAGCAGGCCGTGGTGACGGTCGACCTCGTCGACGATCACGGCGAAAAACCGGTTGAGCAACTCAACGACCGCAGTCGGCGGCTTGCCGCTCACCAACTGCGTGGAGCCGATCATGTCGACGAAAAGCACTGCCACATGGCGTTCTTCGCCGCCGAGCTCGAGGTTCTCTTGTTCCGCGAGGGCCGCGACTTCCCGCCCGACGTGCCGTCCGAACAGGTCTCGGATGCGCTCGCGTTCGCGCAGCCCACTCACCATCGTGTTGAACCCACGCTGCAACTCGCCCAGCTCGGTGCCGTCGAAGACCACCAGGCTGCTGTCGAAATCGCCGTCCTCGACGCGCTTCAGCGCCGCGCGGACGACTCGGACCGGGGTGGCCGTGAGCCACGCCACGATCAGCATCAACACGAAGCCGAAGATGAGTGCAATGACGCCCAGAATCAGGACGGCGACTGCGAACTGGGTCGTCGATAGGTTTCGCAGTGACAGCGTGAACATCGCGGCCAGCACGATGCCGAGGATCGGGACGGCCGAGCCGAGCAGCCACACCGTCATGAGCCGGCCCATGATGCCCGCGGCCAGCCGCCGGGGCGGGCGCCCTGCCTCCAACGCCTGCGCGGCCACCGGGCGCAGGGCGAATTCGGCGAACAGGTAGCAGCTGGTCGCGACCACGATCCCGGGGAAGCCGATGGCGAACAGGAAGCGGGGTATGAACCTGGTGTCGGCGAACCCGTACAGCGTCGTCAGCACCGCGGTCCCGACTCCCCACAGCACGAGATGAATCTCGGCCAACCGCCACGGCGCCAAGAACGTGTTGCGCTGGTCCTCGCGGCTGGGCCGCCGCTCCTCGATCGCCCAGCGCAGCGCACCCACGGTTCGCCTGGTGACCCAGTACGTTCCTACCAACAGCGCGGCCACGGTGTAGGCGGGACTGACCACCCGTGTGATCCACCACGGTGCGTCGGTGAAGATGCTGGGCACCGGGAACGCGACGGCCACGAGCAGCAGCGCAACCCCAATCCCCAGCAGGTTCGCGGTGAGGACGAACACCGTGAGGATCACTTGGATGCGCACACGCCGGCGCGTCTGGCTTTCTGCGACGCTGCCCAGCAGCCACGACCCGAACTCCGGAGTCTCGTGAAGCCGGCCGCTTTGCCGAGTTACTCGCTCGAGCACTCGACCCAGCCGTTGGGCAACCGACAACTTGGCGACCATTGTGGCGCAACATTAACCCCGGCGAGCCCGACCCTAGAGTAGACGGGTGCGTCTCGTGATCGCCCGCTGCACCGTCGACTATCTGGGCCGACTCACCGCGCACCTCCCTTCGGCGAGCCGGTTGCTGCTGATCAAGGCCGATGGATCGGTGAGCGTGCACGCGGATGACCGGGCGTACAAGCCACTGAACTGGATGAGCCCACCGTGCCGGCTGACAGAGACCACCGACGGCTCGACACCGGTCTGGGTCGTCGAGAACAAGAGCGGCGAGCAGTTGCGCATCACGATCGAGGAGATCGAGCACGACTCCTCCCATCAGCTCGGGGCCGATCCTGGGCTGGTGAAGGACGGCGTCGAGGCGCACCTACAGGAGCTGCTTGCCGAACACACCGAACTTCTGGGCACCGGATACACGTTGGTGCGCCGCGAGTACATGACGCCGATCGGCCCTGTTGACCTTCTGTGCCGCGACGAGTTGGGGCGGTCGGTCGCGGTGGAGATCAAGCGTCGCGGCGAAATCGACGGCGTCGAGCAGCTGACCCGCTACCTCGAACTGCTCAACCGGGACAGCCTGCTGGCGCCAGTCAGCGGGGTGTTCGCAGCCCAACAGATCAAACCGCAGGCTCGCACGTTGGCCGTTGATCGTGGAATCCGTTGCCTGACGTTGGATTACGACCAAATGCGCGGTCTAGAAAGCAACGAGTACCGGCTGTTTTGACGCACCCTCGTTAGACTGGTCCGATGCCACGACGGAGCCGGCGGTCACCTCGGCGCAGCCCGTTGCCGCCGTTCGCGGACACGCGTCGCGTGGAAGCCGGGCCCGATGGCGACTACTACGAAGTGCGGACCGTCGCCGCCGCGCGTGCCACGAAGGCGTATCGATGCCCCGGCTGCGATCATGAAATCCGTTCCGGTACGGCCCATGTGGTGGCATGGCCGGCCGACGCCGGCGAACACGGCACCGAGGAACGGCGGCACTGGCACACCGCATGCTGGACGCATCGGGCGACGCGCAGCCCGACGAGAAAGTGGTCTTAGTCCCTCAGGATTCGGTTGCCGGCTCGACGAGTTCGATCAGCACACCGCCCGCATCCTTGGGGTGGATGAAATTGATCCGTGACTCGGCGGTGCCGCGCCGAGGCACGTCGTAGAGAAGCCTGACGCCCTGTTCTTCCAGTCGCTCGGTGAGCTGGTCGAGGTTGCTGACCCGGTAGGCGAGCTGCTGCAATCCGGGTCCGCGCTTGTCCAGGAACTTCGCGATCGCTGACGAGTCGCTGACCGGTGCCATCAGCTGAATCTGGGCGCTTCCGCGCGGCGCGCCGCGCACCGAGAGCATGGCCTCGCGGATACCCTGATCGTCGTTGACTTCCTCGTGCAGCACGATCATGCCGAGGTGGTCGTGATACCACGCGATCGCGGCGTCGAGGTCTGCTACCGCGATGCCGACATGGTCCAAGCCCGTCACCAGTGCGCTGGCAAGGACGACGCGGGCATCAGCCTGCTCGGTGGTCATAACGTAACGGTAACCTGACGGGAAAGATTCCGCTTCTGGAGTGCGTTGTCCTGCGCGCTGAACCAATCACTGGAGGTACTGATGACGACGTCGGTAATCGTTGCTGGCGCCCGCACGCCGATTGGCAAGTTGATGGGTTCGCTGAAGGATTTTTCAGGCAGTGACCTGGGTGCGATCGCCATCAAGGCGGCACTGGAGAAGGCAGCTGTACCCGCTTCGCTGGTCGAGTACGTGATCATGGGCCAGGTCCTCACCGCCGGCGCCGGCCAGATGCCCGCGCGGCAGGCCGCGGTGGGCGCCGGTATCGGATGGGACGTGCCGGCGCTGACGATCAACAAGATGTGTCTGTCGGGGATCGACGCCATCGCGCTCGCCGACCAGCTGATCCGCGTGGGCGAGTTCGACGTGGTGGTGGCCGGCGGTCAGGAGTCGATGACCGCCGCCCCGCACATGCTGATGGGTAGCCGAGCCGGCTACAAGTACGGCGACGTCACGGTTCTCGACCACCTGGCTTACGACGGCCTGCACGACGTGTTCACCGACCAGCCGATGGGTGCACTGACCGAACAGCGCAACGCAGTCGACCGGTTCACTCGTGCCGAGCAGGACGAGTACGCCGCGCGTTCGCACCAGAAGGCCGCCGCCGCGTGGAAGGACGGTGTATTCGCCGACGAGGTGGTGCCGGTCCAGATCCCGCAGCGTAAGGGCGATCCGATCGAGTTCGCCGAGGACGAGGGCATCCGCGCGAACACCACGGCCGAGTCGCTGGCCGGCCTCAAGCCGGCGTTCCGCAGTGACGGCACCATCACCGCGGGGTCGTCGTCGCAGATTTCCGACGGCGCCGCCGCCGTGGTGGTGATGAACAAGCAGAAGGCCGAGGAGCTCGGGCTCAGTTGGCTGGTGGAGATCGGCGCACACGGCGTGGTTGCCGGACCGGATTCCACGTTGCAGTTGCAGCCCGCCAACGCGATCAAGAAGGCCATCGCGCGGGCCGGCATACCGGTGGAGCAGCTCGACGTCATCGAGATCAACGAGGCGTTCTCGGCCGTCGCTCTCGCCTCCACCCGGGAGCTGGGCGTGGATCCGGAGAAGGTCAACGTCAACGGCGGCGCGATCGCAGTCGGCCACCCGATCGGGATGTCGGGCGCCCGGATCACGCTGCATGCGGCGCTCGAGCTCGCCCGGCGCGGCGCCGGGTACGGCGTTGCTGCACTGTGCGGCGCGGGCGGCCAGGGTGATGCCCTGATTCTGCGGGCGGGCTAACGCACCGAGGTTGCTGGCAGCGGGGCGGCGAGCCACCGGAACTGCGCATGTGACGTTGGTCATAGGAGCCGCCGCGATCCGGATTGAGGTCGCGCGCGGACGCCGGTCAGCGCCGCTTCAACCGGCTGAAACCACGCCGCGGATGACGTGACAGACTTGACGGCGTGACCCGTCCGCGTCCACCCGCCGCGCCCGCGATGGCCGGCGCCGTCGATCTCTCCGCGCTGAAGCAGCGCGCCACGCAACCCGCAGCTGCCGGCCGGAGCCCGGGTGCGCAGGCGGGCGTCGAGATCACCGAAAGCAATTTCGAAGCCGAGGTACTGGCCCGGTCCAGCGACGTTCCAGTTGTGGTGGCGTTGTGGTCACCTCGCAGCGACGTCTCTGTCGATCTGGTCGATGCCTTGGGCAGCCTGGCGTCGGCCGACGCGGGGAAATGGTCGTTGGCGACAGTCAACGTGGACGCAGTGCCGGGGATCGCGCAGATCTTCGGCGTCCAGGCCGTGCCGACGGTGGTCGCGATAGGCGCCGGGCAGCCGATCAACAGCTTCCAAGGCATGCTGCCAGCAGAGCAATTGCGCCGGTGGATCGATTCACTTGTGTCTGCCACCGCTGGAAAGCTCGGCGGCGCAGCTGATTCCGAGCCTGCGCAGGTCGATCCAGGGCTGGTGAAGGCCCGCGAGCTGCTCGACGCCGGCAATTTCGACGCGGCGCTGGGGGCATACCGGGCAATCCTGGACAAGGATCCAGCTCATCCCGAAGCCAAGGGTGCCGTGCGTCAGATCTCGTTCCTCACTCGCGCGACCAAACAGCGGCCGGACGCCAGCCGGGCGGCCGACGCGGCGCCGGGCGACATCGAGGCGGCATTTGCGGCCGCCGACGTCGAGATCCTCGACCAGCAGCCCGATGCGGCGTTCAACCGGTTGATCGACCTGGTCCGGCGCACCTCCGGTGACGAGAAGACCAAGGTCAGGACCCGACTGATCGAGCTGTTCGACCTGTTCGACCCGGCCGAACCGGCTGTCATCGCGGGCCGCCGGAACCTCGCGAACGCTCTGTACTAGGCCGGCGAAGCGCGCGCTCTACTCGGGCGGAGCTATTCAGGCGTGAACCACAGCGCCGACAGGGGCGGCAGCACCATCACGGCCGAGGCAGGCCGCCCGTGGCACGGCTCGTCGACGGCCTCGACGGCACCGAAGTTGCCCACCCCGGCCCCGTTGTAGATATCGGCGTCGGAGTTCAGCACCTCGCGCCAGCGCCCCGAACGCGGCAGCCCCAGCCGGTAGCGCGTGTGCTCGCTACCCGAGAAGTTGAACACGCACGCGATCATCGAGTCGTCGCTGCCGAACCGCAGGAAGCTCAGCACATTGCTGGCAGAATCGTTCGCGTCGATCCACGAATACCCCTCGGGGCTGCTGTCGTGTGTCCACAGTGCCGGGTGGGTGCGATAGATGTCGTTGAGATCGTGGACCATCCGCAGGATGCCGTTGGAGAAGCCGCCTTCGCCGAGTTGGAACCAGTCGACACCGCGCTCTTCTGACCATTCCGCGCGCTGGCCGAACTCCTGTCCCATGAACAGCAGCTTCTTGCCCGGGTGCGCCCACTGGTAGGCCAGCAGGCTGCGCAGCCCGGAGGCCTTCATGTGGTCGTTGCCCGGCATTCGGTCCCAGAGGGTGCCTTTTCCGTGCACCACCTCGTCGTGGCTGATCGGCAGCACGAAGTTCTCGCTGAACGCGTACAGCAGCGAGAACGTCATCTCGTGGTGGTGGTAGCTGCGATGCACCGGGTCCCGGCTGATGTAGTCGAGGGTGTCATTCATCCACCCCATGTTCCACTTCATCGAAAAGCCAAGGCCGCCAAGGTTGGTCGGGCGGGTGACACCGGGCCACGATGTCGACTCCTCGGCGACGGTGACGATGCCGGGGGCGGCCTTGTGCACAGTGGCGTTCATCTCCTGCAGGAACTGCACCGCTTCGAGATTTTCGCGTCCGCCGTGTATGTTCGGCCTCCATCCGTCGTCCGGCCGCGAGTAGTCCAGATAGAGCATGGACGCCACAGCGTCCACCCGCAGTCCGTCGATGTGGAACTCCTCCAGCCAATACAGCGCGTTGGCGACGAGGAAGTTGCGAACCTCGGGTCGGCCGAAGTCGAAGACGTATGTGCCCCAGTCGAGTTGCTCGCCGCGGCGGGGGTCGGAGTGCTCATAGAGCGGCGTTCCGTCAAAGCGGCCCAACGCCCACGCATCCTTGGGGAAGTGGGCGGGCACCCAGTCCATGATCACCCCGATCCCGGCCTGGTGCAGCGCGTCAACCAGCGCGCGGAAGTCGTCGGGATCCCCGAGCCGCGAGGTGGGCGCGTAATACGACGTGACCTGGTAACCCCACGATCCCCCGAACGGGTGCTCCGCGACAGGAAGCATCTCGACATGCGTGAAGCCCTGTGAAACGACGTATTCAGTGAGCTCGCTGGCGAGCTGGCGGTAGCTCAGTCCGGGCCGCCATGACGCCAGATGCACCTCGTAGGTGCCCATCGGCTCGAACACCGGATTCTTCTTGGCGCGCCGGGTCATCCATTCCTCGTCGCGCCACACGTAATTGCTTGTGGTGACTTTGGATGCGGTCTGTGGCGGCACCTCCGTGGCGAACGCGAACGGGTCCGCGCGGTCGGTGACGACCCCGTCGGCGCCATGCACCCGGAACTTGTAGAGCCCGCCCACTGGAAAGCCCGGCCAGAACAGTTCCCATACCCCGGATGAGCCCAGCACCCGCAACTGGGCCTCGTTGCCGTCCCAGCGGTTGAACTCGCCAATCAGACTCACGCCCTTGGCGTTCGGCGCCCACACTGCGAAAGCCACACCTTCGACCTGACCGTCGGGCGTGGTGAACGTCCGCGGGTGAGCCCCGAGGATCTCCCACAGTCGCTCATGACGTCCCTCGTTGAACAGGTGCAGATCCATCTCGCCCAGAGTCGGCAAGAAGCGGTAACCGTCGGCCACTCTGTGCACGTCGAGGGCGCCGTCGGCGCCCTGATAGCTCACTTCGAGCCGATAGTCGATGAGGTTGACAAATGGCAGCGCCACCGCGAAGAGGCCACCTTCCAGGTGCCGCAATGGATAGCGGTGGGGTCCGACGATTGCGGCGACTTCGACCGCGTGCGGGCGGTATGCCCGGATCACCGTGTGGTCACCGTATTCGTGCGCGCCGAGGACGGAATGCGGGTCATGGTGCTCGCCGGCCAGCAGCCGGTCGAAGTCCACTCGGTCCGGTGCCAGGTATCTGCTCGTGTACTGCTTCGATTGCGTCATTCCGTCACTCTCTGCGCAGCAGCTGCGTGCGCGCGGCTTCCGGCACGCGTGGCAGGTTCACGATATGTGCGACGTTCTTCGCCGGATCGAGACGGACGTAATTCGCCTGACCCCAGTGGTATTCCTCACCGGTGACCTCGTCGCGAACCCAGAAGCGTTCGTGCCACTCCATCCCCAGCGCTGGCATGTTCAACCACAGCGTCGCTTCCTCGGGGCTGAACGGGTTCAGTGTCACCACCACGAGCACTGCGTCGCCGGTCGATGGGTCGAACTTGGTGTAGACCAGCATCGCGTCGTTATCCACGTGGTGGAACCGGATCGTGCGCAGTTGGCTCAGGGCGGGATGAAGTCGCCGAATCTCGTTGAGCTGACCGATGAACGGCTCGAGGGACTCCTCGCGTTCGAGTGCGCCCTCGAAATCACGCGGCCGCAGCTGGTATTTCTCCGAATCCATGTACTCCTCGCTGCCCTCCCGGACCGGCCGGTGTTCGAACAGCTCATAGCCCGAGTACACGCCCCACGACGGGCTCATCGTGGCCGCCAGCACCGCGCGGATCGCGAACATGCCCGGGCCGCCCCGTTGCAGGCTCTCGTGCAGGATGTCCGGGGTGTTGACGAACAGGTTCGGCCGCGCGTAGTCCGCGTGCTCGGCGATCTCTTGTCCGAATTCGCTGAGCTCCCACTTGCTGGTGCGCCAGGTGAAGTACGTGTAGGACTGCGTGAATCCCAGTTTCGCGAGGCCGTACAGGCGTGCCGGGCGGGTGAACGCCTCGGACAACAGCACCACGTCGGGGTCCGCGGTCTTGATCTGTTCGATCAGCCACTCCCAGAAGTCGGGCGGCTTGGTGTGCGGGTTGTCGACGCGAAATACTTTGACGCCGTGATCCACCCAGTGACGAACCACGCGTAGCACCTCTTGGTACAGCCCCTCGGGGTCGATGTCGAAGTTCAGCGGATAGATGTCCTGGTACTTCTTCGGCGGGTTCTCCGCGTACGCGATGGTGCCGTCGGGCAGCACCGTGAACCAGTCGGGGTGTTCGGTCACCCACGGATGGTCCGGCGCGCACTGCAGCGCGAGGTCGAGCGCCACCTCCAACCCTTGCTCCCGGGCGGCCGCCACGAACGTGTCGAAGTCGTCGATGTTGCCGAGACCGCGATGGACGGCGTCATGGCCGCCCTCCTTGCTGCCGATGGCCCATGGCGATCCGACGTCGCCGCGCGCGACTTTCTCCGAGTTGTTGCGGCCCTTGCGATGCACCGTGCCGATCGGGTGGATCGGCGGCAGGTACACCACGTCGAAACCCATCTTGGCGATCCGCGGAAGAGCCTCCGCCGCGGTCGCGAACGTGCCGTGCGCTGGTCTGCCCTTGGCATCCCATCCGCCGGTGGACCGCGGAAACATCTCGTACCACGAACTGAACCGGGCCAGCGGACGGTCGACCCACACCCCGTACACCTCGCCGCGGGTCAGCAGTTCGCGCAGCGGGTACTGCTCCAGCAGTTCGGTGACTTCCCCGGTCGACGCTGGTTCGACGCGGGTCAGCGGGTCCCCGGGCGTGCGCAGCGCCGCCGCGGCCTCCAACAGCGGGTCGCGCAATTTGCGCGGCAGGCCCATGGCGGCCCGCTCGAACAACTTCGCGCCGGTCAGGAGGTCATTGGACAGCTCGGATTCACTCTGCCCGGCGTCGAGTTTCGCGGTGATCGAGTGCCGCCACGTCCCGATCGGATCGCCCCAGCCATCCACCCGGAACGTCCACAGACCGACAGTGTCCGGGGTGAACTCACCGTGGAACACGTCTGGTGTGCTGCCCGGCACCATCGGGATCAGGATCGGCTTGACGCGTTGCGAACCGCCGGTCGCGGCGCTGCCGGCCGTCATCATTCGGTCGGCGGTACCCGCAAGTCGCGGGTAGCCGCGACCCAGGTAGCGGACCACCAGCGTGGCAGCGACCGCCTCGTGGCCCTCGCGCCACACTGTTGCCCGGACGGGCACCATCTCGCCGACCACGGCCTTGGCCGGATACCGTCCGCAGGAGACGACGGGTCGCACATCGTCGATCTCGATACGACCGGGCACCCGACACTCCTTTGATGACGCGGCGCGCGCCGCGGTGTTCGTCTCGTTTCGGCTGTCTCCAACTCGTTTGTTCCCACCGTAGTGTCGGTCCCAAACGCCGGGGCGATGATGCAACGATTCCGGCTGTACCTTCTGATCTTCGCTGAAGCGCCGATCCGTCCTGCGGCGTCGCGAATTCTCAGTAAGGTAAGGGCGCGTGAAGGCACTGCGTCGTTTCACCGTCCGTGCTCATCTGCCCGATCGCCTGGCCGCGCTGGAGCAGTTGTCGGTCAACCTGAGATGGTCCTGGGACAAGCCCACCCAGGACCTGTTCGCCGCGATCGATCCCGCGCTGTGGGAGCGCTGCGGACAGGATCCGGTCGCGCTGCTCGGGGCGGTGACACCCCAGCGTCTTGACGAGCTCGCCGCCCACCAGCAGTTCCTGGACCGACTGGATAGGCTGGCCGACGATCTCAGGGATTATCTGACACGACCGCTGTGGTACCAGGAGCAGACCGAGGCCGCCGAGGCCGGGTCCCTGCCCACCGGAATCGCCTACTTCTCGATGGAGTTCGGTGTGTCGGAGGTGCTGCCGAACTATTCCGGCGGCCTGGGCATCCTGGCCGGCGATCACCTCAAGGCCGCCTCCGATCTGGGTCTGCCGTTGGTCGCGGTCGGCCTCTACTACCGATCCGGGTACTTTCGTCAGTCGCTGACCGCGGACGGATGGCAGCAGGAGACATATCCGTCCCTGGATCCGCAGGGATTGCCGTTGCGCCTTCTCACCACCGAGTCCGATGAGCCCCTGCTGGTGGCGCTGACGCTGCCGGACGAGCATGAGTTGCGGGTCCGGGTGTGGGTTGCCCAGGTGGGGCGAATCCCGTTGCTGCTGCTCGACTCCGACGTCCCGGAGAACGAGCACGATCTGCGCGGCGTCACCGACCGGTTGTACGGCGGCGACCAGGACCACCGCATCAAGCAGGAGATTCTGGCCGGCATCGGCGGCGTGCGTGCGATCCGCGCGTTCACCGCCGCCGAGGGGATCACCCCGCCCGAGGTGTTCCACATGAACGAAGGCCACGCCGGGTTCCTCGGCCTGGAGCGCATCCGGGAGCTGATGACCGACTCTCAACTGGATTTCGACACCGCACTGACCGTGGTGCGGTCCAGCACGGTGTTCACCACGCACACGCCGGTGCCGGCCGGCATCGACCGTTTCCCTGTCGAGATGGTGCGCCACTACTTCGGCGGCGAGGACGGCAAGAAAGAATCCGTTCTGGTGCCGGGCGTGCCGTTGCACCGCATCGTCGCGCTCGGCGCCGAGGACGACGCGACGAAATTCAACATGGCCCACATGGGTCTTCGTCTTGCTCAGCGGGCCAACGGCGTCTCGCTGCTGCACGGTCGGGTGAGCCGGGCCATGTTCAACGAGCTCTGGCCCGGGTTCGACCCCGACGAGGTGCCCATCGGATCGGTCACCAACGGTGTCCACGCGCCTACGTGGGCCGCGCAGGAATGGTTGGCCTTGGGTCGCGAACTGATCGGCTCCGACTCGCCGAGCGAGCCCGCCGTCTGGGAGCGATTGCAACAAGTCGATTCCGGTCACCTGTGGTGGATCCGTTGTCAGCTGCGTGAGCGGCTCGTCGCCGACGTACGCCGCCGGCTACGCCTGTCCTGGCTGGAACGCGGCGCACCAGAAGCCGAATTAGGATGGATTGCAGAGGCTTTCGATCCCAACGTGTTGACGATCGGGTTCGCGAGGCGGGTACCTACCTACAAGCGACTGACCCTGATGTTGCGCGACCCCGCTCGTCTGCAACGTCTGCTGCTGGACGAGGAACGGCCGATCCAAATGATTGTGGCAGGCAAGTCGCATCCGGCCGACGATGGCGGTAAGGCGCTGATCCAGCAGGTGGTGCGGTTCGCCGACCGGCCCGAGGTGCGGCACCGCATCGCGTTCCTGCCGGACTACGACATGTCCATGGCCCGACTCCTGTACTGGGGCTGCGATGTGTGGCTGAACAACCCGCTGCGTCCCCTGGAGGCCTGCGGCACCTCCGGTATGAAGAGCGCTCTCAACGGTGGGCTGAACCTCTCCATCCGCGACGGTTGGTGGGACGAGTGGTATGACGGCGAAAACGGTTGGGAGATACCGACCGCCGACGGGGTTTCCGACGAGCGCCGCGACGACCTGGAAGCCGCGGCGTTGTACGGCCTACTCGAATCCACTGTGGCGCCGAAATTCTACGAGCGCGACGGTGCCGCGATCCCCCGGCGATGGGTCGAGATGGTGCGGCACACCCTGCAGGTCCTCGGGCCGAAGGTGCTCGCATCGAGGATGGTTCGCCAATACACCGAGCAGTATTACGCACCGGCCGCGCAGTCGTTGCACCGAACGATCGCGCCGGTCGGCGGTGAGCAGTTCGGCAGCGCGCGTCGGTTGGCCGCCTATCGGATAAAGGTCTTCGACGCCTGGCCGAAGATAGAGATCAGCGAGGTCGACAGCACCGGCCTGCCTGACACCCCGCTGCTGGGCTCGGAGATGACGCTGACCGCCACCGTTGCGCTCGCCGGGCTGTCGCCCGACGAGGTTGCGGTGCAGGCTGTGCTGGGCCGCGTAGACGTGGATGACACGGTGCTCGATCCTGTCTGTGTGGCGATGGAGCACACCGGCACCTCCGACACTTCAGGCGAAGTCTTCGCCACCACGACGCCGTTGCCGGTGGCCGGATCGGTTGGGTATACGGTGCGCGTGCTGCCGCATAACACGCTGCTGGCCGGGGATAACGAGCTGGGACTGGTCGCGCTCGCCGAACCGCCGGGTGTCGGCCGGCTCCCCGGCATCACGGGTAGCGCTTGAAGCAGCGGTCCTCGTCGCCGAGCACTCCGGTGCGAAATGCGTCGATACGCGAGAAACCCGACGGCACCGACTCGCCGTCGACGTCGCTGGCCGCGAGGCCGTTGGTCAGCATCCCGGACACGGCCTCATCGAGGTCCCCGGCGGCCAGCTGGACGGTGTGGCCGTCGACGTTTATCTGCTGCGACATCTTGGTGGTGGCCACGCCGGTGAGGCACGCCGTGCGCAGCGACGCCTCGGCATTGTCGAGCACCACGCCGCGCTGCTTCTCGAGAGCCAGCATGTACCGCGAGACCAGCGCCGAGTAGGCGGTGGTGTCGCCCACCGGCAGACCGAAGTCCCCTCGTTCTTCGCTTGGAGTGCCCAGCTTTTCGAGCGCCGGGAGATCCACGGCGATGGTGTTGGTGGCCGGGCAGTACGACGCCGGCGGGCTGGGACGCGCGTCCTTGCACGACTGTGCGGTCGACGAGTCGAAGCTGAGCTTGGGCGGGTCGGCGGGGGAGAACGCCTTGGTTATCGCGTCGATGATCGCTTTCACCGAGTCCTCGCTGACCGGCCACTCACCGGTGGAGTTCTGGGTCAGCGACACCGGGAAGTCGCCGCGACGCTGCTCGACCTCCTTCTTGTCGATGCCCGCGCACGCGCTAGGACCGTCGGTAAACCCTAACTGGAAGGCCGAGATTCGTTCGAACGCCGAGCCGTGTTGGTCCACATCCGGATCAGAATCAACCGCTGACTCGACGGGGTCGCGCAACGAGATCATCGTGGCCAGAACGTTGTTGAGCCCCTCGCCGGTGCTCACGGTGAATCGTGGCGACCTACCCTCGGCAACCCAGCGCATGTACACGCCAGCAAAGCAGTCGGCCTGTTGCTCGGCGACCAGCGACGGTGTGGCCGGTCCGGCCAGTTGGGCGCGCCGCTGGATCGCGTGGCCGTATTCGTGGCCGAGCACCAACGGGATCGAGATGTCGCCGAACTGCTTGCGAAGCGTGGGCAGCAGCTGTCCGCGATCCCAGCCGATGTCGTTGTTGTCCCAGCAATACATCGCGTTGGCGAGTTTGTGAGTGTCGCTGTCGCAGAACTGGCGGGTGCTGTATTGCGTGGAGTCCCATGACACCAGGGCGGTGGCGGGCTGGAAGTTGCCGTCCAAGGCCGGACGATAGGCGCCGTTCCAGAACTGCTCGATGTCGCTGACGGCCTGCGCGGCCAGGGTGTCCTCTTGGCCGCCGTTACCGTCGTCCACATGCCGGGTCGGTGCCGCGGCGTCGGGTCGCAATCCCGACGGACCGTCCGTGGCCGGCAGCCCCGCCACCCGGAACGGGTCGGCGAACATGGAGACGGGCTTGCCGGCCAGCAGGGTCGTGCAACCGCTGACCACCAGCGTCGCGGCGGCCGCGACGACGGCGACGGACACAAGTCGTCTCATGGCCACCTTTCGCCGTGTCCCGGGAGTCGTCAGCTGCCAGGATAGATCGACGGCGCACGGTTCATCCGCTGGAGAAAACGGCTCATTTCAGGCTTTCTGTGCTCGCCCCGGTGGTGAGTCGGTCGAGTGCTGCGAGCACAGTTTGGTGATCGGTAGTAAACCAAAAGGGCGGCAACGAGTCTCGCAGAAAGCCGCCGTACCGCGCGGTCGCCATCCGCGAATCGAGCACGGCCACCACACCTCGGTCGTCGACCCGTCGGAGCAGCCTGCCCGAGCCCTGCGCGAGCAGCAGCGCGGCATGGCTGGCCCCGACGGCCATGAATCCGTTGCCGCCGCGTGCGGTTACGGCGCGTTGCCGCGCTGAGAGGAGCGGGTCATCGGGCCGCGGGAACGGTATCCGGTCGATGATCACCAATGACAAAGACGGACCGGGAACATCCACGCCCTGCCACAGCGACAGCGTTCCGAACAACGATGTTTCCGGTTCCGCGGCGAACTGTTCGACGAGCGCCGCGGTGGCGTCATCACCCTGACACAGGATCGGCGTGCTGAGCCGCTCGCGCATCTGTTCGGCGGCAGCGGTGGCTGCCCGCATCGAGGAGAATAGGCCGAGGGTGCGGCCCCGGGCGGCGGAGATGAGCGCGGCGATCTCGGCCAGCTGCTCGGCCGAGCCGGTGCCGTCCCGACCCGGCGGGGGCAGATGGCGTGCGACGTAGAGAATGCCCGACTTGGCGTGCTGGAAGGGCGATCCCACGTCGATGCCGCGCCATGGGACGTCCTCTGCATCCTGCCCGACGAGCCCCCACTCCGATGCGATCGCGTCGAACGAACCGCCGGGCGTCAGCGTTGCCGATGTCAGCACGGCCGTGGCGCGGTTGAACAGACCGCCGCGCAACAGCCCGGCCACCGACAGAGGCGCCACCCGAAGATGCACCGAGCCCCGATTGTCGTCCCTTGCGAGCCAGACGACATCGGTGCGATCAGGGATATCGAGCCGAAACGACTCCAGGATCCGTGAGCATGTGTCCATGATGTCGTCGAGCGCGGCGATTGACTCGGTGCGCGCCGCCGCGGCTCGTGCCTCGCTGGCCGCCGTCGGAACGGCGCGACGCGCGTTGGTAGCGGCATCCCTCACAGAGGTCAATAGTCCTGCCAGTCCGCCGTCGAGGTAGTCGATGCGGCCGGCCGCCCCGTCGCGAATCGCCGACGTCAGCTCAGAGGACGCCGCCTCGAGACGCTCGACCAGTTCGGGATCCACGATCCTGGTGATCCGCCGGACCGCGACGGCCAGGGGTGTCGACGAAAGTTCCTGTGTCGCGACGGCGGTCACCCGGTCTACTAACTCATGCGCCTCGTCGATGATCAGCAGGGCGTGTTCGGGAAGGACCGGCGCGTCCGAGATAGCGTCGATAGCCAGCAGCGCGTGGTTGGTGACGATGACATCCGCCCGGCCCGCCACGGCACGGGCCTTCTCCGCGAAGCAGTCGGCGCCGAAGGGGCAACGAGCCACCCCGAGGCATTCCCGCGCCGACACGCTCAGCTGCGACCAGGACCGATCCGGCACACCGGGCGTCAGTTCGTCGCGGTCACCGGTGTCGGTACGCGACGCCCACGTCGTGAGCCGCTGCACGTCTCGGCCCAGCGCGGTGCTGGCCGTCGGCTCGAACAGCGCGTCGTCGGCGGCGTCTGCGCCATCCGGATCCGTGCCGGGTCCGTTATGGATCTTGTTCAGGCACAAATAGTTACCGCGGCCCTTGAGGATCGCAAAGCGGGGCGCGCGCGGGAGGAGGCGGTCCAGGGAATCGGCCAGCCGCGGTAGGTCTCGCTCGACGAGTTGACGCTGCAGCGCGATGGTGGCAGTGGAAACAACGACAGGACAATCGGTTTCGACCGCACGCGCGATCGCGGGCACAAGGTAGGCCAGCGATTTGCCCGTGCCGGTGCCTGCCTGCACCGCGAGGTGCTCGCCGGTGTCGAACGCCTGCGCGACGGCCTCGGCCATCGCAACCTGGCCGACCCGCTCGCTGCCTCCCAGAGCGTCGACGGCGGTGGCCAGCAGCTCGGTCACCGCGGCGGCTGGCGTGGCCCCTCCTCAACGGGATCGACAGCCGGGATCACCCTGGTCGGGATCGCCGGCTCGCCACGGGAGAGCTTCAGGCCGTCCCACGGCAGGCTTTTCAGTCCTGCGACGACCCGTGCGCGCGCGGCCGAGAGGCCATCGGCGACAACGGGTTCACCGTCGCGAACCAGCGGCACGGTGAGCGTCCGGCCGGCCCCGGTGGTCGCGGGCGGCCGACCGGCGGGGTAGACGACCTCCTCGAGGAGGGTTCCCGTCGGGCGCGCCAATCGCATCGCGTGCTTGTAGCCACCCTGAGATTCCTTGCTGGTGCTGCGTTTTTCCACCGGCGTCCCGTCGACCTCGACCAGCTTGTACACCATGTCGGCCGTGGGCGCGCCCGATCCGGTGACCACCGAGGTGCCGACACCGTAGCTGTCGATCGGCGCGGCGCGCAGCGCGGCGATGGCGAACTCGTCGAGGTCGCCGGAGACCACGATGCGGGTGTGTCTGGCGCCGAGATCGTCGAGCTGGCGGCGAACTTGGTGCGCCAGAACGGGAAGGTCGCCGGAGTCGATCCGGACACCGCCCAACCCCGCGCCCGCGACCCCGACCGCGTTGGCCACCCCCGCGGTGACGTCATAAGTGTCGACCAACAGCGTGGTGTTCGTCCCGAGCGTGTCCACCTGTGCGCGGAACGCCGCACGTTCCCACTCATCTGTCGTTCGCCCGACAGGCTCATCGCCCGCACCGCCCAGGCCGCTGTGCAGCATCGTGAACGCGTGCGAGCTGGTGCCCAGCGCGGGCACGCCGTAGTGGCGTTGGGCGGCCAGGTTCGACGATCCGGCGAACCCGGCGATGTAGGCGGCGCGTGCGGCTGCGATCGCGGCCTGTTCATGCGTGCGCCGCGAACCCATCTCGATGATCGGTCGGCCGTCGGCGGCACTGACCATCCGCGCTGCGGCGGAGGCAATTGCGGTGTCGTGGTTGAGGATTGATAAGGACAGCGTCTCCAGAAGCACGCACTCCGCGAAAGTGCCGCGCACGGTCAGCACGGGCGAGCACGGGAAGTACAGCTCGCCTTCGGCGTATCCGTCGACATCGCCGCGGAACCGGTACCGGGCGAGGTAGTCGACGGTGTCGGGGTCGAGGAATCCGCGGACGGAGTCGAGCGCCGGTTTGTCAAACTCGAACGACGCCAACGCTTCCAGAAACCTGCCGGTGCCCGCGACCACACCGTAACGGCGGCCTTCCGGCAGTCGCCGCGCGAACACCTCGAACGTGGTCTGCCGCTGTGCGGTGCCATCGCGCAGTGCTGCCGAGAGCATGGTCAGCTCGTACTTGTCGGTCAGCAGCGCGGTCGGCTCTGCCCGGGTGCTCACACGGGTAACCGTATCGGCCCAGCCGACGAGGCGGACCGGAAGCGTGTCGGTGCCCGTCGGTACTCTTGATGCATGGTCACGCCAGCGCGGACCCGTCCGGGAACTCGCGAGGAGGTCGAAGTCGATGCCGTTGGCGCCGTCGACACGCCGTGGATCACCATCGTGTGGGATGACCCGGTGAATTTGATGACATACGTGAGCTATGTGTTTCAGAAACTTTTCGGCTACAGCGAACCGCACGCCACCAAGCTGATGCTTCAGGTGCACAACGAGGGCAAAGCGGTGGTGTCCGCGGGCAGCCGCGAGGCGATGGAAACCGATGTTTCCAAGCTTCACGCCGCCGGTTTGTGGGCGACGCTGCAACAGGACCGCTGACCCGCGCAGGGGAGAGACGGACGCGACGGTGCGCAAATGGAAGCGGGTCGACACCGCCGATGGCCCGCTGTTCCGCTCCGCCTTGGTCGGGCACGAGGCGTCGATGCTGCACAGCTTGGTGAAGTCGATGCTGGACATGCTCGACGACCGCGAATCCTCCGCCCCGGCAGATGAACTGGAGGACATCACGGGCATCAGGGCGGGAAACCCGCGGCGCCCGCAGGATGCGACGATGCGCCGGTTGCTGCCTGACTTCTACCGCTCCGAACGCAGCCATCCCGCGGGTTCGGCGGCCGCTGAGAGCCTCAATGCCGCGTTGCGCAGCCTGCACGAGCCCGAGATCATCGAGGCCAAGCGGGCGGCCGCCGAGCTGATGCTGGGCACAATGCCGGCCGGGGGCGGCCGTTTCGAGTTGACCCGCGACGAAGCGAACGCATGGGTTTCCGGCATCAACGACATCCGGCTGGCGCTGGGCACCATGCTGGGAATCGGCCCCGGGGGTCCCGAGCGGGTGCCCGACGACCACCCGCTGGCGGGGCACTACGACGTCTACCAGTGGCTGACGGTCATGCAGGAGTACCTGGTGCTGGCGCTGATGGGGCGGCGCTGATGGCGACCCGTGAATCGGACGTCTGATGAAGACCGCCACGGGCGCGATCACCGACGTCGACGGCATCCTGGTCGGTCACCATCACCGGCTCTGCGCAGACGCCGCCTTCGGCTCGGGGTGGGCCACCGGAACGACCGTGATCCTGACGCCGCCGGCAACAGTCGGAGCCGTCGACGTCCGCGGTGGTGCTCCCGGCACCCGAGAAACCGACCTGCTGGACCCGGCGAACTCGGTCCGCTACGTCGACGCAGTCGTGCTGACCGGCGGCAGCGCGTACGGGTTGGCCGCCGCGGACGGCGTGATGCGATGGCTCGAAGAGCACGGCCGGGGCGTGGTCATGGACAGCGGCGTGGGCGAGAATCTGGTGCCGATCGTGCCGGCAGCGGTGATCTTCGACCTGCCGGTCGGAGGTTGGACATCCCGGCCGACTTCCGAATTCGGTTACACCGCGGCGCAAAACGCCGGCACTTATGTCGCGACAGGAACCATCGGGGCGGGGGTGGGCGCTCGCGCCGGTGTCCTCAAGGGCGGTGTGGGAAACGCGTCGGTGGTCCTTGATTCGGGCGTGACGGTCGGCGCGCTGGTGGTCGTCAACTCGTTCGGTGACGTCGTCGATCCGGCTACCGGGCTTCCGTGGATGAACTTCCTGGCCGCTGACCTCGATCTGAACCCGCCGCCGCCGGCCCAGGTCGCAGGCTTCGCCGCGCTGGTCGCCGAGGCCGCGCAGCGCGAGGCGTTGAACACCACCGTCGCGGTCGTCGCAACCGATGCCGCGTTGGGCCCGTCAGCGTGTCGGCGCGTGGCCGTCGCCGCCCACGACGGCCTGGCACGCGCGATCCGGCCCGCGCACACCCCGCTCGACGGCGACACGGTGTTCGCGCTGGCCACGGGTGTGGTCGACGTCCCGCCGAGCCAGGCGCTGCCCGTGTCGCTGTCGCCGGAGACTGAGCTGACCGCTGCTGTCGGCGCTGCAGCGGCCGACTGCTTGGCCCGCGCGGTGCTGGTGGCGGTCACCACCGCCAGCGCGGTCGCCGGAATACCCACCTATCGTGACGTGTTGCCGGGGGCATTCGCGTGAAAGGGGTTGAGGTGTGTGCGGCTGGGAGGGGCAAACCATGTTGGTGATCCGCGCCGACCTGGTCGACGCCATCGTTTCGCACGCCCGGGCTGACCACCCCGACGAGGCGTGCGGGGTGATCGCGGGGCCCGACGGGTCTGATCGCCCCGAGCGCCACATCCCGATGATGAACGCCGAGCGGTCACCGACGTTCTACCGGTTTGACTCGGGCGAACAGCTGAAGGTGTGGCGGCAGATGGAGGAGGCCGACGAGGCTCCGGTGGTGATCTACCACTCGCACACCGCGACGGAGGCGTACCCGAGCCGCACGGATGTCTCCTACGCCGCTGAGCCCGACGCGCACTACGTGCTGGTGTCCACTCGCGACCCCGACAGCCACGAGTTGCGCAGTTACCGCATCGCCGACGGCGTCGTCACCGAGGAGCCGGTGACCGTCGTCGACCAATACGACAGCGTTTGTCAAGGAGCACCGAAATGACCGTCAGCGTGTCGATCCCGACGATTCTGAGAACCCACACCGGCGGTGAGAAGCGTGTCATCGCGACCGGCGACACGTTGCAGGCGGTGATCTCCGACCTGGAGTCCAACTACTCAGGAATCTCTGAGCGCCTCGTCGATAACGGCAAGTTGCAGCGGTTCGTCAACATCTACGTCAATGACGAGGACGTGCGGTTCTCCGGCGGCCTCGACACCGAGATCAACGATGGTGACACCGTGACGATCCTGCCGGCCGTCGCGGGTGGGCGATGAGCCGCTTGCGCGAAGAGCAGAAGGCAGCGATGAGCCGCTTGCGCGAAGAGCAGAAGGCAGCGATGAGCCGCTTGCGCGAAGAGCAGAAGGCA
>Ga0209006_10001315_pt1 | contig 22585 bp, 14 predicted proteins | sample JacPin_JW_Ref_O2_FD_188567 | JGI IMG/M metagenome (GOLD analysis project Ga0209006, IMG submission 188567) | Forest soil microbial communities from Algoma, Ontario, Canada - Jack Pine, Ontario site 1_JW_Ref_O2 (SPAdes) (version 2) | ecosystem: Environmental > Terrestrial > Soil > Boreal... | reverse complement strand
TCCTTCGAGCGTTTCCACGCGCACCGTCTTGCCCGGCTCCACGCGATACTGTTTTCCCCCACTGCGAATCACGGCGTACATGCTGCCTCCTGAAGCTAGCGACAAACCCCAATTATACGGGCTACCTGCATCTCCGTCAACGAGCCAAAATTCCCCGACGTGTACCAGTCTGCCTCGCTTGCATTCAACACTGGTTTTTCAGGGGGTCGGAGCTTCCGCTCCGACAAAAATACCGGCGCGCAGCGCCTTCATTTCGCGGCGTAGTTCCCGGGAATTGTAGATTTACGGCTCGCCTCCAAAGCAGAACGCTACTAAATTCCCGCCGTAGTTTACGTTTTCCGGGGTCTTAGCTCTAGTGGCGGATGGATTTTGCCTTCAACCCAGTGATATGCTCCGGCCTCCAGGAGCGTCATATGCGCGCATTCGCCGTCAAAAGCTTCGGCCAAGCTCCAGCGATATACGACCTGCCAATCCTGTCCACCGACGGCGCGTTCCTGATCCGCGTGACCTATGCGGGGGTCAATCCCATCGATTACAAACTCGTCGATAGGCTGACCGCTGCCTCCACATATCCTTTTGTCCTGGGCGCAGACTTCGCCGGCGTCATCGAACGTGTTCCCTCAGGTGCACACGATTTCCGCGTTGGCGACCGGGTTTTCGGCATGGCGCGCACGCACGGCGCCTACGCTGACTACACTGCAATCGCGCCAGGCGTTAAGACAGATCCCTTCGCGCCTATCCCCGAAGGTGTCACGGACGAACAAGCGGCCGCGCTGCCGATTCCTGCAATCACTGCGCTGGGTTCGCTCGAACTGCTGGGCGTGAAGGCGGGTCAGCACGTGGTTGTGATGGGTGCGACAGGCGGTGTCGGCGGCTACGCGGTACAGATGGCGCGTTCCCGCGGAGCGCACGTGATCGCCACGGTTCGTGGCGACGCCGATACAGCTCGACTCCTTGGTGCCGAAGAGGTGTACGACACGAACACAGGAGATGTAATCGCGGCTCTGCGCGCAGCCCATCCGGACGGCGCCGATGCCGTCCTGGATCTCGTCAATGGTAAAGACACAATCGCCCGCGATGCTGAGGTTCTCAAATCTGGAGGCAGCCTCGTATCAACAATCTACGCGGCCGATGAAGCCTGGTTCGCCGAGCGCAAAATCAAGGCGCACAATATTGCTGGGCTTACAAATCCCTTTTCAACTCGGCAAGGGCTGACTCAGGTTGCGCGGATGCTCGCTGACGGCAAGATCACTGCTCGCATCAGCGCCACCGTTGAACTGGACGCCGCGGGCCAAATACTCGAAAAGCTTAAGAAGGGTGGTCTTCGCGGCAAGGCTCTCATCCGACTATAAGAATGGGTGCGTTGGCATTCCGAATCTCGTGTGTCTTCGCGCTCCCTTTCTGGCCGCGCCAACAGGCGCTACGCTATCGGAAAACAGGAGTGGTCCCGGGGGATCGATGGGTACAAGAAAGATGAGGCTAGTTTTCCTTGCGTTGATCGTTCTATTCGTCGCCGAAGGTCTTCCCAGCCAACAGATCGCGAATCCCCAGCCTTCACAGGCTGCCTCAGCCTCCCCAAAATATCCGTGGAAATCTGACGATGTCATCTTCCAGGAGCTGGCTTCGGAATTTCTGATTTCTCCCGATAGCAAATGGGCCGTCTGGGTGAAGAGCACCGCGGACAAAGAAAAAGACGAGCGCGTCAGTAACCTCTACCTTTCGAGCCTTACCGAAAAAAAAGAAATCGAGCTAACGCGTGGTGCGAACACGGTTTCACAACCGCGTTGGTCGCCTTCAGGCGAAACCATCGCATTTCTAAGCAGTCGCCCGCTCCCGAAGCCTAAGCCGGACATAGCGCCGATGCAGATTTGGCTCCTCAGCGTTTCAGGAGGCGAGCCTTGGCCAGCCACCGATTTTGAGCGTCCCGTACAACATTTCGAGTGGCTGGACAACGACACCATCTTATTCAGCGCGGAAGAGCAGCCTTCGCTTTTCGAGCACGAAACCAAAGAGCGCAAGGATGATTCCGACGTAGTGGACGACACCGCGCACAAGGCGCCCGTGCGCCTGTTCAAACTTTCGGTGAAGGACAAAAAAGTCACACGCGTGACCGATAACGACGATTGGATTCTCGACTTCAAAATTTCCCACGACAAAACGAAGGCCGTCGCCGTCGCACGCCGTGAATTGAGTTTCGCCTGGGACCAGAAAACCCCTCCCGCCACCTACATCGTCGATCTTGCCGGCGGCAAACGAACCCAAATCTTCACCGACACCAGAATTCAGCCGGGCGACTTCGAATGGAATCTCGACAGCTCCGGCTTTTACGTCGTCTCGCCCTATTCCACCGACAAACAATTTCTGACTGCCACGGTCAAAAAAATCTATTTCTACGACCTCAGCTCCGCCACAACTGCGGAAGTGAATCTGGATTGGGACCGCTCTCTCGATGGTTCGTTGCATGCCACCAAGGACGGTTTTATCGCGCTACTTGCCGACGGCGTTTATACCAAACCGGTGCGCTACACCCGCCATGGCCCCACTTGGTCGCGCAAATCGATTACCGGCGATACTTCCAGAAATTATTTTAACTTTGAACTCGGCGACGACGGCCGCACGCTCGTTTACGAATACTCCGCCGCCAGTTTGCCCACCCAGTGGTATCGTGCCCGGCTCGACGGAATCAAGATTTCTTCGCCCGTGCAAATTACCGATCTGAATCCGCAATTCAAAAGTAAAACCATCGCAAAAACGGAGATCGTCCATTGGAAAGGCGCGAATGACGACGAGGTCGAAGGCATCCTCTATTACCCCAACGCTTATCAGCGCGGAAAATCCTATCCGCTGATTGTGGCCACTCATGGTGGTCCCAATGCCGCCGACCGCGACAATTGGAGCGAACGCATGTCTTACGCGCCAAACCTGCTCACTGAACGCGGCGCGTTTGTGCTGAAAACAAACTATCACGGCAGCGCCGACTACGGCCTGAAGTGGTCAGAGTCTATTTGCTGCGGAAAATATTACGACCTGGAAACGCCCGACATTGAGCGGGGAGTTGACTACTTAATTTCCCGGGGGCTGGTTGATCCCGAACAGATTGGTGCAATGGGCTGGTCAAACGGTTCCATTCTTTCTATTCAGCTCACCATAACCAATCCCGACCGCTATAAAGCCGCCGTCGTTGGGGCCGGTGACGTGGAATGGATCAGCGACTGGGCCAACGTGGATTTCGGCGAATCGTTTGATCATTATTATTTCGGAAAGACGCCGCTGGAAGATCCCGAGCTATACATCCAGAAATCTCCGCTGTTCAAAATGGACCACGTGAAAACTCCCACGCTGATTTTCTTTGGCACCAACGACCGCCAGGTCCCCACGGAACAAGGCTGGACTCACTACCGCGCGCTCTACTCCATTGGAAAAGCCCCGGTGAAACTGGTCCTCTTCCCCGGCGAAGCGCACGGCCCGCGCAAGCTCACTCATCAACTTCGCAAACTGAATGAAGAAAACGCTTGGTTCGACAAATATTTGTTCGAAATTAATCCGCCGGAAAACGAAGCGCTGAAAAAAGGCTCGCCTCTCGAGGTTGCGCTGGAACGGCGCTCCGTTCAAAAAGCGGGAGCGCTTTACGGCGTGCCATTCCGTCCCCCTTCCATTCCGGAGAATCCCGCGCCGGATGTGCTGCTTCCCGAAAGTGTGAAGCGTGGCGCGATTGAAATCGGCCGCTTCGAAACCACCCGAGCGCAATTCGCTGCATTCGACAAAGAATATAAATTCGATGCCGGCACGGAAAATTATCCTGCGAACGGAATCACGCTCGACCAGGCCAAAGCGTATTGCAAATGGTTAAGCGAACTGACCGCCGAAACTTATCGGCTGCCGAACGAATCCGAAACGAGCGGCCTTTACAAGGATCGGCCCGGCGAAAATACTCTCGATTATTGGGCGGGATACGCGTTGAACCCGGAAGACGCGCAAAAATTGGAACAAGAGATTAATAAATTGCCTGGAGACGCTCCGCTTCTCCGCGAAGCGGGCAGCTTCGCGCCCGAAGCCGAGCAAGGAGAAGATCCTGTTTTCGATCTCGGCGGCAACGTTGCCGAATGGGTGATAGCTGCAAATGGCTCGGCGAAAACTGTCGGCGGCAGCGCCGACCGGCCAGCGGATGCAAAATCGCAATATCAGGCGGCGGATCCGGCCTACACCGGTTTTCGCGTGGTTCACATCCCGCCGAAATCAAACTAGCCGCAGCCCCGGTGTCGTGAGTGAAAAAACAATCAGCCTCAGGGGCTAAAGCCCCCCCAATTATTGCACCTTATTGTCGCGGCTGAAGCCGCGACCCCCTTAAAGTGCCAAGACTTCTCTCATCACAGAGCTTTTTAGGGGGTCGGAGCTTTAGCTCCGACATTACAAATCGCCGCGGAAAGGGGCTTTAGCCCCAGAGGAATGACTCTTCGCGGCGGCGCATCATAAATAACCTACGCCCAACTGAACTTGCCCGCTCGAAGTATTACGTGCTGCGCGTTTCATCCTCTTGCAATTCTTGCGCTGGCAGCGGCGGTGCGGCCGCGCCTCGCTCGCTCCATTCGTCGCGCAGCCGGTCGCATTCAACTGCCGGCAAGTGGAACCAGGATTCAGCCACATCGCGGACGCGTTCCAGCGCGGCCTGAATTTCTTTTTGCTTGTGATGGACGGTATCGCTATCGGCGTCCAGCGGCACGCGAATTGGCGGCGCCACGAACATCACTGCCCGCGAAAACGGATACGGAATCTGAAATAAATCCCAGGAGTTCTTGAAGGTGTGCGCTCGTTCGAGCGCGATGTGAAAAACTGATACGGGGCATCCGGTACGCCGCGCCAGAATCACTGCTCCCGGCTTCGCCACGTATCGCGGCCCCCGCGGGCCGTCAATCGTAAGCGCCACATGCTTTCCTTCTTCCAGGCGGCTCGCCATGATCGTCAGCCCTTCAATCGCGCCGCGCGACGAGCTTCCCTGCGCGGTGCCAAACCCCAGGCGTTCGATCACGCGGCGCGTCCATTGCCCGTCAAAGTTCACCGTGTTCAACACGATGATTCCGCGATTGCGCCAAACCCAGATCGCGGAAAAAATACAGCGATGCCAAAACGCGCCGATCGCAACTTCGCCCCCGTCGCGAATCTGCACCGCATTTTGCACGCCGACAATTTCGAGCCGCAGCGTGGGCCCAATCAGCCGCACGACCGCATAAACCAACCACGCGATGACCGGGATCTGCGCACGCCGCCAGCGGGAAAGTTCCGGCGGCCGCGCGTCGAATTGCATATGACTACTTTGATTGTCCTGCGCGACGGCCGATTTCGCATCGTTTGCCACTGCGGTATAGTATAGAACTTCAAGCAAACCAGATGTACTTCCACACAAAATCCGCGCGCATCCATGAGCCGGCTTGCAGCATCATTCAGGCCGATGTTTTCTGCCCGAGATCTCTTTCCATTTTCGCCCGCACATTTTTTATTTCGATATTTAGCTTTGTTTTTATTTTCCCCGCCGCTGCTGCACTGCGAGCCCAACAAACCGGCGCCTCGATCGGGCGCGTGGAAGGCAATGACATTTCCGTGGAAGGCGGCGCAGCCGGATCTGCTTCCGGAAATAACGGCTTGCCGACCATGGGCAACGGGGGCGGAGAGCCCGGCAGCTTCGCCATTTCCAGCGGCAGCGTGGTCACTGTGCACGTGGGTCAGGCGCGCATGACGCTCACCGCCGGCGGGCAAATCGATATTTGCGGTCCTGCAAAATTTACTGTGCTGGAATCTCGTGGCGCGATTACTCTGGCGCTGAATTTCGGACGCATGCACGTGCAAATCCCCGCCACCGCTTCTCTGAGGATATACACGCCCACTATCATCGCCACCCCGCTGGATATCGGCGGCGCCGTCCGAGACGTGAACCTTGGCCTCGATTTGAATGATTCGCTGTGCGTGGTCTCCACCGGCGGCGCGGTCCGCCTGGAACAGCAATTCAGCGGCGAAGGCTTGATCGTTCCGCAAGCCGGAGAATTTTTTCTGGAAGGCGGGAACCTCGTCCCGGTTGTCGGCGCGCCGGGAAGCTGCGAATGCGTCGCGCAGTTGGCACGAGTGGCTCCTTCGGCACCGCCACCAGCACCGGTTCGGATAGAACCATCGCGGCCCGAGATCGCGCAGAACATTCCGCCCGTACCGGTTGTCGCGCCAGTCGTGTCGCAAATGCAGCCCGCGGTCGCGCCATTGAATGTTGCCGTAGCTGAGCCCGCCGCGCCGAGGTATCGCGTTGAAATTGGCGAACTCGCGCGCGCTAACGAAATGCATCCGGTGCCGCCGGCGTCAAATTTCGCCCCAGCGCCGGCTCCGCCGGAAGTGACAGTCGCATACACATTGATAGTGCAACCGCTGGTGGTGTCTGTGGTGCCGTCTCCGTTGCGACCAGCGGAGCCTGCTGCGGACACCGCGTTGCTAGTTCGCGTAGCGCGCGTCGAACCGGAATACGAATTCACAGGCCGTGTTGCGGCGCCGGAGTTTGCGGCGGACATGCGCCGAGCGCTGGGGCAAACGCCTGTCGTCCCGCAGCCGCAACCGTTGGCTGGCAGCAAGCCTCCTAGAAAGAAGCGCGGATTCTGGGGCTCGCTCAAGAGCATCTTCGTTGGCAGCGACGAAACCCGCAAATAGTTTAGTGGTCTCATCAGAGTTGGTTACATGCCTTCGTAGTTGGGGCCACCTCCGCCTTCGGGGGGGACCCAGTTGATGATTTGGTAGGGGTCGGCAATGTCGCAGGTTTTGCAGTGGACGCAGTTTGCGGCGCTGATCTTCAACTTGGGGCCGTCTTTATCCGTCACCATTTCATAGACGGCGGCGGGGCAAAAATATTGGCAGGGGTTTCCGTACTCGCGGACGCAGCGGTCGCCGCAGATATTCGGCTCAAGAACGATGAGGTGGCACGGTTGGTCTTCTTCATGGCGCGTTCCGGAATGATAGACGTCGGTGAGGCGGTCGAAGGTGAGCTTGCCGTCGCCTTTGAAGCGCGTGGACTGATCGACCAGAGTGCGGTCGCGATTTAGCCTTTCGTATTCCTTGTAACCCGCTTCGGTGTGCATCGGATCGACGAGGCCGCGGCCTCCGGTGATGAATTGAATGCCGGACTTTGCGAGGCCGGTCCACAGGCCGCCGTGGAACGCCTGATGGAAGTTGCGGACTTCCCACAACTCTTTTTTTACCCAGCTATTGTCGAGCTTCGTTTGATACGCCGATAAAGATTTTGCGGAAGTGTCGCCGGAGCAGAGCGCGTCGTAAATTGTTTCGGCGGCGAGCATTCCGCTTTTAATTGCGGTGTGGATCCCTTTCAGGCGCTGCGAATTCAGCAGGCTGGCGGAGTCGCCGATGATGAGTCCGCCGTCCATATAGCTGCGCGGCATGGAATACCAGCCGCCGTAGGGGACCGATTTCGCACCGTAGCGAACTAGTTTGCCGCCTTCCAGGATTTTTTTAACGTGCGGATGCGTTTTGTATTTTTGGAAGGCCTCGTGCGGATCGAAGAGCGGGTTGTGGTACTCCAGGCTGATAACCATGCCGAGGGATACGCGATTGTCGCGCAGGCCATAGATCCAGCCGCCGCCGTACATGTCGGTGTGAAGCGGCCAGCCCAGGGTGTGGGCGACGAATCCGGTTTCGATGCGGCCAGGCTGCACGTCCCACAATTCTTTTATGCCGATTCCGTAAACCTGAGGATTCAGGCCATCGAGTTTTAAATTATTGACGAGTTCCTTGGTGAGCGAGCCGCGCGGGCCTTCGGCGAGGACGGTGACTTTGGCGCGGAGCTCGTAGCCGGGGGTGAAGTTGTCTTTGGGCTTGCCGTTTTTATCGACGCCTTTGTCTTCGGTGAGGACGCCGGCAATGCCGTTCTTGCCGTCTTCCTTTTCGTAGAGAAGATTTCTGCCGGCAAATTGGGTGAAGAGGTTGACGCCCTTTTTCTCGACCAGGCCGCCGAGCCATTTCACGATTCTGTTTAGAGAGACGACGTAGTTGCCGTGATTCTTGAATGGCGGCGGAGTGATGGGAAACTTCCAGGAACTATTTTCTGCGAAGTAGTAAACGGCGTCGCCGGTGACGGGCGTGTCGAGGGGGGCGGATTTTTCGAAGTCGGGGACGAGTTCGCGGAGGGCGCGAGCGTCCATGATCGCGCCGGAAAGTTGGTGGGCTCCGACTTCGCGGGCTTTTTCCAGGACGTAAATATTTTCGGCGGAGAGCGCAGGGGATTTGTTCGCCTGGGTGTGCTGCTCGATTAAATTGGCGAGGTGGAGGGCGCATGCCAGTCCAGCCGGGCCGGCGCCGATGATCAGGACGTCTGCTTCGAGTTGTTCGCGCTCGGGGGGCATTGTCGTTAGGCGATTCCTCGGCTTCTTGCGCTCAGAATTAGGATGGAAAAGGCGTCAAATTTTGGAGTTATTTTTGGAAATTGTCGATACTCTTGAGGGGCGGTTGTCGCCCCGGGTAGAAAGGGTTTAATGGTTTGTTTTCTATAACTTCTACTTTTCGACCAGAACCGGGTAGAAGTGGTACAACCACTTTGAAAAACCGTCTCATTTTTTGTCGCCAGAGGTTCCATTTTTCGCGGCGCGGAGGTGTCGAGATCTCGCGCCGAGGGGAAATCGCTGGACTTTGAAATTGGGGGCCACCGTTTTTGAATTTTTTGGCGATTTGAGCAGGTCTCTTTTGTTTGTTTTCTGCATGTTACAGGGCGTTCTAATTCCAGAATTTGGCGATTTAATTCTAAGAGTCTGGGGCCAACGGGAGATTGTGCAACGAGAGAGAGTTCAGAGTAGCAAAACTGGGGAAGGCACAGCTTTGCCGCGTTCTGTTGAAGGGCCCGATACTGTTCTAATTGAATCACGCGGAACGGTAGCATTTTGTTTTGCGAATTTCAAGGAGTCGTGTGTGTGTGCGTACTGGTACCTGACTCGGCTAGGCTTTATTTGACTGAGAGTTCCGTTAGCAACTTCGACCCAAAGTCATCGAACGCGCTGTCAGCCATGGCCCCGTACGCTTGAACTGGCGAAAATTCTGCGGCGTCCGTGCTGCTTCGCTCGTAGGCCACGTTGAAAAGTTGCGCGGGCTGTGAATCGAGGGAAAATTGAAATGTTGATGTGTTCGGACCGGGAACGACTATATTAAACTTCCACGCGAACGATATGCCGGTGTACCAGTCGCGATCAGCCTCTTGAGTATGTTCCTGTTTTGCTGGGTAATATAATTCGCCACTGTCTCTAATGACATAGTTAACGCTGAACACGGGGTCTCGTGGAGAAGCCTGGCCAGCACCGAATTGGAGAATGTCTCCCGGGATGACTTTTCCAAAACTTGACGAAATTCTTCCAAGAATTCGGTTTTCCCGCGCTTGGTTCATTGAGGCGGTGAACGAAGGCAAAACAGGCACCAATCGCGGAAGTCCATATCTTGATCGCAGACGTGCATCAATATCGGCAGGAATATCGTTAACGCCAGAAAAATTGACGGCAACTTTATAATGACCGGTGGCCTTAGCATATTCGAGTATCTTGATTACGGCTTCGATTCCCTCGGATCCCACCGATCCTGAAGAGGTCCGATAGTTTGCCGCGGCCCTGTCATAAAGGACGTCTATAGCTTTACTCGCCTCAGAAGAATGGCGACCGTCGGGTCGGGTCGCAACATAAAGGCGATATGCTGTGGCAGTTGCGGCGGTTGTTGCTGTGTTCCATCGGAGATCGTCGTCACAAGAGTCGTTGTAGGGAACGATGATCAAGAAAAACGTCATCGTTCCTACTAATGCGACTAGAAGCGTTGGTCCGACTCGCCTCAGCAAATACTCGAGACCGGTCGGTCGTTTGACTTTGGCTCTCGGGAAGGACTCCTCTCTTCGACGCCACTCATAAAGCAGATCAAAGGCGTAAAGAGCAGCAGAATTCTGATTTTGGATGAGATTTGCGACTAGGGCTGGGAACCGATTGAGAGCGAGGATGAGTTCGTTCGCGACTCGAATTGCTTTTATCTTTAACGTATGTTGCTTTCCTGCTGCTCGAAAATAAAACGTGGTTCCCGCATAGTTTCCGCGGGAATCGGAGTGGTGCTTGGCATCCCAAGCATTTGAGGAGATCAAACTTATCGCCTCGATCCTGTCAAAGCGAAACCTGAGGAAATAAAGAGGATTTATGAGCGCGGTTGCCTTGAAATCAGCCCGGATCCACCTAAGTAGGTAGCGGACAGCAATCCAGCCGATCACGAAGCATATTATGACGAGCAGAAGATTTGAAAGACGGTCATCAGATTGCCATTTGTAACCGTTAGCCTGTGAGATAACAAGACCAAGCCCCAGAAAGGCGCCGATCAAGCCCAGCATCGCCCAACCTAGCTTTGATTCGTTGATAACGAAGGTCTCTGGAGCGCCGCCCTTTAACGCTGCCAGCAATCGTGACCTACTGACATCCGGAAGATCGGCGACCGGGATATTTTGAGCCGGGGAGAGAGTCGCCGGTAGGCTGGCACCGCAACTCGAACAAAACTTTGCATTCTCCGAGTTTTCACCCTGGCAAGCTGAACAGATCATTTGTGTTCCTCCGCGCGCGTTGCGGTCAGTCTAGACTTTACGACTAGTCCGAGCGACATTCGGTCCCCGCTTGTGAGGATGAAGCGATATTCAATTTTGAACCAGTAGGTGCGTTGGGCGGAGGTGCCGTGGGTGAATTTGTCGGGCATGACGCGGCCAGTTTCCATTTTCTGCAAATGGTCGTCGCCGACGGCGGCTGCGGCGTTCACGGCGGAATCGATGTCACCCTTTTCGAGTAGATCGCGCTGCTCGGTGGAGTTGGCCCAAACTCCGGCGTAGCAATCGGCTTGCAGCTCGACGCGGACGGAGATGGGGTTGGCCATTCTTGGATTGCTCGCTACTTCCTGGCGGACTTTTTGTTCGGTACCCATAATTTTCTGCACGTGATGTCCGATTTCGTGAGCGATCACGTAGGCTTGCGCGAATTCGCCGGATGCGCCGAGTTGATTTTTGAGTTCGGAGAAGAAGCTTAGGTCGAGATAAACCTTTTCGTCACCGGGACAATAGAAGGGGCCGGTGGCGGTCTGCGCCAGGCCGCAGGCGGAATTGATGCCGCCGCGATAGAGGACGAGTTTTGCGTGGCGATAGTTGGGGAGGATTTTGGTCCAGGTGTTTTGGACGTCGTCGAGCACGAAGGAGACGAATTGGACTTCACGTTGTTCGGCGGCGCTTTGCTGGGGAGTGGCCGGCGCACTCTGCGTGGATTCCGTAGTGGAGGAACCGCCGAGGAAAGGCGTGAGCAAGTCGCGTTTGAAAATAAAACTGAGGACCAGAAGGATCAGGATGCCGCCAATGCCAATGTGAATGCCGCCGGGGAATCCTCCGCCGCCGCTGCTGGAGCGGTCGTCTTCTACGTCGTTGCTGACTCCGCCGGGTGTCCAACGCATGAAAATCTCCTAGTAACGCTCGCCGCTTAGGGCCAATCTACTATATGCGAAGGCTTAGGCGGGGCAACCCCATTCTTCGCGGGATCTTAAGGTAGATCGTCTTAGTGGGCTGCATCAGAGGCCTGGCACGGGCGAAGCTTTTTTGCGGGGGCGCATGGTTTTGAGGGAATCGCTAAGATGCCGCGCTGAAGACCGCGGCGCTACATTTAAGCCTTAAAACCTTTGGCGTAGAGGACGAAGGAATGGTCATGGCGGGGGCGAGTGCGGAAAAAATCCAATCCAAATAAAAGTGCGCCAGGACGCGGGCGGCGCTTTCGATGGCTTGCGTGGATTGCCGCGGCGGTTGTGGCGATGGGGTGCACGGTGGTGATTGTAGTGGCGATTAAGTCGCCATTCGCACAGGGGAAAGTCGCGCAGGACTTGGAAGAGACTGTGCGGGCAAAAGTCAGATTCGGAAAGTTTCGCATGACTTATTTTCCGCACCCTGGGTGCGTGGCTGAAAATGTGACGTTCTCGCGTGCGGGTAGCCCAGAAAATAGTGCGCCGCTGGTGACGGTTCAGAGGATAGAGATTGAAGCGCACTACGCGGATATCATCGCGAGGCCCGGGTACGTGGCGCTGGTGAAGCTTAACGGACTGCGCGTGCAAGTGCCGCCGCGAGGCATGGGTGGTGAAGCTTTGCCGTCCAACGAAAACTCCCAAGTGCGCGTTGGCGAAATCGTGGCGGATGGAGCGGTGCTGGAAGTGGCGCGGTCAGACGGCAAGGATCCGCTTAGGTTTGAAATGCATTCGCTAACGGTGCGTTCGTTCGCACATGACAGCGAATGGTCGTATCGCGTGTCGATGAAGAACCCGGAGCCTCCGGGAGAGATTACTTCGGAGGGGAAATTCGGGCCTTTAAATATGAATGATTTGGCATCAACTCCGCTTTCCGGCGAGTACAAGTTTCAGCAGGCGGACCTGAGCGTGTTTAACGGGATCGCCGGGACACTGTCTTCCGCGGGCGATTTCGAAGGAACGTTGGGCGAAGTCGGCGTGCGCGGCACGATCGATATTCCAGACTTCCAGGTGTTGCGGAGCAAACATCCGGTACATATGACTTCGCGGTTTAGCGCCGCCGTGAATGCGAAGAATGGCGATGTTTTGCTGAAGCAGGTGCAAGCGTCATTCCTGCAAACTTCCGTGGCGGCGTCGGGTAGCGTAGCGGGTAAAGCGGGGCAAAAGGGTAAAACGACTTCCGTGGATTTGGAGGTCAACAACGGGAGAATTCAAGACCTGTTGCAATTGCTCGCCAGCAGCAAACATGCACCGATGAACGGCGCGACAAGTTTCAAAGCGCACGTGACCGTTCTGCCGCTGGGGCGTCCGTTCCTGAAGGAGTTGGTAATGCGTGGGGACTTTGGCGTGACAGACGCGGCGTTCAAAAAACCCAGCAGGCAAGCGCAGGTGGAAGAGTTGAGCGAACGAGCGCGTGGCGCGAAAAAAGACAAGGACAACAGCAAAGATAAGAGTGAAGCCAAATCAGATGCCACGGCGGACGACCCGGAAAATGTAGTCATGAATTTGCAGGGGCATCTTGAACTGCGCGAGGGAGTGGCTAAGTTTTCGGAATTGACTTTCAACGTGCCGGGAGCGGCGGCGCGCATGGCCGGGATCTATAACCTGGAGACCGAGCAAATCGATTTCCATGGAACGTTGAAGACAGATGCGGAGATATCACAAGACACTACGGGAATTAAATCGGCGCTGTTGAAACCGCTGAATCCGCTGTTCAAGAGGAAGAAAGCAGGCGCGGTGATCCCGGTGAAGATGACCGGCACGTACCACGAACCTTCGTTTGGCTTCGACGCGGTAGGTGCAGTTAAAGCCAAATAGGCGTCCGGCAGGGCACCCATAGAGTTACACCCCCTCGCTTACACTCAATTTGCCCCGTTTATAACGGGAGTCTTGTATGGCTTGAGGGCTCCCGATACGAGTAGGCTTGCGGAGTTTTAAGTAACCAGGTTTCAGTAACCAGGAGGCTATATGTTAGCGGTAATCGGCGCAGTGCTACTTATTCTGTGGCTGTTAGGGTTTCTGGCATTCCACGTGACGGTGGGTTTCATTCATATACTTTTGGTGATCGGGATCATCATGATCATCATGCATTTCGTTCGAGGCAGCAGCACGGCTTAAACGCTGAGATCTGCGGCTATGATAGAGACGGACTGAACATCGTACGGACTTGTCCGGGAGTTCGCTAGCCAAGTCTCCGGAATGACCGACCCGAAAGCCCGCTGACGCGTATGCGATCGGCGGGCTTTTTTTCGTGTAACTACTATTCGTAACGCAGGGCGACTATAGGATCCACGCGCATGGCGCGGCGCGCGGGGATGTAGCAAGCGAAAAATGCGACGGCGGCCAAGAAGGCTGACATGCCGGCAAAGGTCGCCGGATCAGCGGAACTAACTCCGTAGAGCAGGCTTTCCGTCATTCGCGTAAGCACGAGCGCGAACACGATGCCCGCGACAATGCCTGCGGCGACGAGGCGACCGCTTTGAACCATCACCATTTTCAGGATGTCACGCGGCTGTGCTCCGAGTGCCATACGGATGCCGATTTCCTGGATGCGTTGGGTGACGTTGAAACGAACCAAGCCAAACAAGCCGATGGCTGCCAGAGCAAGGGCCATGCCGGCGAAAACGGTGAGCAGCGCGACAGCCGAATGGCGAGGGCCCATGGAGAGCGAGATGCGTTCATCCATGGTCATGAGTTCGGAGATGGGCTGTTCAGAATCCACGGAGCGGACGGACTGGCGGATTGTTTCGGCTAATGCCGCGGGATTGCCCGTTGCGCGTACTACAAGAAAGAAAGCGGGCGCGAGCGTTTGATAGATCGGAAGGTAATAGACTCCTTTGCCCGAGCCTTCGATACCCTCCGAGGAGGATTCCTCGCCGACGACTTGAGAATGGCGGGCAGGGACGACGACTCCGATGATGGTGGCCCAAGGATCTTTGTCGTTGATCTTCAAATGTTTTCCGATGGGATCTTCGTTTGGCCAATACAGGCGCGCAAGATTCTCGTCAATCATGGCAACGGCTTGCGCGCCTTGGCGATCGTCCTTAGTGAAGGTGCGCCCACGGACGAGGGAAATTCCCATGGTTTCAAAATAATTCGGGCTGACCTGGCGAACATCACCGTGCGGGCCGGGATCGCCGGGCAGTTTCGCGCGGCCTTCGATTTCAAAGGATGCCGAGCCGCCAAATCCGCTGAATGGGAGAGGGACTCCGGCGGCAGCGGTGACGACACCGGGAGAACTCGAGAGCCGGTCGAGAACGTCGCGCACGAACTGAATTTGTTTCGCCGGGGAATCGTAGGGATGATCGGGCAGGCCGACGGCCGCGGTCATCAATCGGTGCGGCTGAAAACCCACGTTAACATTCTGTATCTTCGCGAAACTTTTCAGGAAAATTCCAGCTCCGGCAAGAAGGACCAGCGCGAGAGCAAGCTGACCGATGACGAGGATGTCGCGAAAGCGGTGGTGCGCGTGGCTGGAACCCCCCGCGCCACGGCCTTCGCTCAAATGTCGCTGCGGATCGGTGCGCGATATCTGCCAGGCGGGCGCAGCACCGAAAACGATGGCCGAAAGGCCCGCCAGTGCCGCGGTGAACAAGAGCACTCGGGTGTCGATTGGAATCACGATTCTGGTCGAGAGATTTCCTGGCGCGAGGAACGGCAGCGCGGAAATTGCGCCGTATGCGAGGGCAAGACCAGCGATCATGCCCATGACGGCGAGGACGGCGCTTTCACTCAGCGTCTGGCGCGCCAGACGCCAGGACGAAGCCCCGAGCGCGGTGCGAACAGCAAATTCACGCGAGCGGCCTGAGGCGCGCGCGAGGAGCAGGCCGGCAACGTTGGCGCAAGCGATCAAGAGCACAAAGCCGACCGCACCGAGCAGAATGAGGAGTGGAGTGCGAACGTTGCCGTAAATGAATTGCGCGAAGGGCACGGAAAACATTCCCCAGCCGGAATTTTTGGGGTATTTGGAGCGCCCGTCGTTGACGACGCGCTCGGTGACGAGACTCATGTACGCCGCAGCCTGCGCGGGAGAAACGCCCGGCTGCATTCGCGCGACAGCGAAATGAGCCTCGTTGAAAATATTGTCGACGGCGAAATCGCCGGGAGGAAGCGCGAGCGGAGACCACAAGTCGGTTTGTTCAGGCCACTCAAAATCGGGAGGCATCACTCCGATGACGGTGTAGGGCTGCCGGTTGAACTGGACGGAGCGGCCGAGGATTGAAGTGTCAGCGCCGAAAAGGTTTTTCCACGTGTGATAAGCGAGGACGACCTCTTGATCGGCATGTGGCTGGTCTTCTTCAGGTGTGAATACGCGGCCGAGCAGGGGCTTGGTTCCGAAAACTTCGAACCATTGTGATGAAACTTTAGCGCCGCGAAGGCGCTGCGGCCAGGTTCCCGCGGCGTAGTTGAAGTCCATGGGATCTTCCAGCGCGGCGGAAGCAACAATCTTTTTGTTTTCGCGCATCAAGTCGAAATCCGGCGCGGAAATCTCAATGCTCTTCAGATTTAGTTTTTCGTAACGGACGCGGATAGCGACAAGCTGCTCGGGATGGGAGACGCCGACGGGATGGAGAAGAAGTGCGTTCACGACGCTAAAAATGGCGGTATTCGCGCCGATGCCAAGAGCCAGCGTGAGGACGGCGATGGCCGCGAAACCGGGGTTCTTGGCGAGCATCCGAATGCTGTAGCGAAGGTCTTGCAGAAGTGTTCCCATCGTTCGGTCTCCTGGATATCAGATCCTGCCACATAGTACGAACGCAACGCGATTAAAGTTCGCTTCTGCTCAGGCGAACTCAGACGAGTCTGGTGTGCGTTATTCGTGGCGCAGGGCGACGATGGGATCTACGCGCATGGCGCGGCGTGCCGGGATGTATGACGCGAGGAACGCGACGGTGCCAAGCACGAAGGCCACCACGGTAAACGTCAGCGGATCGGTTGGAGTTACGCCGAATAGGACGCTGGACATCCAACGTGTGACTACGAATGCTCCAGCCAGTCCGATACACAAGCCCAGCAGAACGAGGCGCAGGCCATGGCCCACGATCACGCGAAGGACATCTGCTGGTTGTGCGCCGAGAGCCATACGCAAGCCGATTTCCCGTGTGCGTTGGGTGACTAGATAAGACAGGACGCCGAAGATTCCTGCGGCCGTAAGCAGTAATGCGATGGCCGCAAATGCGCCGAGCAGCAGCGTGTTGAAACGGTCATTCGCGGCGGAACTCGATACGACATCGGCCATGGTGCGGAATGTGGAGGTGGCCTGGTCCGGATCGATCTGGCGGAGGGATTGGCGTACCGCAGCCGCAAGCAGGGCCGGATTACCCGCGCCGCGCACAACCACGTTCATTCTCAGATGGGAGCCGGGGATAAACATTTCCGGGCGAAGAGATTCCTCCAATGCGAAGGACTTGTTGCCTCCGACGATCCCTACGATCTCGCGTGTAGCGAATTGGGGTTTGCCTTCAAATAATTTCACATGCTTGCCGATGGCGCTCTCGTGGGGAAAGTACTTCTGGGCGAACGGCTCGTTGATGACCATAACTTGACGGTCTTCGGACACATCTTGATGCTCGAAGGCGCGTCCGGCCAGTAGCGGAATGCGCATAGCTCCGAAATAATCACCATCGATGACACGGAAGTCTTCGTCCGCATTGTCGTTCGGGTTCGCGGGCGGGCGCTCGATGATGGTGAAAAAGGTGTCGTTCCCTTCGCCACTGAGCGGCAACTCCGAGATGAATCCGGCAGCCGCGGCGCCGGGCGCAGACTGGATAGGTTCCTGAAGATCGCGGAAAAATGATTCGCGCCGTTGGCGGTCGTCATACGTGGGCGAGAGAAGAGATATTTCGGTGGTGAGAACGTTCGCGGGATCGAACCCGAGAGGAGCGCGCATCAAACGCCAGAAACTATTGAGCAAGAGACCGGAGGCGATCAAAACGACCAGCGAAAGGGCTACCTCCGCGACGATCAGGGTATTGTGGGCGCGATGCTTTGCGCGCGAATCTCCGGAGCTGCCACCTTCTTTCAAACTTTGCGTCAGATCGCGGCGGCTCGCTTTCAGGGCAGGCCCGAGGCCAAACAAGAGTCCGGTGAAAATCGCTATCGCGAACGTGAATGCGAGGACTACGCTGTTCACATTTGCTTCGTCGAGGCGCGGAAGACTTTGCGGGCCGAGTTGTTTCAGGATGTCCACGCCGGCGGTGGCAACGAAGATTCCGGCGACTCCTCCAGCCAAGGCGAGGATCAGACTTTCCGTCAACAGCTGCCGGACCAGACGGAATCGTCCGGCGCCCAACGCCCTTCGGATGGCAATCTCGCGCCGGCGAACGGTGTTGCGCGCGAGAATCAGGCTAGCGATGTTGGCGCAAGCAATCAAGAGGACAAGAGCGACTGCACCGATCAGCACAAAGAATGCGGGCCGGACATTGCCGACGACGACACTGTGAAGAGGCTCGAGTTTTTGGTTCCAGCCTCTGTTGGTTTCAGGAAATTGTGTCGCGAGGCGAGCAGCGATGGTGTCGAGCTCGGCTTGCGCTTGCGAGATGGTAACGCCGGACTTGAGAAGGCCGATGGGACGCAAAAAATGGGAGCGGCGGCTCTGCATTCCGGGATTTTCGAAAGGCGCAGGAAACCAGAGATCGGCTTGGGTGAGGACGGGAATATCGTTCGCGAGAACGCCGACGATGGTGCGCGCCTTGCCGTCGAGAGCGATCGATTGGCCGATGACATTTGGGTTCCCGCCAAAACGGTCCTGCCAAAAATGGTGGCTGAGAATTACAACCTCGGGGTCCGACGTTTTTTCGTCGGCTGGAGTAAACACGCGGCCGTAGCGGGGCTGAACGCCAAGGCCGTCGAAGTAGCCCGCCGTTATCATGGAGCCGTTGATCTGGACGGGCTTATCGGTGCCGGTGAGATTGAAAAGCGAATCCCCCACGGACCTAGCGCCGTAGTGTTCAAAGGATTGGGTCTGCGAGCGATAGTCCAAAAAGTCGGATGGCGAAACGGCTCCGTGCTCGCAGAGGGGACAATTGCCCCAGCCCCACACGAGTCTGGAAGCATTTTTGAACGGCAGTGGACGGAGCAACACCGCATCTACTACGGAGAACAGGGCGGTGTTGGCTCCGATGCCGAGCGCAAGGGTGAGAATCGCAATTAGAGTGAAGCCGGGAGATTTTCTTAGCGCGCGTAGAGCGTAACGGATGTCTTGCAGTAGAGTTGCCACCGGGCCTCCGAAATATTTGTTCGCTTGATCGCCCCTTTGCGCCTGTCGCATGAGCCGTTGGGCCCGCGACTAGTGATAAGTCACTAGCAGGTGACGTTCCACCGAAGGCGCAGGGCAAATGGCACGTTTTCAGCGTGGTAGAAACCAGTCTTAGGATCTGGATTCGGCGGAATGACCGCTAGCGCGAGAGCGTGTGACGAAAGCGGACACTGGATTGTGGAGCGAAACTGCCGGTTGACGGAAACCGTTCGGCGAGCCTGACGGACGTGTTGTTCTCCGGAGGACCGGGAATGACGGGCTTAGTGAGTCTTTTCTAATTCCTCGATTAGGGCGGGGACGACTTCGAAGAGATCGCCGACAATGCCGTAGTCGGCTACTTCGAAGATGGGGGCATTTTGATCTTTGTTGATGGCGGCGACGGTGCGCGAGCCTTTCATGCCGACAACATGCTGGATGGCGCCGCTGATACCGAGCGCGAAATATAGCTTGGGGGCGACGGTTTGTCCGGAGCTGCCGATCTGGCGGTCCATGGGGAGCCAGCCTTCGTCGCAAATAGGGCGCGAGGCGCAAATTTCGCCACCGAGAAGTTTGGCGAGTTTTTCGACCATGGGGATATTTTCGGGAGCTTTGATGCCGCGGCCGATGGAGATTAGTATGGGCGCCTGCGTCAGGTCAACGGCTTGCTTGGCTTCGCGGAAAAGTTCTAGCGGCTTGGTGCGGATTTGTTCTGGCTTCAAATCTACTGCGACGGATTTTATGGGCGCTTTGCCGCTGGCGTGCTTGGTGGCGAGGTCGGCACGGAAAGCGCTGGCTTGGAAGGTTGCGATCCAGGGAGCGTCGCCAGCGAAGACGACGTCGGCGTTGGTGCGGCCTTGAAACATTTGGCGGACGAAAATTAATTTGCCGTTCTCGTAGCGGTAGTGGATGCAGTCACCGATCATTCCTTTTTCGAGCGAGGCGGCGAGTTTGGGAGCGAAATCGCGCACTTGGTAAGTGTGTGGGAGCAGGACCAGGTCCGGTTTTGTGGTTTCGATTATCTGGCGGAGGGCGAGCGAGAATCCGTCGGGCGTGTATTTTTCGAGTAGGTCGTGTTCGACCAGGAGCACTTCGTCGAGCTGGAAGGCGGCGATTTCGTCAGCGAGCGGCGAGACGCCTTTGCCGATGACTACGGCGGCGAGCGAGCCTTTCGTCTGCTGGACGATCTGCTGCGCCGCGGCTAGAGTTTCGAAGCTGACTTTGTTCCACTTGCCTTCGCGCTGCTCGGTGATCAGGAGAATTTTCATGGTTTGACTCGCAATTTTTCAGAACCAAGAGCAGATCCCTCGCTGCGCTCGGGATGACAGGTGTTTGGGGTTATCACAGGACCCGCGCTTCGTGCTTTAGTTTTTCGATCAGCTTTGCGGCTACTTCTTTCGGCTGGCCGGTGATGAATTCGGTTTTTTTGGTTTTTTGCGGGATGTAAATCTTCTCGATGCGCTGGGTGGGGGCATCGGCAACGCCTAGCGACGCGCGGTTTACTGTGGCGATTTCTTTTTTCTTGGCAGCCATGATGCCTTTTAGCGTGGCGTAGCGCGGTTTATTAATGCCGGACTGAATCGAGAGCACCGCGGGGAGCGGCAACTCGACCCATTGGAACCAGCCAGCCTCGAGCTCGCGCTTCAACTTCATGTGACCTTCCACGATGTCGATGTGCATGATGATGGTGGCGTGTGGAAGGCCAAGTAATTCGGCGAGGAGAACGCCGGTTTGGCCGAAGCCTTGATCGTCGCTTTGCAAGCCGGTCATGAGGAGATCGAACTTTTCGTCTTTGATTGCGGCGGCGATGGAACGCGCGGAGGCTAACGGGTCGAGCTTGTAAAATTGATCGTCGGCGATGTGGATGCCGCGGTCGGCGCCTTTCGCCAGAGCTTCCTTGATGGTTTGCTTGGCGCGGTCGGGGCCCATGGAGATGGCGACAACTTCGCCGCCGTGTTTTTCTTTCAGGCGCAGAGATTCTTCCAGCGCGAAGCTGTCGGGCTCGTTGGTTTCGAAACCGATGTCAGATTCGCGTATCCATGCGCCGCCATCGACGATGGCTAGCGGCGCGTCCTTCGCGGGGACTTGTTTGACGCAGACTCCGATTTTCAAAATGCCTCCCGTCAACGCTGCAAAAGCAGAACTTCAGCGGCTAAAGCCGATCTTTTCTGTCAGCATTTATGTCGTGGCTAAAGCAACGACCCACAAATATCTTCGCCGCCAATGCGAGAAACAAAACGCCCGCCTGAAGGCGGCCGCTACAAATTCAAAATCAGATTCGTATGTCGCGGCGTATGTTCACATCGCAAAGCAACCGCGAATTCGAAACCTAAAGACTTAAAGGCCTCAGGTCTAAAGACCTGAGCTACATTACTGCGATTCCTCGCCTTCCGCCTGAAACCCACCACATGTTTGCGCCCCGAAACCTAGGGAACCAAAAATGCGAAAACTGCGGTTGCCGGGCCGCGTCGCGGTTGTCGAGCGCGGAGGCAACTTGCAAACGCAAAAGCGGCGGCGAGCTTGCCTGCCGACAGGCAGGCCGACGCACACCAAACTGGCCATCAGCGACCGTCCCAGAGTTTGAAGATTAGGGACGCGTTTGTGCCGCCGAAGCCGAAAGAATTTGAGAGCGCGTAGTGGACTTCGGCCTTGCGCGAGTGATTGGGGATGTAATCCAGATCACACGCGGGATCGGGATTTTCGTAATTCGCGGTGGGCGGCAAAATTTGGTCGCGGAGCGCGAGAACGCTGATGCCGGCCTCCAAGCCGCCGGCACCACCCAACAAATGTCCAGTCATGGATTTTGTGGAGCTGATGGGAACTTTTTTCGCGCGCTCGCCGAAGACGCGTTTTAGCGCGGCGGTTTCGATGGCGTCGCCGATGGGGGTTGAGGTGCCGTGCGCGTTGACGTAACTCACATCATCGGGAGTGATTTTTGCGTCCTTGATCGCGGCCATGGCCACGCGATAGCCGCCGTCGCCACCTTCGGCGGGCTGCGTGATGTGGTACGCGTCGCCGGACATTCCGTATCCGACAATTTCGGCAATAATTTTTGCGCCGCGTTTCTGTGCGAAGTCGAGCGACTCAAGTATTAAGACGCCGGCGCCTTCGCCTACTACGAAGCCGTCGCGCTCGGCGTCAAAAGGACGGCTAGCACGCTGAGGTTCGTCATTACGCGTGGAAAGGGCGCGCATGGCGGCGAAACCGCCTACGCCCATGGGAGTGATCGCGGCTTCGGTGCCGCCGGCAATCATCACGTCTGCGTCAGAACGCTGAATAATTTTGAAGGCATCGCCAATGGCGTGGGCGGATGCGGAACAGGCAGTAGCTGTCGCGGAGTTTGGGCCTTTCGCGCCGTAGCGAATCGAGACGTGACCCGAAGCTAGATTAACGATGGACGCGGGAATGAAGAAAGGAGAAATCTTGCCCGGGCCGCCTGCCAGGTATTTCGAATGTTCGCGTTCGATCACGTCGAATCCGCCTATGCCGGAGCCGATGTAAACACCGGTAGAGTCGGCGATTTCGGGCGTGACTTCCAAGCCGGACATTTTAATGGCGAAATCGGCGGCGGCCATGGCTAGTTGAATAAAGCGGCCGGTTTTCTTCAGCTCTTTTTTCTCGATCCAGTTCAGCGGATCGAAATCGCGGACTTCTCCGGCGATGCGGCAATCAAATCCGGCGGGGTCAAAATGAGTGATGGGGCCGATGCCGCTCTTGCCGGCCAGCAGATTGCGCCAGACCTCTTCGGTCCCAATGCCACAACCGCAGATCAGCCCAACGCCTGTAACGACAACTCGGCGGTTCAAAAGGAACTTC
>Ga0209006_10001314_pt1 | contig 22600 bp, 15 predicted proteins | sample JacPin_JW_Ref_O2_FD_188567 | JGI IMG/M metagenome (GOLD analysis project Ga0209006, IMG submission 188567) | Forest soil microbial communities from Algoma, Ontario, Canada - Jack Pine, Ontario site 1_JW_Ref_O2 (SPAdes) (version 2) | ecosystem: Environmental > Terrestrial > Soil > Boreal... | reverse complement strand
CGAAGGTTACGGAACTTGGGCAAGGGCGTCTACGCACATTCTGGCCGATCCTGAAAGAGTTTACAGTCTGTGGAAAGATGCACAACGATCTCATCTAGAGTTCTCCAGGACTGAAGAGCGAGCCCGCAGGGCTGTGCAGGTCAAAGACGAAAAAATTCTTTTGAAAGATGAGCCCGGTCGCCGGATTGTATGGCAGTCCAGTGGGTCCGCTTTCGACAAAGGCGGAGGAGTGATTTTTGAAGAGGGCCCAGGCGGCCGAGGTACCCTTGTTACTGTTTTACAGAAATTTCGTATCGGCAAAGTGCAGAGAATTTGCCAGGTATTCACCGGCCGCAACCCCAAGCAAGCGATTCTTGAAAATCTCAGGCATTTGAAAGCGCGTGCAGAACAGGAGAAAGTTAATCACGAAGCAAATGAGTTCAGCTAGGCTAGTGCTTCTACTCTTCGCAATGCGACACTCCGCGCACTTCGTTTGGGACTAAGGATTCCCCATCACACAGGGTTTCAGCGCCGATGATTAACCTTCAGGATCACCCGGGGGCGCGCACGATAATGAATGTCAAGAAACGGGTCTCGAGCCACTGACTATCCGGCTGATGCGGCTTTCGCGACGACGGATCGTTCCGGAACGACGGAAGAAGTTTCCTCTGGGTACTTATTGCCATCTGTCAAATGTAGGACGGCGTTCGCGACGGCGGAGCGGAACTCGCGCGTTAGGAAATTAAAATCGACGAGGATCGGCATCTCCTGACGTACGCGTAGCAGAGAGAAGTGACCCACGTTGGTATGAGCATCTGTGGCTAGGCCTAACCGTAACTCCCAGACAGAGCCCGAGTCTTGAGTCTCAGAAGGGACAACCGAGCTTCCGTTCTCATTTACGGCGTGCCGATCCGTTCCACCGCCATCGGAGGGTTCCAGGCAGCCTTCCCATACCAGCACTACTTCGCCGTCTCGAATCAGCTCCGACGGCGCATGCAAATTATCAACGTACCGTCCGCGAGGAATTGCCAATCGAAAGCCGTCGAAACCAATAGTTTGCAGGGTTTTTTTCAGAATCTGGCATAGCTGGTTGATGTCCGTGCAAGAAGTAATCGATTCAATAGCGAGTCTAATTTCCACATTATTTGCGATCGACCGTCGACGCGCGCTCGTGCGTCGCAGAATGCCTTGAAGCTCGGCAAATTCCGTATATCCCAAGTATTGCACTCCGAGCACGACTCCAATTCCGATAATCGCCAGAACCAAAGCAATCAGCGCGGAATCGTGCAGGATGACTAAACTCATCAGAGCAAAAGCGGCCGTAACGCCGTACAGAACCAGAACCGCACCGCGCTGCGACAACCCACGATTCAATAGCTTGTGATGAATATGATTTCGATCGCCATCGAAGAGCGGCTTTCCGCTCAGAAAGCGCCGCGAAACCGCAAGCATCACATCTACTATGGGAAAGCCGAAGGCAACTACCGGGATCGCTACTGCTATCATCGTCGGCGCTTTTTGTGATCCGCAAAGAGCCAACGCCGCGAGCATGAATCCCACGAACATACTTCCCGAGTCGCCCATAAATATCGACGCGGGGTAGAAATTAAATCGCAAGAACCCCAAAATCACGCCGGCCAGTGTGATCGTCAGCAACGTCACCGTGATATTGGACACAAAAAGCGAACTCACAAACAGCACGATGGTCGAGAAGAAAGCAGAGCCCGCGGCGAGACCGTCAAGACCGTCGATCAAATTGAAAGCGTTGGTAATCAGGAGAACCCAGACCACTGTCAACGGGAATCCGACAGTAGCGCTTAACAGGTGCCCTGCAGAAAAAAGATCCAGCTGCTGAACCCCTAAACCGCCGCCATAAAGAATGATCGCTGCAAGAGCCTGCACGCCGAACTTCCAATAAGGGCTGATGCCCCTAAAATCATCGTAAAGTCCCAATACAAAAATCAGAGATCCCGCTACGAGAACACTCAGAAGCGCGGATACAGGAAGTAAATGACCGAACCCGGCATACTTGGACACCAAAACCGCTGTGGTGCCTATAAACACGAATGAAAAGAAAACAGCGATTCCACCGAGCCGCGGAACCGATGTGGTGTGTATGTGCCGATCCAATTGCGGGCCCGTTGCCCAGCCCCATCGAATCGCGCGATTGCGCACGAATCTCGTGCACACCGCGGCCAGGACCACGCTGAACAGGAAACAGAGAAGGTACAATCCTGCGGTCAACAACTGCCTCCGAAGCAACTTGGGTTAGAACCTGGCTACTTCACTGTTCTGTTGACAACAACGAACGCACTCAACCAGCAAATTCAATCATTCCAGCTAGTCGCGGATGGTCTCAATACAGCGAAGCTTGTAATTCGGTGGCTGACTTTTCGAGAGGTTCGCGTGCAACCTTTTAGGGAGAACTCAGGCACATTTCTGACGCGAAAATTCTTTGGCGTTCGTCAATTCGGAATCGGCCATTGAGATTGTTAAACAAGAGTGGACGACTGACTACAAGCTGGAGAAGTTAACGCGAGGCTAGACCGATGCGTAGACGCTGAACGTTCTTTGCGCCATCCGCTCGCAAGAGAATTCTTCACGGGCCCTGATGGCACCAGCCCGACCGTAGTTCAGTCGCATCTCGGGATTTTTAAGGAGAAGTTCAATTGCGTCGACCAAAGCTCTCGTGTTCCGCGGTGGGACCGTTATTCCGGTGATTCCGTGCAGCGACACGTCTGGAACGCCTGAATCGATATTCGTGTTCACCACGGGAATTCCGGTGGCCATTGCTTCGACCTGTACCAGACCGAATGCTTCGGCTCGCGAGATCGACGGCATGGCCAACAGCCGCGCCGCCTTGTACCAAGGACCAACTTCCCGAACGTGCCCCAGCAGATGCACTTTCGCGCCTAACCCGAGTTTGCGTACCGTATCTTCTAGAGTTTCGTGCACGGGACCCGTGCCGATGACCAGAAGCGTGGCATCGATCTCAACCATGCTTTTCAAGAGGTATTCAAATCCCTTGTAAGGGACCAGCCGCCCTATCGCGAGGACTATATTTTCCCCATACTTCGCTCGGATAGCCGCAACTTCGGGCGAATCTTCATCGCACGGTACCAGATCGATTCCCAGCGGAACTACCTGACACTTGTGTCTAAAATCTGTTAACTCCGCAGAACTATCCAAGTATCGGCGCGACGTCACGATGATCGCAGCCGCCCGCTTCATCGCTCGGCGAACAACTGGGTCCGTGAACTTTCGCAGAAATCTCCGGCCTTCGGTGTCGGCGTGATGCGTTACGATCAACTTCCCCTTGTGGCCACTCATCAAATACGCCTGGGCTGCCCAAGGATTCGGGAAATGCAAATGAACCAATGTCTCCCTAGCCGCCGTGAGATGAAACGGAAGGGTCGGACAGATCGGCTGCGAAGCAAGCGTTCCGAACCGAGCCACTCGCGTGATTTCCGCACCATCGCGAAATTCAATCACAGTCGCCGGATGATCATTCGCGACAACCACCTTTACTGGAAACTCGATACTTTGACGGGAGACGAGTTCCCGCACTACGCTTTCCATGCCTCCGTCATACGGAGGATAGTATTTGCCGATGTGCAGTACACGCTCGAACGAAAAACGGTCGCGTCGGCCATTGCGCTCGCCGTTCATTCCGTCACGCAGATCAGTAGGGAGAGATTGGGTATTCCGCATCATCATCGCTGTGCCCTGAGCAGGTTCCCTATCCAATAGCTGGCAAGGGCGCTCACCATGTTCAAGCGATTCTTTAATCGCGTAGTCGAATTCAATTTCCCGGCGGTAATAGCACCCGAATGTCTGCGGTAAAATACCAAATTCTGATCCAAGTAAACCGTTCGGCCCCTTCGCAGCGCATTCACCGACCCGATCCACAAATCGTGCATCACTTTGAATTTGTCGGGAAACGGCAAGACTTTCTCCAGTAGCTGCGAACGAAAGGCCATCGTACAACCCAGGAATTTGCAGCGAATCAGATTCGAGAACAGCCCCGAGCGGAACCGGCCTCTCGTCTCGTAATAGGACCCGCCCAATAATTGTCCGCATTGATCGATAAGCGCTGCGTCGCTAGCTACCACGATCACTTCGGAATCGATTTGAAAAATATCAAGAACCGCTCGCACCTTGCTGTCGGCCCAGACGTCGTCTTGGTCACTGAGAAAGATGATGTCTCCGGTGGCGTGGCTAAGCGCTTCTTCAAACGTTTTGGTCACACCTCGATTTTCGGCATGTTCGACCAACAGAATCCTGGGATCTCTCAGCGATCGAACGACATCGCGCGTACCGTCGAAAGAGCAGTCGTCGACGATGACCACCTCATCATCCGCGGACAATTGCCCAAGGATGGATTGCAACTGCGCGCAGATAAACTTCTCGCCTTGGAATGCGGCCATGCAAACGGAAACTTTAGGTCGATAGATTTTCATAGATCACAACGAAGACAAAAACCTGCCGGAGGCATTGGGGAGGAGACGGATATGTATGAACGTGAGAAATGCGCTCGGCAATTAGCTCTGAAGCGCGCGTCGAAGTTGCGTACGCCAATCTGGCAAGCAAACCCCGAATTCCCGAGAAATTCGAGAATTCGACAAGACTGAATAAGCAGGGCGTCTTGCCGGTGTAGGGTATTCGGCCGTGGGTATCGGCACAATCCGGGCCGCGATTGTCGATTCTGCATGTTCGACAATAGCAGTCGCGAAGTCGAACCAGGTCGCACTTCCGCCCGCACTCAAGTGATACGTGCCAGTCACGATGAACGGTTCGTTTCCGGCTGAGCTTCCGCCGGACTCAAACAATCTCGCGACAACTTTTGCGGTGCCCTCTGCAACCGATTGCGACCACGTTGGGGCGCCACACTGATCATTGACGACCCGAATTTCTTTACGCTCTCTCGCCAGCCTCAAAATGGTTGTCAGGAAATTTTGTCCGCGCATCGAATAAAGCCAGCCGGTTCGGAATATCAGGTATGCCGCTGCAGACTGCTCTATGGCTACCTCGCCCGCCAGTTTTGTGCAGCCGTAGACGTTCAGGGGATTCGTATAATCACTTTCGTCGTACGGTGATGTCTTTTTGCCGTCGAACACGTAATCGCTAGAAAAGTGAATCAGCGTGGCGCCGACTTGTTTGCTCTCCTCCGCCAAAATTCCAGGCGCAATCGCATTTATCTGTCGTGCGGCCTCTCCATCAGTTTCGGCTTGATCCACCGCCGTGTAGGCCGCAGCATTTACAATTAAATCTGGCCGCGTCTCTCGGACGACGCTCCGAATATCGTCCCGAGCGGCGAGGTCAAGCTGTTCGTGACCAACTGCAATCAATTCCCCGTAAGAGGGAAGTTTCTGCCGCAGATCATGCCCAAGTTGCCCATTCTTGCCGATCAGCAGGATCTTCCGCTGCATCTTGGACTTCACCGCGGAAGCAGCTCACGCGGGACATTGGCGAGTGTGGTGAATCTTGCATCTTTGTCGGAGACGATCGGCTTTTCAATTCCCCATTCGATGCCGATGGCGGGGTCGCTCCACAAGATCCCATGCTCGCTTTGCGAATCGTAATATTCGCTGCATTTGTAAATAAACTGAACGGATTCCGTTAATGCCAGAAAAGCGTGCGCGAATCCGGCGGGAATAAAAATCTGGTTTTGAATTTCGGCGGATAGCCGGATACATTGTGCCTGACCAAATGTTGGCGAACTCACACGAATATCCAAAGCCACATCTAACGCTTCGCCTTCGGCCACCCAGCACAACTTGGCTTGTGGGCGTTTAAGCTGGTAATGAAATCCGCGCAACGTTCCCTGCACTGACCGCGACAGATTGTCCTGCACGAAGATTTCGCTGATTCCCAGTTCCGCGAAACGGTCGCGGCGATACGTTTCGGCAAACGATCCTCGCGCGTCAGTGAAGACCCTGGGGCGCAGTTCCAGCAGGCCAACCAGAGCCGTTTCGCGTACTTCCAGCAATGTGCCCGAACGCAATCGTTCGTTGCGAGATCGAATTGCATCGCTTTCCGGCTGCGGCCGGACCAAGTGGGCATTTTGCATGAAATGTTTCACCGGGAACCCTTCGCGGACTTTGCGAATCCGCTTAAACTTTGGTCACGACTTTCGTAGTATTTTTTGTAGTAGGACTGATATTCGCCGGCTCGAACATCCGCCAGCCATTTGTTGTTCTTGCGGTACCAGTTGACGGTCTGCCGTAAACCCTCTTGCAGAGTCACCGATGGTTTCCATCCAAGCTCGCGGGTGATTTTCGTGCTGGACAGAGCATAACGTTTGTCATGGGCCGGCCGGTCTTTCACGTAAGACAACAGTGACTCCGGTTTCCCCAACTCTTTGAGTACCTTCCGGGCCATCACTACGTTCTCCACAACATCGACACCGCCGATGTTATAGATCTCGCCGATGCGTCCCTGTTCGAGTACCGAGTAAATCCCGCTGCAGTGATCTTCCACGTGCAGCCAAGTGCGTTCTTGTTTCCCGTTCCCGTAAATAGGCAGAGGCCTGTCGTCGATAGCATTGGTGATCATCAGAGGCAAAAATTTCTCTGGAAACTGAAACGGGCCATAGGTGTTTGAAGCTCGCGTGATGAGCGCGGGAAAGTCGAATGTCTTCACGAACGAGCGGACGATCAGGTCGGCACTCGCTTTCGACGCGGAGTACGGGCTGTTGGGCTGGAGCGAGCACAATTCATCTACGAATTTCCCAGGCTGGATGTCTCCATATACTTCGTCGGTCGAAACGTGCACAAATCGCGAAATCTCTGCACGCTGCGCCGCCCGAAGCAAAGTAAAAGTGCCGGTAACGTTGGTTTGAATCACCGGCGCCGGTTCGTAGATGCTGCGGTCGACATGCGATTCGGCGGCGAAGTGGACGACGGCGTCGCACCCCGCCATCGACGTTTCCACGAGCGCCGAATCGCAGACGTCACCGCGAACAAATGAATAGCGCGGATGGTTGGCGATCGACTCCAAATTCGCGAGATTGCCGGCATAGGTCAGCTTGTCAAAATTAACGACCGTGTGTTCCGGCGCCCGATCGAGGACGTGGTGGATAAAATTGGATCCGATGAATCCTGCCCCGCCGGTCACAAATAGCTTCATCGCTTTGCACCCTGTAGGACTCCTTGCGGCACGGCCATGTTATTCGCGCCGGTTTTTGCCACCAGCGTGTTTGCAAGCAACAAAGAATCGAACGTCCCAGCGTCGGTCCACCAACCGTCGAGAACTTCGTAAGTCAGCTTCTCTTCGTGTATATAAAAATTATTTACGTCTGTGATTTCCAATTCTCCGCGGCCTGACGGCTTCAGCCGACGGATCTTCTCGAACACTGTTGAGTCATACATATAAATGCCAACCACCGCGTAGCTCGATTTTGGATGGCGCGGCTTCTCTTCGATCCCAATCACCTGGTCGCCCCGCAGTTCTGCGACCCCAAATCGATTCGCATCGTTAACCTCTTTCAGCAGAATCTTCGCTCCGCCATTTTGTCGTTCGAAACTCTCCACCGCGTGACGAACGTTAGTCTCAATAATGTTGTCGCCCAGCACCACGCAGATTGAATCATCTCCCGCGAAAAACTCCGCGAGCCCCAGGGCTTCCGCGATTCCGCCTTCACCCTCCTGGTACGTGTAGTTCAGATGCTTCAATCCGAAATCTCGCCCATTTCCCAGCAGGCGCAAAAACTCCCCCGCATTTTTGCCACCAGTCACCAGCAGAATCTCTGTCACTCCCGCGTTCACCAGTGTTTGAATCGGGTAATAGACCATTGGCTTGTCAAAAATAGGCAGCAGATGTTTGTTCGTAACACGAGTAAGCGGACTCAACCGGCTGCCGGTTCCTCCCGCCAAGACGACACCTTTCATAGGACCTCGATACTCCGTGGAGTTAAGTAGGGGGATTTCTTTGATTGTTTAGGGCTGCTGTGGTTTCACGGTGCGTTGATTGCTTTTTCAAAAAGTCGTTCCCAACCCACGCCCGGCGCGAGAAATCTTTCCTCCGTGTGAGTTGCGATACTCGGTTTCGGAACCCAGATCTTGCGCTGCGCTCCACCAAGGATTTGCGGCCAGCCGTACAGCCAGGAAAGCGCGACGAATCCTCCAAGAGCTACTCGCTGCGATAAACACTTCCTCGCGATTGCTGGATCAAACACCGCTTGCTTGGTCAGGCTAAGCCAAAGGCTTACGTCGGGGTTTCCATAAGCGTAAGTACGAAATACTCGCTGATTCTTGGCCAACATCTTCCTCGTCGTGAGAAAAGTCAGGCAGGTTGAGGCCGCAGTGCACCAAGATTGACCGCCGATCTCTCGTTTTTCCTGTTGGCCGGCGTGCAACGGCAATGCGTAATAATCGGGATGGTCGTACGGGGTAATAAAGTCGGCATCCGGAGCGGACTGGAGAAAACGCAACATACTTTCAAACTGGTCCGGTAGATAAAAATAATCGTCTTCCGCAAAATAAACAGCCTCAGCGCAATGTTGCTGCAGAAGAATGTCGATTTGGCGTGAGAAAGTTTGACGATTCCCGATTCCTTCCAGATGAATCAGCTCCAAGTCTTCCGTGTCAAAGCTTGCGGTGAAGATTTCGTCAAACTCAGGGGGGCATCCGTCCAGCAGGACGAACATCTTTACGCGCAGATCGCCCAACGACTGGCGGAAGGAGCGCAGACACACCTTGGCCAGTTGGAATTTATCGTCAGGAAACATAGCCGGGATTTTTGAAACACGCGGATAAATGCGGTAAGCCACCGCAAGATCGTAGTTTTGTTCTTTCATAGTGTTTTACGGCCCGGGAGTAGGACGCGTCTTCGGTTGACTAAGCCGGCTCGGCTAGGACCTCATCCGTTATCCGCAAATCCTGACTTGGTTCGAGGCTTGTTAACCGGTATCCGAGCTCTCTCAGCAGGTCACAACATCGTGCGTGAACAGCCGCTCCGTGGGTCGCAAGCAAAATTACCGGTTTGTATTGCAGCAGCGTTGCACGGGCCCCTCGCAGGGCTTCAAACTCTTCGCCTTCGATGTCGCATTTGATGACATTTGGACGTGGAAGCAAGCCTCTGCCGACCATTCCGTCGAGGGTTACTGTTTTCACGTCGTAATCTGACGTTGAACTTTCGCTCGTGATCCGCCCGGTGACGGGCAATTTAGAAACTTCGAAATGCGCTGTACCCTCTTGGGAAGAGACGGCAGCCGCGATCACTCTGCAGTTTTCGATCGCATTCATTTGCAGATGGCGGCGTAGATAGAAAACATTTCGCACGGACGGCTCGAAGGAAAATACGCGTCCTTCAGGCCCCGTAATCCGGCTCGCGAGTAAAGTGTAGAAACCGACGTTTGAACCGAGATCGAATACTACGTCGCCAAGCTTGACGATTCGACTAAATACCTCCTGCTTCTCGGATTCATACACGCCTATCCAACATGTCGCATTGCTCGAATCCGAAATCCATTTGAAGCCGCTCATTCGCCCAGTGAGCACGGGAATCCCGATGTTTTTGGGTACCAGCCGCAAAGGTAGCCGAATAATTTTGCCAAAGACGGAACCCGGATAAAAGTTCGCTGCTTGCCACATGCTCCGCGCCATCCTGGTTCCGCCTCGTCTGGGCAAGAGATTCTCTAGGGGCCCTCCTACCTCGGCGTTGGACCGCCAACTCGTTTCACGGTTTAATAGTCGGGACATGGCTAATCGATGAACGTTACGAAGGACGATTTTCCAGATCAGGCCGAGCCGTCTTCGCAGAATACGTGCGCGATCATTGTTACGTATTTCCCGGACTCGTTTTTCAAGGAACGACTCGACCGGATTCGAGCACAGGTAGGGAACACCATCATCGTAGACAACACAGGCGCCGCCGCGGGCCTTCCTTCGCAGCTACAGGATCTCGGCGACGCAGAAATCATTCGTAACCACGAGAACCTCGGGATCGGCGAAGCCCTGAACCAAGGCATGACCCGCGCTAAGGAACAGGGGTATCAATGGGCGCTAACTTTTGATCAAGACAGCTGGGTCAATCCCGATCTCGTTGCTACGCTCATCAACATTTACAACCAGCAACCTGCACCCGAACGAGTCGGCATCATTGGCTGCAATTTCGAAGAGGAAAACGTTCACGTCCCCTCGAATCCCTTTGTCGCAGGGGGACCCGCATTTCGCGAAATCACCGCTGTGATCACCTCGGGTTCGCTTCTTTCGTTGTCGACCTACTTCAAAGTCGGTCGCTTCCGATCCGATTTCTTTATCGACTTTGTGGATCATGAATACTGCCTGCGCCTCCTGAAACTGGGTTTCCGGGTTTTGAGTTCGACTCGTCCGCTGATGGTGCATGCTCTAGGTGAGGGCCGCGTGCTCACCTCAATCGGAGATGACCGAAAACTCGCCATCATCCTTACCAATCGCTCGCCTCTTCGACGGTACTACATGACCCGAAACGGTCTACTGGTCGCGAAAAAGTACTTCTCGGTTGCACCGATGTGGATCCTACGTAGCGTCAGCAGCCTCTTGTTATTTGCGACTCTCAAGATTCCCTGGGAACAAAACGCTCGCAAGAAATTTCGCGCGACGGTATACGGCGCGTTGGATGCTCTCTGCTCGAGAACCGGAAAAGCCGATCGGCTGTGGCTTTACTCTTAGATGCAACAGCTAAACCTAGCCAGTGGCCTCCGCGACGTTCCCTGAAACAAACAATCCTGGAATGGGCTGCGCGGTACAGCTGCGCTCGCGAAATGTTTGGACCAAAACAACCGCCAGCACCAGCATTCCACTCGATGACAGTAGTAGCGGATTTCCGGTGCAAATGCCTAAATAGGCCGCATAGGCTAGAAACAAATAGTGAGATTCTCGCTCGTCCGGATTGAGTAACACCCGCAGCGGATAAAGTATGAGCAGAAACAGAACCGGCGCCAGAAGCAATCCATAATTCCGGATCACCTCGAGGTACGTTACCTCGGTTAATGTGACCCGCGTCCCCCACGCCGTCGAGAAAAAACTGGCGCCAAGCCCTTGGCCGAATAACAGCGTCTTCCAATCGCCGAACAATATGCCGTAGTCGTGTACGTGACCCAGTTTGGTGGCGTTGCTATATTCGTCTGGGTTCAGCATCTCCTGAAACAAACCAGAGCCAAAGCCCACCACGATGGCCATCAACATCACCGTAACCAGCGCCGCTCGTGTTTTGTTTCCCCGATACCAACCGATGATCACCAAAGGAGTAAGAAAAGCAACCAGCATGTTGTTGCGGGTCCCCGACAGAATCATTCCGCTGACGTTGGTCCCCAGGAGCAGAAAATTCCAGATCCGGGCACGGCCTGTCGAGTTCAACCATTGATAGCAGAAGTAACCGATAGCAAGCACGATCATCGGAGTTCCGTGAAAGTAGACGCTGGAGTACGAAAAAGGCCCATAAGTCCGATCGCTAACACTAAAGATCACGTACACGTCCGCAAAGGCGGCCAAGGCTTCGCGGATCAAGTCATTGGTTACGGCCAGAACGTACAAAACCATCGTCGCGATAGAGAGCATCGTCAGGATGATGCTCAGCGGACGGATTACATCGATGCGTTTAACCACCAAGGGAATACTCAGCGTCAAAAATAGGTACGACTTCCAATATTTGAATCCCTCGTAGTCGGCCATGCTCCCGTCTCGGACCAGGTAGACCAGCATGCCCGCGGCAGGCAACAAGACTACGAATACCGTTATGAACAAGTAGAGATTAGCGGGTGCTTGATAGCGGCCGGATCGCGACGTGACCAAATCAACCGCAAAGAGTGCCCACACCGCCGCGAACAGCGGCGCCTTCAAGTGCGTCTGATCTACCGGATCAAATACGGCCACAAACAGCAGGCAGTAAATTACGGTGCGCATTATGGGTGTGATGGGCATCTAACGCACAGCATGAAGTACGATTTCTTCGCCGGAATTCAGGTCTTTCATATGCTGAAAAAATGAGCGATATAGAACGCCGTACGTTTGGATCTCGCGACCGAGCATACTCAACGGTGTTAAAGGAAGAGGGCTTCCGTTCTTCACCGCCAAACTGCCATGCGCAAAAATCTGCGCATTACCGACGGACGTGCGCAGATTTGCAACCTGCGAGAAGCCCGCCGTCAGTACGACCTTCGACAGAGTCCGCGGCGAGAAAAGATGCAGATGTCTTGGCGGTTCCAGGCCGCGCCAAGAGCGCCCAAAATGCTTATGAGCAAAACTCTCGACGTTCGGAGTAATTACCACGAGCCGCCCGCCAGCCTTGAGAAATCGCCGGCTCTGTTCAAGAAGACCAATCGGATCGTGCACATGTTCGATCACGTGATTCAGCGTCACGAAGTCAACTGAGTTCTCCGGCAACGGGACATCCTCCAATTGTCCGAGAAACGCCTGCAGACCCAGGGTTTCGCGCGCATGTCGTACCGCGGCGGGATCAAGATCCTGGCCGTACGCCTTCCATCCCAACGATTGAAGCTGGGCGATACACGTTCCGTCGCCACAACCGATATCGAGAAGTATTCCTGGAGTGATTTTCGCCACATCCATAAGGAGCAACTTCTCGCGTTCGCGGCGCGCCGGATTAAGTAAAGACCGAAAGACCTGTCCCTTTCGGCGCATCAGTGAGGCGACACGCGACAATCGTATCGGCGCGTCGCCGTGCGTGTAATATTTGGCGTAAGCCTCGCCCAAATCCCCCTCAACAGGCATAGGATCTAACCAGACCAGCCCACACTTGGGATCTGGGCATTGCACAAGGTTCCAGGCTCCCGGCGCACCGAATAGCGAGTCGGTTAAATCCTTATGGAGTGGTGTGCCCGGCGACTTGCATAGGTAACAGTTCGGTGTCGGTCGAGTACGAATTTGCCCTGGTACCCGGGCCGCCCCTCCAGTCAAATCGCCAATAGCGTGAGTCGCCGTCATCGGTACACTCGAGCGAAGGATCGCTCCTCGGGAGTCAAAATCAAAAACCAAGTCACCGGGACAAAAATCAAAATCGTCGCCAGTAGGAAAGCCACTTTCGGAAGCAGGTTGTGCGGGAGCGCAGCAAGGAACAAGGTAGCCATCGCGGCCGCCATCAACACTTTTGTTCGCCCAGCACTCTGCGGGCGGGAAGGCAGGAATCGCCCGGCCGTTACAAAAAGCGCGAGCGCGTCAAAAACTGTTCGCGCGGTCCAAGCGATAGCCGCGCCTTCGATTCCATCCACACGAATCAGCCAGTACAAAAGCCCCAGATAAAAAGGCAGCTCCAACAAATGAAGTTTTGCTGTCAGGTCAGGCCGACCGATACCCTGCACGAATGAAAACGGCACCAACGCTACGCTATTGGCCAAAACTCCTACGGCGAGCCACTGGACCACTCGCGTGCTGTGTTGAGCGAAATCGGCCCCCAGCCACAGCGTCAAGCCATCCTTTGCGATCACGATGGACACCAACACAATAGGAAACAGCGCGAGAAAGAGAAATTTTAGGGTTCGGCCGTAAAGCATCGCGGCACGCTGGCCATCGCTAACGAAACTCACTGAAAAAGCCGGAAACATCACTCCCACCACCGCGATCGAAATCAGCAACAGTTTCGTAGTTAATTCATAGGGCGTTGCATAGTAGGCAACTGCAGTCACCGAAAGAATTGCGGCGATGAAAAAACGGTCAAGCGTAAGCATAAGCGGTCCAATCACGTTACTGACGGTCATCCAGCCACCAAACTTCAGTAAGTGCTTCGCGGACGGCGCATGCCAAGTGATTTTGCGCAATTCCGGAACGACCTTCATGCTCATCCAGAAATGTGCTAGAAGACCGGCGTAGCGCCCGGCAACCAGAATTCCGACGACCGGCACGAGGCTGCGAGAAAACGGCAATACCATTAGCGGCCCAACGAACGTGAACGCATTGAGCGGAATTTTTAACGCGTTGACCATCGCGAAACGCTGGTGAGCCTCCAGCAGTCCGCGGAGCGCGGCGGCGCAAATTACAGCCGGAATCGAAAAGGCCAGCAAATAGAAAGCCCACAGCGATTCGGTTTGAATGGCCTCGGGGATTTTTAGTTCATGGCCCACCAGCCAGGGCGAAATTGCGGCCACTGCGACGCAGCCGGTCGTTCCCACCACCAACAACAGTAGCAACGACGTCCACACCAGCCCCGGAATTTCTTCCTCTTGGCCTGCTCCCAACTTTTTCGCAGCCAACTGCGTCAGCGCTCGGCCCAGCCCCACGTCGAAAAAACTTGCGTATCCGACTAGCGCCCAGGCCAGAGCTAACACGCCGAACCGGTCTTTTCCCAAATCTCGAATCAAAATCGGAATCGAAAATACGGCAAGTACGACCGGCGCTCCACCCGCCAGGTTCCATAGCGTATTCTTCGCCAGCAACCGGCCGTTGGTTAAATGCAAATGCTTTTGCGAATCACTCATGGTTGGGCGACGGCGGTTTCCGGAGTGCGGGCCAGCACGGCGATATGGAAAGGCTTAGTCAGTTCGAGCATTTCGACGGTCAGACCCACTGCTTCCACTAGACCCCGGCTGTTGAATTCGTCAAAAACATGGTGATGCAAACAACGATTTTCGTAGTTCCGCAGGGAACGTTCTCGAAAGTCCTCACTCGAAAGACCGCCGGGATCGAGTGACAGGTCATGGCACGCGAGAATTTCATCAAGATGAGTCAAATCTGTCTCGTCGCGCCACGATTCGAAGTCTTCCAACATATGATTCAAGGAAGTTGGTTTTCTCCGATGATCAAACGTATGTCGATGATCTGGGAGAAGAATGACGATTGCGCCACCCGGTTTGACCACGCGAATCCATTCATTCAATGCTCTAATTGGGTTCGAAATGTGTTCCAGGTTGTGGCAAGAAAGCGCGAAGTCGTAGTGATGGGTAGCAAGGCCTGCCAAATCGGTCGCTTCGCGAATGAAATTAAACCCGGCTGCTTTCTCAGGGTAATAAGCAAACGTGGTGCCCTCGGCTCTCGCTCCCTCCCAAATCGTCTCTCCAGAAAATACGCAGTTATCTAAACCCGCCACGTGGCGATACAACGGAAGCTCGCCTTCATCTCCGAAAACGCGACTCGGGCCGCCGATCTCTAGGCCAAATTGATCTTGAACCGCCGCTCGAAAACGGCTTTGTGACGTGACGTAACGCCCCAGCACGCGTCGAGCAACTTGCATCACCGGCACTCGAAGATTCATCGTTTACATCTCACCATTGCGGTCAGTAGGCTCGCGCGAAAACCACAGTTTGGGAGTCTTCAACGTCGCGACCACTTCTTGCGCCAGAACTCTCCGCGGGTCTTCCACATCTGTTTGCCGCCATTGGTGCGCGCTCAGTGTTCCAACGATCCCCAGCGTGAATGCCAGAAAAGTTCCGAGCAGCATGATCATCAAGCGGGCTGGCGATGATTTCCTCTCGGGGACTCGCGCCTGATCCAGCACCTTGACGCTGGGCGTTTCCTTTGCCTCTTCTACTTTGGCCAGTTCGGATTGTTCCGTCAGCAGTTCGAAAACAGTTTCTTCAATTTTTGCGCGCCGGTAGAAATCCGAATACTTCGCGCCCAACATCGGCAGGCTGCGAATCGTCGGGTACGGCATACCATTCGCCGGCGCCGGCCCGTCTCCAGCTTTCGCGGCATCGGCTTCAGTGCCGCCCAGCTTCTTCAGTTGATTGCGAAGTTCCGTGACTCGCGCATTCAGCGCGCGCACACGAGAGTTATCATTAGTGTAAATTTGCCGTAGCCCCTCCAACTGAGCTTGCGCGGCGACCAATTGCCCGGCAAGAGTTCCGGCCGCGTCCAACATCGCCCTGCCCTCGGTCTGCATATCGAGCGTGGCGTTCTTGCTCGAAAATTGGGCAAGCTGGTCGGTGGCTTCGTCCAGATCGCGCTTCACGACAACTAGACGTTCATCCAGGAAAACACGCTCGCGGTGCGCCGCGGAAGTCGAGAGCTCCGCCACCAGTGAGTTCAATTGACTGACGTAAGCATTCGCAATCGATGCTGCCCGCTGCGGATCGTGGTCAGTTACACTGATCGAAATGATTCCGCTTTTTCGGTCCTCAGCGATCGCCGTGTTTTCATCTAATTTCGTCCGCGCATCTACCAACAACTTCCTTCCATATACTCTTTGCAGATCGAACTGTTCGACCAAACGAGTCTGCGCGGTCTCGCTCCTTAGAACTCCGATAAAAAGCGCGCCAGAGTTTTTCAGTCCGAGTAAGTCACCGGCCAAGCCGGAGATCCCATTCGATGATCCTGCACCCGCCTGCGCCGCCAGCCCAGCCATGAGCGCCATCCCCGTCGGAGAATGTGAATCAGGAGGCATTAGTTCTTCGTTCGCGGTGTACGACTTGGGAATCAAGAACGCGACGAGCGTAGAAATCAACAGGCCCACCGCCGCGCATTGCAAGAGGAATCGTCGCCGGTCCCACAACAAGCGCAGCACCACAGCCTGTCGTCGTGCGCTGTCCTCCTGTGGCGGAAGATTTGAATTGATCAGTCGCGGATCGACGATCTCGACTCGAGGGCTCAGTGGCGCTTGTTTTGTTGCAGTGGTTGTCATCGTGTGTTCAAAACTTAGAAAACGATTGAACCCGGATACAGCTCCGCCCGATCAGTCCCAAAACGTCTTTCCACTGCACCCAAACGCGCTTAGCCGACGGGTTTTCTGCTGACTCAGCGCGCCGTTTTCAGTTCTTACCGGTCGAATAACCCACTCGGCGGGCTGATGTCCTCGTCGGAGCTATTCACTTAGCCTTGGACTCCGGCGCAAATCCGAATTCCAGAATCGCCGTGACGTTCCGCTGTGGCCCTTTAAACAAAATCGGAAAATGCGAAATATTTTCGTACTGCAGCTGGTTTTTTAGATAAATTCCGGAACGAAAATAGAATTCGCTCTTTATCGAGTAATCCTGCCAAGCCCCGCCTCCGGGGATGAACGCCGGATCGACAGAATTATTTTTATAGGTAATCTGCAGATTATTGCGGGATGAGATCCAGTACGTAAGCCAGCCTTGGTATGCGCGCCCCATTCGTCCTACGGCATTACCAATCAGAAATCCGTCATTAGTGTAGCCGTCGCGATATTGGGAGTTGTAATAGTTCAAGTTGCCCATCGTCACGGCACCTTTGCCCAAGATCGCCGTATCGGTGTCCGCAACCTCTGCGTGGAAATCGAGTCTCGGTAAACCGGGAACACGGGTTAGATAGATTCCCGGGCGAAAAGCCGTCCGTTGCGGAGACTGAAACGGAGTTGAATCGTCATCTGCATACCATTCGCCATAAAAGACCAGGTAATCTCGAACCTTGGGGACATTAAACGTCCAATCAAAACTCGCGTGACTGTCGCCGGGAACAGAGTGATCCACAGTGTGCGCGGACGGGTGCCCCACAAAACTGTCAAAGAAATTTCCAGGCGTCAGCGCATCGCCGCCCTTGCCTCCAATCGTCACCGTTCGTCCGTATCCGAATTCGAGGGTCGGAATTGGTTTAAAGCTGATTTTATTTCCGTAGATGAACGGCCGAGGAATGAAATCGTGCCCCCCTAGTCGTCCAAAGAATTGATCCAGCCGCGCTGGCCCCAAATATTTCAAAAATCCGGGAAGCCGTTCAGCTTCGGAATTTACCAGGCGGACCATGTCAACCGGCTCGCTGTTGTCACTCCAGATCAAAGACCCACCAGCCCCGGGTCCCCAAGACAGACTTTGCCGACCCACGAGAAGTTCCCAGTTGCTTAAATTGATTCCGAAATACGCGTCGAGCAGTCGTGGGCGATTCACCGCTGCTACCGGAACGTCCGGAGGTTCGGGTACGTCATCACGCAGCGCGATAATGCTTCGCACCGCGTCGGAAGGCGCTGGAGCCTCGGGCGCATGTTGATATTCTGCGCGTACGTAAAATGCCAACGGACCCAGCGCAGCTCGAAACGCTCCGCCCGCCTGTCCGTTGGTGCCGCGCTCAAACGGTCGGCCAAAATCGTAAGAAACCGTCTGGCCGAAGTGATACCCATCAGTGAGATCGGGCCCGCTAATCGAAACGGCCCGCGCGTAAAGCGAATCCAAAGCGGCCGTTTTGTTTTGTCCGCCGTCAAGCAGGCTCAGCTCATAAGCAAATTCACGGCGCAGCTGCGCCACCAACGATCCAATTTGTTCGTTAGCAAATCCACGATCTTGGAGCGTTTCGGCGGCTTCGTCGGTCAAGCGCGCGCATTCCATGCGCGTCCAAGGGCGCATTCCCGCCAACCCCGTATGCACGTAACCTAGTCCAGCCAGCCGGTCGAACACCGGATAGACCCAGCTGTCGAGTTCAACAAAAGTTGTTCCCATGTTTTGGCGTGGCCGGTCGCGCTCCAGGTAGTCGCGCGATTCGGCATACGTCAGCCAGGTCGATCCTCCCAACTCCGGATCGTGGTGCATGCGGTATACAATTTCGCCCGAGAGCCATCCGATGGCGCTGCCGACCAAAACATCCGTAGGGAAATGTTCTTTCGCCGTCAGGCGCGACACGCTCACCGCCGACGCCATTCCATAGGCCAAAATCTGCGTCAAGGTGCCTGGATATTCGTGCGCAACCACGGTCGCAATGGACCATGCCGCGGTTGCGTGCTCGGAAGGAAATCCATCTCCGCCACTGAAGAAATTACCCGTATAGTTGTCCTGCAGCGGGCGTTCGCGCCCAAGCGAATACTTCAACGCATATGTCACCGCAAGACTATTAAGCGCTGCCTCTCCTGCCAGCACTCCGGTTTCGCGTTTGTGATCGTCGTGAACCATGTGGCCCCAAAGATAAAGTCCTCCTGCCGCGGCACCCATGGCGCCGACGCCGTAATTCGAAAAATCTCTGCTGTATTTCAGGCGGTTTGGCGAATTGGAAAGATGCTTGCTGAATTCCGTATCCGTCACCAGCAGGCCGGCGGTCGCCAAAGCAAAAGGCATCAGCCACTCAACGTCCACCAGACGCACACGTGCCGGGACAGTCCAAATCGCAACTTGGTCGCGAGCTAAATGCTTGATTAGGCCGGGCCGCAGACTGTTGTCGTAATCATCTGGGCTATCTCGTTGCGGTTTGTCCGGAAGGCTCGAGCTTTCTTGTTGTTTTGTCGACGAGGAGGAACGTTGCTCTTGCTGAGTTGACTGGCTGAATTGATTCGACTGCGAATCCGTCGACTCAAAGATCGGCCCAATGAAGTCAGGAGCTGCCAACGACTCGTTTCCAATTAGTCCCGGCATCGTGGAATTCGCGGTTGTGTCAGCTTGCCACGGCGAGCCATGAACCGCACCGCCCGTAGCGCCCGAGAACATCAGTAAAATCGCGATCGTCACCATCTGCTCCCAAGTGAATTTCATGCCGGTACACTAGTAGTGCGCAGCAATGAATGCGGTACTGGCAATCGACGAAGCGACCTGCGCTGCGAGGAAAACGGTCTGCCATTGAACACCGCCACCAACTGCCTTCTCCGGAACCACCACGGTGTCTCCCGGTTTCAGCTCGGCGCTCAAACTGTCTCCGCTCCATATTCCTTGCTTGGACCCTAAAACCGATCCGTCTGCGCGAATCACAAAAATCGCTTTCTTGTCTGCCAGCGCCGTCGGACCGCCGCCTTGGCTTAAATACCAGCGAGCGCTTTTTCCGCGGCGATACGCCACGGCCGTCGGGTTGTAAACTTGCCCGCTGACCATCACCACGCCTGGCGTCTTCGGAATCTCGACTACGTCACCCGCGCGCAATTCCACATCCGCGGTCGTACTTTTCCACTGATCCACGTCTGCCGAAATGCGTATCGCCACCCGGCCCGACGGAGGATTGGAACTCAATTGCTCCAGTGCCGTTTGCCATTGCTGCAACGCCAGATCCTTCGCTCTTTTTTTCTCGGGATCGGTTTCGGGCAACAGCTCAAGATTCGATTGCTCGTCCTTCACCCGCAGAATCATCTGATCCTGATTTCGTACTTCCAATTCTCGCACTTGAACCCTGCGCAAAACTGCACCGTACGGATAGGCCCCCGGTTGAAATCCGCCGGCCCGCTCTAAGACTGAACTCAACTTCTCCCCAGGGCGAATTCCGTACGTCCCGGGATTCTTGACTTCGCCCTGCACCCGGATCGAAGCACCCAGGTCATTCCATCCAGGAAGCTCGCGAATGGTCAGCACATCCCCGTTCTGCACGGCGGTCGCCGCTTCGGAACTTTTTCTCAGCACGGCGGCGATGGAAATCGATTCGTGCTGGCCAGTCAAAAGCTTGTCTTCGTTGTAACGCAGGCGCATCAAATCGGCGGTATTGGTATCGGCGCTCGGCTTCAACCCTCCGCCCACCTGGATCAAGTCTCCCAGCGTCATGTTTGTGGTCAGCGGATACCTTCCGGGCCGGGTCACTTCGCCCTGGATGTAAACCGTGGCCGGCTCGACCGCATCCGGATTTTTATGAATCAGCAGTCGATCGCGGGGTTGAAGGAGAATATTTTCAGTGGGATCTCCCGCGAGCGCCGATCCAAGATTCACACTGAAAATTTTGAATTTCCCATCCGGCAGATAACGAAACACCTGAGCGTCTTCTTTCTGTGCGTCAGGCGCCAGACCGCCGGCCAGCCGCACCGCATCGCCTAACCGAATTTGCCCTGACGTTCGGTACGTCCCAGGCTCGCGGACGTCTCCCCACACCGACACCGCCGGCGGATTTTCGAAATCGAATTTGCTGAACACGCGCACGGTATCCATCGCGTGCAAAACGGGTGACTGCGCAGGATTGTCGAAGGCAACTGCCAGATCGAAACTCTCGACCGTTGGATGAAAGTCCGGAGGGTTGAGACGAATGATCTCGGCATAATTCGTCGCTGGCTCCGGTAGCAAATCCTTGTACGACCCGATCACATCGGTGACATGCATATTGGCGCGGTACGAATACCGGCCGGGCCTTAAGACATGGCCATCTAAATAAATTGCGTCCTGGTTATACGAAGCAATCGGGAATATTCGGATCTGGTCACCGTCGCGAATTTCAAAATGTTCTAGTTTCTTGGTCACTTCGCTGGTGTCGGACAGATCCGGAATGTCCAGACTCAGCATTGTCTGCTTGTCGTGAGCAACCAGCCGCTGTACTTCGATGTGTCGCAGCGCCGCGGTGGGCAGCAGCCCCCCTGCCAATTCCAAGGCAGCCGCAAGCGTTTTCTCGTCCCTCAACTCGTAAATTGCCGGGCGTCGAACCATTCCTTCAACCGTGACTTGCGGTCCCGAGGGCGGCACCTGAATCGTGTCTCCGTTGTCGAGCCGCGCCATGTCGCCGCGCACACCACGCAGGAGTAAGTCATACAAATCAACCTCTTGTATCAACTTATCGCCGCGATAGTGTTTGACGATGCGCAACGACCCCTTCGGCGTCGGCCCTCCGGCAGCAAAAAGCGCGTTCAGCGGTGTCGACAACGAACTAATGTCGTATGCTCCCGGATTCGCGACGTCGCCCACTTCGTAAATTCGAATCGTACGCAAACGCGCCAACGAAACCTCTGTAGACACATCGCGAAACTGCGTTCGCAGTATTTGCTGCAGACTCTGTTGTACGTCGGCCAAGCTCTTGCCGCTGACCAGCACCGGACCTGCTTCGGGCAGGCTGACTCGCCCCTCGCGATCGACAGTCCGGAAAAATCGCTGCGACACCCCGCCCCACAAATCAATCGAGAGACCGTCGCCCGGCCCAACCACGTAATCCGGCCCCACTGGGAGATCCATCGGGATCAACTGCGGATCGCGCGTCCCGTTTTCAAAAACCTCAGAGCCAAATCGGCGCGGCGTCGTCGGCCGGCTTACGGCTTGCAAATACATGTCGTACAGCGACGGAATGTTGACGTACGGATTGCGCGCCCGAACCATCTCAACCGGTTCCAGCTGCGCATTCCGCTGATAGCGTCTCGTCGACGGCTGCACTGGCACCACTGGCAACATTCCGTAAGGCACATACTGAGCAGACCCACGATTGTTGTTCTGGCCTGCCGATCCACCGGTCGAGTCAGCCGCGCGGCGTCCCGCGGACTCAGAAGCGATAAAAGGATTCTCATCTTCGCGAATATTGCTTTCACTGAATTGTGGATTAAGCTGGCCGTCATTGCCCATGCCGGTCAGCCCGGACATTTCGTTACCGCTGTAATTTGCATCCGGTCCTTCCGCAGATCCGTCGAGCGGCTGATAACCACCGTCACCAGCTCGCGACGGGTCAGCGGGAAAGTTCCCGCTACTTGCGGGATAACCAGCGGTTTGCAGCAGGCGGTCGCGGTCTTGTTGAAAATTTTGATTTTCGTGCGGTGGATTCGGCTGATTTAACGGCTGTTGATTACCACTCGGATTCGCAGGTCCTTGCGTTCCGTCGATCGGCTGTGTCCCTTCGCGGCCCGTCGACGAACCCTGTTGTGCGGATTCACAGTTCGAGGTGTATCGCGAATCACAACTCCCGGCGTTTTGCAGATCTCTCGAATTTCGTTGTCGTGCTGCCGCCAGTTCCTCTTCCTGCTGCTGAGCGAGCCACTTGGTCCGCTCCTTCATCAGCAACTCGCGCTCTTTGCCTAATTCTGAATCCGGATTTACGCGCGGAAGCAAATATCCATATTTCTGAACTGTTACGGTGGCCAGCGAACGAAACTGGCTGTC